>Ga0056128_1011937_pt1 | contig 10658 bp, 7 predicted proteins | sample WorMetLIZISLAND2_FD_71113 | JGI IMG/M metagenome (GOLD analysis project Ga0056128, IMG submission 71113) | Marine gutless worms symbiont microbial communities from Max Planck institute for Marine Microbiology, Germany - Olavius geniculatus... ... | reverse complement strand
TTCATTTAATGTTGTATAAGCGCTGATGTAAAACGGCAAAAATCAAAAAGTATAAGCACGAACATTATGCATTAGCTTAGACATTTATATCTGGCTACTGAGAACAGATCAAATGTCTAAGCTAATACATTAGTTCGTGCTTATACTTTTTTGATTTTTGCCGTTTTACATCAGCGCTTATACAACATTAAATGAATTGCTTGCAGGTTTTTTTACATATAATCTTGAAAAGACGCGCGACAGCAAGATGCTTCGCGCGTCTTAGCCATGGCCTAGACGTCTGTTTGTCTGTCTGTCTGTGTGTGTGTGTCTGTCTGTCACTCTGCGATTGTATCAAAACGGTGCTAGCTAGGATCAAAAAATCTTCACTGTGGGTTGCCCGAAGAACTCTTGTTTTTTTGTGACGAAATTTTGAGCCCCCGGGTAAAGAAGTTTCCTTCAAACAAAAGCGTGAAAGAAGGGTATCCCCACAGAAAGTTTTTGTTTTACCGCTATTGGCTCGTCTAGCGTAAAAACGGTTGTGTATAGGCATGCTGCTTATCATAACAAGCACTGGTGACCAGCTTCTTATTGTTTTTTCAACATCGATGACCTTGAACGACTTTGAACCCCCAAAATAAAGCGTTTGGGTGAATTTCTCTTGATTTCGGGCGGCGACACACATTTCAACAGTAAATTGCGCCGAAATGGCTGGAGATATACCAAAACAACTTGCACATGAAATTTTCACTATTAAACGTAAATTTTAGAAGTCCAAGTTCCGACCCTTTAGGTTCAAGGAGGCCTGCACACGCGTGCGTCAAACATGGGTACCCTCTAAAAAGTGGTTATTTCACTGCTATTGATTCGTCTATCGTGAAAACGGTTGTAGATGGGTACAGACATGCTGCTTAAGATATTTTAATGACTAATGACGAGCTTTTTTACTAATGTCAACATCAATGACTTTGGAAAACTTTGAACCCTCAAAATAAAAGGTTTTAATGTTTTTTGCAATTATTGGCTGCGGCGCACATTTTAAGAGTGCATTGCACCGAAATTACTAGAGATAGATTCGGACAACCTGTGTATGAAATTTTTAGCATACAGTCTGAGTTTCGACCTCCTAGGTTTAAGAAGTCTTTTGTACAGAGGCCTAAAATGTAGGTGTTCTTTCAAAACGTATTTATTGCACGCTTTACACTGACTGCCCGGGTGGCAGGACTGATGCTTCCGCGCGTTACGTGAGCTTTTATTTGCTCAAATTACTTGTAGGCCCTAAAACAGTATTGTTGACAATAGTTTCTGTTAACCATTTTATACGTAAATTTGTGTTTCTATTGTAAAAAGTGTTAAAATATCTTAAAAAATTTTTTTCATTGTACAACTGAATTACTTGCCATTACTTCAGTATTTAGATTATTTAGTAAACTATTACTCTTTGAAAACTATATGGTTGTTTAGTGATCTGTTAAACCTGTTCTTGAACAGTTTTATTTCATACGTGTATCCGTATTCTTGATGGTGTTCAGCTGAGCTTCAAGAACATGTGCAAGTTGAAACCTCTGTTGGCGAATTGGTTGGACGAGGCTGATACGAGCAACACTTCGCCGACCAGTTTCGACAAAATGACGGCTCAGGGGCGCAAGCGTAAGAAACGCACCAGCATAGAGGTGACGATCAAAGGCGCTCTCGAGGCGCACTTTGCTCGACAGTGCAAGCCGTCCGCCGCCGAGATAACTCGCATTGCTGACCAACTACAGCTCGAGAAGGAGGTCTGTCTGTTCGTCTGTCTGTTTTACTTTTATTTCTCTTAATGTCGTCTTACTTTTTCGTCAGTTATTGCAACCGATTACATATTTTCTCGTTTACCATACGTCTTTATGTCAACGGAGAATCGCAGAAAGCTGACGGATTGGTTTAGCTTAAAATAGTCGTATAATAGGGGCCTATACACTTTAAGCCTATTACACTGTCTAAGAGATTGATTCCTGACGACAATATAGCCCAGCAGCATTAAAAACTCGTAATTACTCTAGCATTGAGTAAATCATCGAAGAAAACTAATAAGAGTCATGAACACAGGACATTTCAGTATAATTTCATTCGTTAATTCAGAGCGTTCATTCACTTGGCAAATCGCAAAGCCACTGTTTAGGCCGATGCACAACTATTGCAGTGTTGTTCTGCGGCCGTTTTAATAAGCCACATTACGTGTGTTGACCGTCCGTCTGCCAGTTTGTGCCATATATATATGGGTCTATCTGGAGAAAAAAAGCGCGAAAAACCAAAATTGTCGTTAACTTTCCCTAGATTGAACTATTGTTACTCTGTGCAAGAGTTTACTGTTCAGCTCAAGTGGCAAAAAAAAGTCCCGAGGACGGCCGCATGTTGGCCCGTGCCTAGCTACAGGCATTGTGTATTATCTCTCAGGGCATTTTTCTCAACGTGTTCCGCAGTTCTGCTTTTTGCCGTTCGAGCCTCAGTGTGCCGTCGTTCGTGCCTTGCATCTTACCCAGCAGTTTTTTTATTTTTCCAGCGCTGAATGAAACACTGCTTAGTTAATAAGTTGCGTTGTTCGCCGTGTGTCAGGTGGTTCGCGTGTGGTTCTGCAATCGTCGTCAGAAGGAAAAGCGCATGTTGTCGGGAGCGTTGAGCGCAGCCGGTGGTGGAAGCCTGATGCTGTCAGACCCGGGAAGTGCGGACACCGGCTCAGACCTACGCGATGACTGCAGTCCGACCAGTAGGTCCAGCAGCGGAGACGACCTGGCTGCCGCCGCTGCTGCTGCTGATGTTGACACGCGCAACGGTCTGCCGCCAGCGTCCATCTACGGTGCTCCTCCGTCCAATACCATTGACTACTGCAACGTTGCACTGTCCGCGCCGCCGCCACCACGGCGCGACTACTGCAGTCCCGCCATTGACCCTGGCGTCTTCTCCACGCATGCGTCGTCGGAAGTCGGTCTGTCGTCGTACGCATGCGCAGTGTCGGCCGGCTGGCCGTCACATCTGCGCTCACCGCAGCTCGCTTCGCTGATGGTAGCAGCCGCCGCTGGAGCGATGCTACCCACCGACAGTCACGCCGCGTCGTCGTTAGCCATGTGAACCACCCACCCACGCGTTTGCCTTCACACGATCCAAAATTCCCTGAGCGGCTATCTGTCGTACAGTTTGCCGTACAGCAAATCCCCACATTTACCAACAGACAGCATTTCAGTGGCGGTTTTAGGCCTAGGCCGGAGGGGGCTGTGCCCCCCCCCCCTTAATTTTGCTCCAGCCCCCCAGTTTCGTTGCCATCAATGATTTTTTGCAAAGATAACACAAATATCTAATTTATTTGCGTTTCCAAATTTTAGAAAAATGGCCAAATTTCAAATTTGTGGCTTGCGTTGAACGTCCAAAAGCCAAAAGTGCTTCAGCTTCAGGGGGGCTTCGCCCCCTGGCCCCCTGACCAGGGGCTCTGCCCCTGGATCCTGCTGGGGGCGCTATCCCCGTTATAGGCTTGCGCTACCGCGCTCGCCATGGGGCCGTGCCCTCCTCCCCCCAGATAGTGCGGGCTAGAACCGCCAATGCCGTATTCTGAGAATGATGACTGTCTGGAGAATAACAGGGAAAACTATTAGAAAATGTCATACGCACACTTTAATTATGAGTTCTTACAATTTTAGGTCTAGGTCGTTTTATGTGTTTTGTGTTCAGATGTTCCTATAAAGATTAAACTTTCTGTTCCATTCATTATTATGTGTATTGCATTGCCTGGAAAGGCTGTCCTCGAAATGACTTATACTGTGTCGGGCGGGACGTTAAACGTTACCTACTCACTTACCCCCACAACAGATCTGCATCTTGATATGTTTAGATGTTGTAGAGCTTATTGTACGATTTTTGGTTTAACAAGCCCTTGACAAAGTCGCAGTAGTAAAGTTTGAAATTAAAGTTCTCCGTGCGAGTAAAACTGCAAAAAAACGCGACTAAAATGTTGTAAATTTTATTCCGTTTTTCTGTTTCATTTCTGTTTTACCTTTAGGACGGACAACCTAACACGACGTGCTAAGTAAATAAGTAAGTAAATAAAACGTAAATTTATATAGACCGCTTGTACAAGTGCATTACTTTCCGCGATTACGAGCGGTGACGTATTTTTTTTACTTTTTTACCAAAAAATATTGGCTTCATTACTTTGAATATATGTGCCAGATTAGCTTATGGCAGTTGGTGCACAGTCCGTGTTTGTTTGATCGCTACGTTTGCAATGAATGGTACAGCCAGAAAGCGACATTAATTTATTGGTCAGCCCCTGTCTCTACTTCACCGTCAAAAAGCTTGTGTATACCGATAGTTACTATTACTATGTCTTTCTTCAATCTCTTTTAGATCTACAGGCTGGCGTTTATTTGTCTCACCAAAGGTTAATGATCGTTAACTGATATTGTCTCGTGGTCTATACTTCAGTTTTTTACGACTGTGCATGTGAGCTATAGCTGTTTTTATGCAAATTAGCAAATTAAGTAGCACGAGTTTCGGTCTGGAATGCGAAAGTTCGACGTGGGTCTACAGTTAGTCTCAATGTGTGGGTGGTATTGTATTTACACGCGTCATACAGGCAGCGCATCAGCGTATCGCAAAACAACGTTGGTGAGTGTCTGCCTGTTTATGATGACATCATGCCTACCTGTACGACGTCACGGACACGTGACACAGGTGTCTGCTGGTGCCGCAATTACTCATTTAATCGCTGCAGTTTGCGCTGCGTTACGCGCGGTATAACGTGACCAGCGAGGAACGTGACTTTGCGATAATTGCGCTAATTTCGACTACGTCTGTAAGGGAACTGTCCACCTGTCGACAACCAAATATCGTACCGGTACCTACCAGAACGCAGGCATGGCGATCTCGCTAAACGCCGGATTATACTGATGACTGACTTCGATACATCTCGCCGTGCGTGAATGAGTATAATTAAAAATTTACCCTGTTGTCCATAAAAAGTAAGCCGCCAAGTTTCTGTCGTTACTATGTCAAACATTGACCGATTTTTCGAATTTTTTTTCCGTAAACTGTTAAATTATTTTGTAAAGTTAATTAATCGTCAAAAAGTTCACCACTAAAGCGCGTCGTCACATTACCCTGTGAAATGTTAATGTTAGTGCAGCGACGCGTTGAGTTGTGGTGGGATCTTTCGTGGTAAATTCGTTGCAGAATGTAAACCCTATACTGCTCAGACTGTCAGGGAACGAAAGTGCATGGAAAACCGCAGTTTAAATTGGTCAATACTTATTCAATTTATTAAGTTATATTAATGACTTGCTTTCACCGTGGATCCTTTAGGTTTTGTTTATTTTTAAGGCGCAGTTTAACCGACAATGTTTGATATTTAGTGTTGGCTGACAGGGGCGTCGTGGGTTAAAAAATAGTGGGGCAGAAAGTCGCGATTTTCTGACAGACTGCAAATTTCTGGCAGAAAAGATTATGGATGCCAAAAATTTTAATTTCGTTCCTAATTTTTAAAAGTGGTTTTTAGCCCTATATGGACAAAAATTTGCTGACGAAAAGAAAGATTTTTCGACAATTTTCCGACAGCTCAAAATTTACGCCCTCCCCCATGGCACGACGCCACGGTTTGCTGCTTTCAGCCTTTCAGGCCCGGTCATCGTCAGTGTACATTAAGAGTTCATCCTTTAAAACGGCCACTGATCCAACTGTCATCTCTCGCATTATGTAAGGACGCGGCAGTACTCTTTTTGCCGTGTGCTGTCGTTATAATTCCGCTGCTGCATCCTTGACCGACTGGCTAATTCAAATTAAGATTCGTCTAATGGTCTCGTGGTACGATATCACGTCGTATTGTCAGTGTGTCACTTTGCCTCTATCTCCGAACGATCGCAATAGGCCCGTAATCATCGGCCATCAAAATGACTCGTTCAAATTAATACTATAGTTTTGCTTTTATTTGTACAGTTTTATTAATGTAAACCTGAAAATTGCAAAACGGCGTGGTATTAAATTTTCACGTTTTCAGTCTGTTTGTAAATATCAATTCGAGCTTGCGGGACGGAGCTCATAATCTCTCTCCTCGCCGGTTTCGCTGTGTAAATATCAGTTTTGCACTACGAGTATACAGTTATAGTTGTACTTTAATTTTTATTATGAACTTATATATTACTATTAAAGTGTTATTTTGCAATTTATTTGGTTGTATGGTTTTGTCATTCTGATATCAACGTGTTACTAGGCATATTCATCGTATTGTTAATTGTCTCTGTGTGCTGTGTAGCGTGTAAACTGCACTACGAAAGCACACGTCATTTCGTTTGTAATGTGTAAGTCACTGAAGTTTAAACTTTTTAAAAACTAATATAGTTTTCAAAATTACCGATGCATCTAGATGGAAACAATTTGTGCAATGCATAGACCTATTTTATGATGTGCATGGTGCACTTATATCTTTTTATTGTAATGTAATTAAAACAGTCAACGTGATCGGCAAAGCATCAAGAATAGTACAGATGTAAGCTATTGTAAACTTATTAGGCCTACACATTTTACATTTCTAACTTTAAAAATTGGCCATATACGATGCTGTTAATATAACGATAAAATGCAATAAAAATGAAACAAAAAAAGGTCGTTGCTTGATTTATCTACCCCGGACGGATAGAAGGCCGAGTTAGCCACGTTATACAAAGTGCTTGTCTTTACATCACAGTCTGACGTCACTAATTGCGTAAGTATATGACACAAAGGTGTGTCTTTCTTGCAGCCAATGTCAACATAGTTTCAGTTTATTCACAGTCTCCGCGTGCGTCTACTAATGACACATTTCATCTCGGGAGAGAATGAAACTCAATAATTGGCGTCCTTTGTGTCCCTAAACGCAGTTCCCCCCTCTCGGTGCCCCCCTCTCCCTACGCACACTCCGACGTCATCCACAAGTCAATCAGTAGTAGGCCTACGCTTTACTTAACTGGAGGCAGCATGCGGAGAGAAGTAAATAGTCTACATGGCTGGTGTCCGGTTGATGACGCTGTCGTATCTATCAGATGAAAGACGACGGTACTGATTGGATGACGTAAACAGGTGCTCGTCCACCTCCACAGGTGAACTCTGCAGTAGGCCTATACGTACGTCGCTGAATCTGATGGCCACGTGAGATTGTATGTTGGGCGTGTGGGGTGTAGGCCTACAGCGAGCGGATAAACTGCGTCAGAGAGTGATGACTGTAACTGGAGCGGACACTAGACAAGTGACACCTGACTACCAACAGTCGAACTGCATGCCGGACAGTCACGTGACCTAGAGAATTACCTGCCAGGTAATCGGCAACCAGTCGGCGACGTGTCGAATTCGTTGACCGCATTCACTGCAGAATGTTGATCTACCAACCTGCGTCGTTTGCAGTTCTCGTAGTTACCTGGTCATTTACCTGGTGTGGCCAGACCAGGATTTAGAATCTCTCCAGATCCAGTAAAACTATACGGCTTGGCGGACTGAGAATGAAATGTCTTTATATACATATGTATGAAATTTTAATCTATTGCGATTTGCTTGCTTTAACTTCTCAGCTGAATAACAGACATCGTCTTTATCGACTTTTCGTCACAGTCTAAATCTTCGTGACGATAAAGTTACGGACGAGAAAGCAATAGGTGTTATAGGCCTTCAAATTTGCAACAAAAGCGCCTGTAGATTGCCCGCATTAGCAGTTTAATCAGTTGGCAGATAGTGGTTCCGTTGCTGCGTTGTGAAGTCCAATTTAGGTCTAAGTGTTCATTCGACGATTCAAACTTTTCGGTCAATCACTCAATCTGAGACAAAATGCGGCATCGTAACGATAATAATTATGCAGACAAAACGCATTCTCTGACTCCAAACGTCTTTGAACATTTTCAACTAGGCCTATTTTCAACATTTTCATCGTTTGGTTTTGACCGATTGATTTTAGGCTAGTGCGGCTGTGTGTAAACACTATTTTAATAGTTATTATTATCTTCGCCAAGTGTGAACGTAGTGAACATTGGAGGAGATTATGAGATTGGTGGTTCTGTGTGTCCGTGTGTGTGTCTGTGTACATGTCTTTGAGGCCCCATATTTCCATAACGGTGCCATATAGACGCATGGTCGCAATGGACAACCCATAGGAAGTCGACCACCACGAGTAGAAGAAAGGTCAAGGTCGTGACCCCATTATCTTTGAGGCGCCACATCTCCATAACGGTGCCAGATAGACGCATGGTCACAATGTAGTAGTTGTAGTTGTTGCTGTTGTAATGTTTAAATAACTTCATATGGCAGAGATAAGCACTCTTACGAGCGCTTTCTAGTTTTACTTATTCATGTCTATCTGTGTAAGTATGTAGCAGAGTCGGCGTGATGACATCACGAACGCTCCAGGTCACGTGATACAAACACCTGCTCATTATGTATGTGAGAAAACTTGTCTGCAGGCCGGTGGCCGTTAAACGTGCTTTCTGTCGGTGGCACTATGATCGCCGTAGACAGTTGTGTCCGCAGGCAAACTGCAATTTCTTCACGTCTCCGGCGTCTTTACGACGTTCGCTGCGGTGCCCGACGACTCTACGTCTCATGTCTCTATCAGCGCGTTCTGTTTCTCAGCGGTTACGACCATCTGTACAGACCGCTATTACACCGCCACCGCCCTCGGCCAAACATCTTAGCACGCCCCTCCACTGTACTCTGGAATTGTTCAACTGGCGGCTGACCACTGTCTTAAAATCGGTATTTGTCCACACCCCAATCTATTGAAATGCATTGTCAAAAACCGAAGCCACAATACGTGTGTAGTAAAGTCGCTAAAATCCTGCGAATTAAAAACCGTTAGAAAAAAATACACTTTAAGATATATGCTTATTTATAGCTAAACATTTCAAAGCGAGAGAACGTTTAAAACTGTTAGGCCGAAAGCTGGAAGATTCGGTACTGTCAGCTGGTTAGTCAGACACTCCACATCTTTCCTGCACGAAAAATGAAAACTAAAAAGGGTTACAAGAATATAGTATGTTTTGTTTTCGGAATGCGACACAAAAGGAAAACTAAGTCTGTAGCCTGTCACCCAGTGCAAGTCTGTAGGCCTACCTATCTGCAACCGTTTTCACACTATACGAGCAAATAACGGCAAAATAACGTCTTTTTAGGAGGGGGTACCCCTCTTTGACGCCCTCGTTCGAGGAGAACCTCTGCACCCGCGGGCACGAAATTTTGTAACGATAAACTAGAGTCCTTGGGGCAGCCAATAGTGTAGATCTCGTAACCCTAGCTTGCCTCGTTTTGACACAATACCGCAGTGTGATAGACAGACAGACAGACGGACGTTTATACGATGGCTAAGAAGCGCGAAGCATTCTGCCATCGCGCGTATAAATCAAGCTTACTTCGATTCAAGTTATATGCAGATGCTGTAGGCCTATTTGATTGCTTATATAACGTAGCTTAATGATCGTTCATAAGTGTAATTATTCAATTACTTCATCGCCCCCTTAGAGGCCTGCGGGACTGCTTGGCGTACTAACTGCTATTTATATGTGCTCTTATCAGTTGTGAAAGAAGTCCCGTGCATGTACATCGCCCAGGTGCCTACGGTCATTGCAAAACTACCGCCAAGAATAATTTCTATAAGATCACAGACAGCAGCATCGTGGTCAGTGAAAGACTGGAGCCCTGTAATTACATCTACACGCGGGGCAGCTACAGCGCGTCGTCTGACGGTGCAGCTGATGAAGCGTTGCATTGCAGCTGCAGCAGTTGTGACGACTGACTGATAACAGTGATTGCTCGTCACCCAGCCAAGCCGAGACGAGCGATGCATGTTTGATGAGGTTAGACAGTTAAACGCTGTGGGATCCAGCTGCGTATCACACACTCACGACTTTTCACCGACGGCGTATTGCAGGTGACCACACACAGCGAAAATACAGAAACGCCGAACAAGGCGGCCGTCCTATCAAACCGCATGTGTCGCTCTTCCTGTATGAGCTTTTAACTCAAGAAGAAGTCACGCCCACCTAGCGTAAAAAGTCAAAATTGCTGACAACAGTGGTAACGTTCTCCAGAGCAGGAATAACCAGTATGTCTATTTTTAGCTCAAAAGATCAAAAGCCAATATCACTGGACATTTAGACGCCAAAGTGACGCATATCTCTCATACAAGCTTACTTTAATACGGCTAGCAAATTGCGCGCTGGCCAGACGGCCGGTGTCACGCCGGCTTACTGCACTTTTAAACTTACCGCCGTGGACGTGTACACTGATGTGCAGTGGGCACTAGACGTGCAGTAGACGGACGGCCGCTTACATGTCGACACACGGCGTGGCGACATCTTTGCTTGGTTTTTTAATGACTTCTGTTATAGTAGCTAGCAGTCTAACAGATACGCTAGTAGTCTAAGATTACCAACATTTTTTAAAATCTTATGGGACTATTACCAGTATTATGGCCAAAAAGTGTCGGTGTGATTTTCTGGAAGATACAGTATCAGTTTTATTACGCGCGAAAGCAGAATGCTTCGCGCGTCTTTGCCATCGTCTGGGCGTCCGTCCGTCTCTCTGTCTGTCCGTCCGTCCGTCACACTCGTGAGCTGTATCAAAACGGTGCAAGCTAGGATCACGAAATCTTCACCGTGGACTGCCCCAAGGTCTCTAGTTTATCGTGACAAAATTTCGTG
>Ga0056128_1011934_pt1 | contig 10660 bp, 11 predicted proteins | sample WorMetLIZISLAND2_FD_71113 | JGI IMG/M metagenome (GOLD analysis project Ga0056128, IMG submission 71113) | Marine gutless worms symbiont microbial communities from Max Planck institute for Marine Microbiology, Germany - Olavius geniculatus... ... | reverse complement strand
CCATTTCCCTTCCCCTTCCCTTTACCTTCCATCCTTTTTTCTTCTATTTTCCCTTCCTTTCCACTTTCCCTTTCCCTTCCCTTTCCCTCCCCTTCCTCTTTCTTTTTCCCTTCTTTCATCTTTCTTTCCGTGTCCACGTCCGAGCGTCCAATATTTGAGGCGCCATATCTCCATAACGGTGCAAGATATACGCATGGTGACGATGGACCATTTATAGTAAAGTGTTGGTGATGAATCGTATTGTCTCATGACTGACAATGTTTATTGTTTAGTTAAAATAATAGAGAAGGATGAAAGGATCATTGCTGCTGTACAATTTGAAATTAAACTGTTTGACTTTTTCTACCAGTCTAAACAGCTCACTGATTATATTTATACGGCCATATATCTATCAACTATATCGGGATGCATTGGACAGACTCCGTGTTAGTATGAACATTATCATGTTGTGTATTACTTTTGTATGGCAAATAAATAACTATTGTTCGTTTCTGAATTACGGACCTCTGACATCAAGCCTGGCTTTGGCGTATGCGCTGCCGGCCGCACTGAGACCCTTGCAGATGTACTCGCCACTATCCTGCTTTTGAACTGACTCAATGATCAGAGAACCTTCCTCAGTCACCGTCATACGACCGTGGTCTTGGTTAGGAAACATCAGCACCTGCACGCGTCAACAACAGGCCAAGGAGGTCATACACGAACACCACACAGAACAAAATCTTCTTATCTTTAAGCTATATTTAACTCTCGCAGATTAATCGCACGAGCAATACTGAAAAGAATTATCAAAAACGAAGCACAGAAATATAAAAAAAACATTAAAACAGAAAAATCCTTAACCTCGAACAGGATCAAAATCATCTCGTTGTTGATCATGCGCCTCTGATTCGTTTGCAATATGCGGCACTACACAATGTGTTCTGTATGACTGATCTCAAAGACTGTTTATTTACACAAGCGCTAGATATTCAAAAGAAACGAAAAATTTGTCAAACAAACCAGCAAACAAAGTCAATGTCGCCTGACACAAATACACAACCTCCCTGGCGAAGATAGGCCACAACAAGAAAAAATAATAAAAGTTCTGTTAGCTTTGCCAATAATATTTCATTAGACTTTTTACAAAGGAAAGAGACAAAAAATCTGAGATATTGCTCATGAGACGCGCGAGAGCCATATAGCAGTTTCTGATTGCAGGTAATCTTGGTCTATCTCTATCCATTTCGTCGCAATTCACTCTTTGGCAGCCAAAATCGCCAAAAAAAATCACTAAAAACACCTATTTTGGCGTTTTAAGATCATTAGAGATCATCAATGTTGACAATCCTAAGAAGCTCGTTGCCAGTGCTTGCTATGTTAAGCAGCATGTCTGTGCCTATCTGCAACCATTTTCACGCTAAACAAGCCAACAGCGGATAAATAACCATTTTTAGAGGAGTACCCTCTTTAACACCCGCCTGTACAGGCTTCTTTGAACATAAAGGGTCCGGACTTGGATTGCTAAAATCTGCATTCAATGCTAAAAATTTCATACGCAGGCTGTCTTGGTCTATCTCCAGCCATTTCGGCGCAATTCACTCTTGAAATGCGTGTCGGAGCCCGAAATCGCGAAAAATTCATTAAAACCCTTATTTTGGTGGTTCAAGGTCACCAATGTTGACATTCCTATGAAGCTCGTTGCCAATGCTTGTTATGATACGCCGCATATCTGTGTCTATCTGCAACCATTTTTACGCTAAACGAGGTAATAGCGCTAAAATAACGTCTTTTACAGGGGATGCCCCTCTTTCTTCCCTTCGTTCGAGAAGGTTCCCTTGACCCAGCGGCATGAAATTTGGTCACAAAATACTAGAGGCTCTTGGCTATCATACGATGAAAACTGGAGGTCTCTATCTCGCCCGGTCTCCAAACGATACCGGGTTGTGACAGACGGACACCAAGACGGAATTATCATAGCTAATACGCGCTATCTAGTTTCGCGCGTAAAAGCTAGTAGCAAGCGATCAAGTGAATTATAGTGATGCGCGGAAAGAAAGTCAGATTAAAAAGGTAAAAGTAATGGTGGAGTATAGCTTTAATAGGAAACCCATTACACGGCTACGAAGCGTCAGCTGCCATATGGGATCACACATTGTTAGCTGCCACCAGTCAGAGGTGAACGCATACCGCTATAAACCCGGCCAGACATGTCAGTACTCGATTTACCAACCCCGAAGAAGTAAAAGGCTTTGCGTCACCGGCAGCAGACCTTGATCTGAAATCGTAACCGAGTTATAAATGGTCATTTCTTCGCGTGTTTGTTGTTTCCAGACCTGTCTTCGACACAAAAATAACCACGGTATGAGTAATAGGCTATAACTCTGCCGGACAGAAAATCACTTAGGGCCTAATTCAATAGTTTAAATAGGCCTACTGTGTCTGGCTATAAAAAGCCTTCGTACGTAATTCACCCGCAAGCAGCAAAGCAGTAAAATTATTCGACAAGAGAATGCCGTTGATAACGACACGCTGCGCAATGCACACGCCGTTATTAATCCAACACCGTGAAACGACCCCAAAACACTTTCCCTGACACGACATGGCCGCCCAGGGAAGACGTGTGATATTAATGGCCATGTCAGACACGCTAGAAATATGAACATCACACCATGATCATCATCATAACGCCCAGCGACGTCCCGCCGAGTGATCTATTTGCCGACAGCATCTCCACTATCTGCTTGCTCTCTGATCATCATCCCATGTGCCGCTGCTGCAACCGCTCTACTTCAGCAGTGGTCGGACAATACTGGAAACTAAAAAAATGCGGGAAAAAATCCAGCATTATTGGTGGCTACCTGGCAACCAGCAGGATTTGTGTAAAAAGGCAACAGATCCAACCTGCGTGGGATGAGAACCTTAGCTTTGGGGTAGGGCAACAAGCGTTATTACCTAGAAATAAAGTCTACTGGGTACCTAGTTGTAATGTTCCCCGGCGAATTTGGTAAATGTTGTCATTACATAATGTCATCCTGAACGCGCAGGCTTAACAGACGCTAATACCCCGTTTACACGATGAAGCAAACATGAAGCCAACGTATTCGAAATACACGTGCACGTGTGCTTCATCGTGTAAACGGGGTATAACGCACGTTCACATACTGTGAAATATTTTAGGCGAAATAAACACTCAACAACAACAAATACATGCAGCATGTCACATTTAGTTGATCGCCAGCGCTGCTTAAGCTATCCGTGAAAATGTCTGCCTGTCTCGTACTGCTGCGTTTTTTTTCTCAATACAAAAAGAAATTATTGCGCTCTAATAAAAATAATGAAACATTTGTAGAGTGCCAAAGCGCCGTAGCTTCAGAGATTCTACGAGCGTAGTTATCATGCATGTAATGCAGAAAAAAAACATACAGCGCCGTCTCGTCGGTAACTGTAAAACAGTACATTATGACAGAATGCTCTCCGAGGCACTCACAGAGCTCATTAATTTACGTGCGCGGCAAAAAAAACTACAGAGAGGGAAACATGCCATCCCGTGATGCAACGGGTCAGCCACTGCGTCGGCCAGTACAGTTCACCTGGCGACGCCTACAAGTAATCTCTCAGTACCTGTCATGTATCTGTACAATGACGCTAGCTAGCTCTCTCACAGGTGTGGGCGTGACCGCTGTCTGGCAGGAGGTTCTAGCCATAATAACTGCAAGCGTGTCAGGAAGCGGCTTGCTGTGAAATATTGAACACTCGCTTTCTGCTGATGCTGAGATTATGAGCGACGAAATAATTTACCGCCAAACGCTGATCTAGGCTACTCGTTCAGTTCGCGTAGGCCTGCCCGGAAAAATTTATGTTCGTGCGTTTTTATAGCTATTGGCGCTGCCGTCTCGGTATATAACCAACACCAACGGCAACTCAGCCTCCCATCCCTCCGGGGTAAGCAGATTGAGAACTAACCTGTCTGGCTGGAATTAAGGCGGGGCCCGTTCACTTGGGTCGGGTGGCAGGTAACACTGTGTGATTCCACATGGCAGGTGACGTTCCGTAGCTCTTCTTTGCCATGAACGTACGCCTTTTTATTGGTGCTAGCAAACAGCTTCTTTTTGAGTCAACTGGAGTAACAGAATGTATCTTCATCATAAACCGTAAACGGCGTACATCAAGCAATCACGGTTTGTGCAGTGACCCAATTTACTGTCAATGCCTGAGGCGCTTGGCAACTGGACGGACGACCGCATAGCATGTCAACACTCGGCGCCTGCAATGTGTCGTATTGGCTGATCTTTTTTTCATATACGTTGCATTGAGGTGAGTCTGCTTTTAAAGTTTAAATGTTGAAGGTTATGTACATTGTACAGCCTTCAATGAAAACTCATCACAGAGCTACGGAGCGTCACCTGCCATATGGGATCACACGGTGTTACCTGCCACCCGACACAGGTGAACGCGGTCTGCCTTAACCCCACCCAAACAAGCCGTTACTCGATTTATCTACCGCGGAGGAATGAAAGGCTGAGTTACCTTGATGCTGGTTACATACCTAGATGCTTTAAGTAGGCCTACGAGTATTAAGATCACGTATTTCAATACTGGTTCCGAATATCTGGCTCTGTGCCCTGTGTGTCGGTCATTCACACCGTACGTTACTGTCCGTTTTATTACTCTGCCTTGGTATATTTGTGGCATAATAAATAAATAACTAAAAACAAATTTCATGTACGCTATAGCAGCAAGAAGTAAATAATCGGTTGATCAGAGCGACCTGGCTGGATTGTTTGTTCCAGAAGACGGCAGGAACAGGATTACCAGTGACTTGACAACGCATGATGACTCGTCTACCTACGCTGACAACTTGATCTTGCGGAGTCATTAAAAACGACGGCTGCGCTGCACGCACAAACCGCATCATCGTAAGCACATTAATAACAACCTTTATTTCGTCCAAAAATTTTCGTCCAAAAATGCAAAATTCGAGGCTAAAAACAGCACTTTTAGAAAATTCCTTTGCAAAATAAAATTTTCGAGTACCAATGAAATTTGCAGCCGTCTATCAAAAAGGTGCAACTTCCTGTTTTGCCTATTTTTTAACCAACGACGCCGTTGAACGAGCGGGTTGAGAATTAGGTAACATAACGTAATGTAAAGATGACATACAGTGAACGGTGAGTTTAGCGGAAGCCTCGACGAACGTAACTGCATTCTCAGCGTGACACATGTAGACGCCTGCATCCGACAGGCGGACGCGCTCAATCCTTAAACTTCGATCAGCTTCAATGTGAACCCTGTATACACAGGCACGGAGTGAGAAATAATATTCCGCGGCGAAGCGAATACTGAAGAACTAAAAGACAGTGAAATATCGCGAGAAAAAAGTTTAAGACTCACGTTTTTACTGCTGCATACTCGTCTATGGATCGTTACTTACAATTCGAGACTAACTGCGTTATGCAAATCCGTTTTCCGCCGACGGTAATAATGGCCATGCTTGGTACGATGTGTCGTTCGTCTGTAGTCTGAAAAAAGTATATACTCTGGCTAAACGGTACAGCGTATAGGGGGTTGGCTACGGCACTGGTAGATAAAGCGATGGCAAGTTCCGATACAGGCTGTCAATAGTACATGTCGCTATATGCCGCGGTTTGGCCGCAATTTGCAACCCAAATATTTTGGGGGCAGTGAATTATGTATGATGTTTGACTGGCCTTCCTTGTGGCATCTGTCCGTCAATCTTCTTCCAGATGATGGTGGGTTGCGGGTCTCCAGTGGCCTGACATTGAAACTTGACGTCTGCGTTCTCTTGGACCAGGATGTCCTTCGGTCCCTCGATGATCTGCGGACGCTCTACAGTATATATGCATCAAATCACAACACAACAGTTCAATGCATTTCTGTTAGCTTATATCCACTCCTGTCCCAACGCATTCTATTCATTGCTTTCTGCTCCATCTATAATTTCACTTTCTACGCTCATAGCCAACAAAAAAATATATATTTAGTTTTTGATAGCGATCCAGATTTTTTATAGATTCCGGATCATTATGCAGAATTATTTTATCATTAGGATTGGAATTAGCAGCTGTACTGTGCGAGATAGGGCCTAGGTTACTATTAATCACTAATAAGAAGTCGTACACTGGCTCTCGATTGGCGCCGAATTCAATGACCTTGGATGACCTTGAACACCAAAATAGGGGGTTTTATGGATTTTTTGGGCGATTTCGGGCTGCGACACAAGTTTATATCATTCACAAGGTGACGCCACGGAACTATCGTTATGCGATCCAGATAGAGAATTTGGTATTTGTATATTAACTTAGCGTGAACACCCAATTTTTAGCTAAACTACTTAACCGAAACTGCTATAGGTTTTCGCGCGTCTTGTAAGCACTAGCTCATTTTTTTTGTTTTGGAACGTCTGTAGGCCTACTGTGGCTCAATGGTACGTCGTACGAGGTTGGGACGGTACGGTTGGATAGGGCGTTGGAAAGTTCTTATACAGGCTGTCAATAGTGACCCTGTCATCGGCAACAGATAAAATGTTTTCCCAATTGCCATTCCACTCTCGACACCACATGCCTAGGCCTAATACCTACCTCTGACTCGGACCCTGGCGGCGTTGCTGTCTCGTTCTCCGCCGATGTTGAACGCAATACACACATAACTGCCGGAGTCCTGTGCACTGGCATCTCGTATCCTCAGACTGCCGGACGACAGAACGTTGACGCGGTCCGAGTCTGGCTTGAGCGGAGTTGAGTCCTTGGTCCAGCGTATACGCGGCGGCGGCTCACCGCGTGGTGGGACGCAGGATAGCAACACCTCCTCGCCTGACACCACGTCCGTGTTGCGAGGCTGCTCGGCGAACTCCGAGCCCAACACTGCAATCAACGTTATTAATGATCGTAATAGTCGTAATAATGATACTAATTTCAATAATCTGGACTTTAGTTTTAACCTTTCTTTTTAACGCTCAGGTTCTTTTAAGGTATAAGACATAAAAGTTAAAAACATATTAATAACAGCGTCTCAGATTCCGCGAGTTTCTCGCCGACATTATGTGCGCTATATAAATTTATTTACTTACTTGCTTACTTACAATGCTAAATGAATGTTGCTGTACGTTGCAATTACGTGTAAAGTCACGCTAGGTCACAATAAAACTGCAAGGCCGCGTTAATATCAGTCAGGTAAACTGATCTGAGTCCGAGAATCACGTAAACAGCTGTAATTTTAAACGTTTTACTATTTATTTATTTATTTGTCTTCAATAGCAGGCTCGAGGCCCATGCACACAACACACAAACACAAATACTAAAAAAAGACTAAAACAAACTACATCGCCAACATTTAAAAACTGGAGATTTAAAAAAAACAAGTCCGAAGATAAAATAGCATTGACAAGCGAATTGTCAATAATCTGCAACGATCGCCATAGTGAGAAAGTCAATTTACGCATATTTTCCGGTAATGATGAAACACTGTTAAAAACATAAAGTTTAGAAGCACTACACCATCGTGGCTCCTGTAACAGTTGTCGAAACGCATCATCATATGCAACGCGTAACTTGTTGAAAGAATATTGATACATTGAACACTATATTATAGACATAGCTGAACTCCATGTTTTAAAACGTGCAGTGCGTTTTTCGCTGTTTTTAGACTGTCATGCAGAACAATAGAAGCTAGTGCAAATTTTGCACCGGAAACACTGTTCTGACTTGGTTACCTTAGGCCTTTTTCGTTTCTTTCATGTCCCTGTATAAACCGGATTTGTTAAGAACAACAGTATAATCACATGCATCGAATGTACGTGTGTGTGTGCGTTTCGCGTGTTTCGGTTTTTTCGTCTTCTCTTTTGCGACTTGCTGCTTGAGGTAAAGCCATGCCGACGACGACATCACAAGGAAAAAACGGTAAACAATAAGTAAACTACAGTGCGATATTTCTAAAAAAAACTTAACTGCATTTGGAAGATGAAGATATACTAACCGGCGATCTGTAGCGTGGCGTTGTTGCTGATGACGCTGACTCCCGTCTGCGGATTGGTTGCGTTGCAATGGTAGACACCGACATCCGTTCTGCTGTTCTTGTTGTGAATGATTCGTAGGAAGAACAACTGGCCGCTGGGCAGCAGCATGCGATGTGAAGAGGGGTTCTCGTTGGCCGTCACCACCGGCTGTCCATTGCGGTACCACGTGATGACCGGGGTTGGGTTACCCTCCGCCTTGCAGTTCAGTGTCGCAGGCTCGTTCTTAGCAACGTACTGGTCTTCAGGGTGCTCGACGATACGTGGGTTTGTCGTCTCGTCACCTGCAGCATATCACAATCACAACACCATATGGCAGGTGACGCTCCGTAGCTCTGAAACGGTACTGGTCGTTCCTCAGAATGATCGACGATGCGCGGGTTTGTGACGACATCAGTTGCCGTCTCTTCACCTGTACCATAATGTTAAATGGCATGGCTCTTCATAGAAAAACATCCCAAAGCTACGGAGCGTCAGCTGCCACGTATACAATCACACAGCGATACTTGTCACCCCACACGGGCGAACGCGCCCCGCCATAACCCAGGCCGGACAGGCCGACACTCAATTAATCTAAAACCGGAGAAATAAAAAAATGAGTTGATCTTGGTGTTTGTTATAATACCGAGATGGTTTACCTGTCTGCGGAAAGTCACCCATCCAAGTATGTCTACTAACCACTTGAAAATCAACCGACCGGGAGTCGAACCAAAAACCTCACGATCGTAAGTCAAACGTCCTAACTGTTACACCACTAAGCCAAGAGCTGGGTGGTTCAGACACTGACCAACCGTAGACTAGGCCTAACCATTGTTAGACCTAGCTCCTCACGGGAAACGAAAATTTGGGAGCTCAAAACCGCCAATAGTTATTTGCATTCCTCTGTGGTTGGTTACAGACCATTTTATGATGGCGTTACGATTACCCCCTTCGACAGGGCGACGACACGTAGGCCTATCGCCAAACTGCTGTTAAACTGGCTCTTAGCAGCAGATTCGGCAACCGGCGTCTAACCACAGTATACATAACACAGTATACTCTACTGCTGTGGTCTTACAGACTACAGAGCGAGTATAGGTGGGTAGGAGAGCTCACTGCACTACAGGTGCGCGGATTCAAATAGGCAGTTAGTCTGTCAGCTGATGTCGCTGGTACTCATTACGCCAGACCGCGATGATTTCAAGACGCTGTAGGCCTACTAACAGACTTCGACCGACCGCCCAGCGCCTTATCACACACTCGCAGAGCTGGCGCGCGGCTAGCTTTTACTTCAAAGATAACAGCAGCAATTTACGAGACACTCTCTGGCGAATTTTTTTCACGATTCCATCATTCGATGCAGCACATTCTACGTCCCGGTAAACGCTGGCAAGAACGCGAACAAATGGATCAAAAGATCGGAATGGATCGGAAGGTCTCAGGAAATACACAAAAGTTGTCAGCCTATATACTGTGTTGCTCAGCGGCGAATCTAGGATTTTCATGAAAAGGGCTTATGGGTCTGAGAACGGCCCCGGAAGCTCAACAAGCTTCATTATCTGATGGCCAACACTGCTTCCAATTTCGTCAAGTGTTTAGATAACTGGGTGGGTGGTCACCTCTCCCCCATCCGTGAATCCGCCACTGAAGCTAATGTGACGTCATGCGCGTCATAAACCAGTAAGACGTGCGCGGTATAGCAATAACCGTCACGCCAGGAAATTGTTTGTTTTTCGCAGCTAGCTGCAGCTTTTGATGCACGCTGTTCCGCATGCATTAGACCTCTGTCCCGCTGTCAGTAATGATGATAAGATTAGCCGAAGTGACCCCAACTTTGTCCTATGATATGTTAAGGGTCGGTGATGCGATTATTACGTAGGTTACACACACACTGGTGATTAGTTACTGCGCTCGACGCCAGATGGCATGCGAAGTATTCTCTAATCTTTGACCTCATGTTATGTCTGTGTACGCCGAGAGAGAGAGGCTATAAAAATCACGAAATTGTGGAACGAGCAAAGTCTGCAGTTTCAGGAATGTTTCGTATATACAGCCGATGCAGCACTGATGGACTGGCGAGCATTGCAAGGCGTAATTGCTTGCAGTGGCCACGAAGCAGCAGCAGCCATTACATACCTGGCTGATGTCCTCGTCACTAATTCGCTAGCTAACTTCTAGATACCTACTGCTGGTCATAAACTTATTCGCTTGTCGACTTTCACTCCTCTTTCTCACAGATGACGACGGACGAATGATGACGAAACCTTTATACGGGTTGTCGTCCGCCATCGTGAAGGGCCGCCTTCCTAACCGTAAGCCTAACCGTACCGTAACTCTAACTAAATGCACATCTACTAATGACGACCCTTTGCGACGGCGGCCGCCCCCTCTCCATGCACGAGTTTCTGTTTTTAAACAACTTTTTACGCGCGAAAGCTAGCTAGCTATAGCGCGTATTAGCTACGGTAATTTTGTCCGTCTGTCTGTTTGTCTGTCCTGGTGTCACGTTCTGGTACCGATTGGAGGCCACGTGACTTCGTCTCTAGTATTTCTTCTACCAGTCAGTTACTTGCAATTCCACGGCATAACTTATCCTTTGGTTCTCGTTCTTTTCGTGTCTCTGCACCGAAAATTTGGAACTCCTTAACTCCTCAAATTCGTCAGTGTCAA
>Ga0056128_1011932_pt1 | contig 10661 bp, 4 predicted proteins | sample WorMetLIZISLAND2_FD_71113 | JGI IMG/M metagenome (GOLD analysis project Ga0056128, IMG submission 71113) | Marine gutless worms symbiont microbial communities from Max Planck institute for Marine Microbiology, Germany - Olavius geniculatus... ... | reverse complement strand
TTTGCTGGTTGAGTCTGCAAGCCAATAGGCTGCGTACCATCATCAACTATACCAACAGATGCAAAGTACTTATTGAACATATTTGCCTTCAAAGCATCAGACGTGATTATATCACCGTCACTGCCCATCAATGCTGGAACAGACTGTCTGTGTCGAACACGCTGATTTATATACTTACAAAAAACACCAAGATTGTTAGCCTGTATAACTTGCTCTTCAGCCAAGGCTGTTACATTACAACAAGCAATATGGTACTATTGAGCACAATCGCGATAGCTCCACAAAGCATCTAAATCAGACGGGTTATTACGGTTATTACGCCACAACTTTCTCTTTTTAACGGCAAGCTTCTGTAGATCGCGCCGGTAATGCTTCCAACCCAGTTTACACATTGATCTGTTGGAAATGGGTACGCATAGGGCAGCAACATCCCAGATAATGCTCAAAAAAGCAGACCAACTTGACAATGCACATGGATTACAACAGATAACATTATACCAGTCTGGGCATTCTAGATACTGTGCAAATGTTGCGAAGTCAGCACTATGCCATTTATAGTGCTTTGTACCATCTGTTATGCCACCTGCACCTGGATGTTTATGCTCAATGGTTATTGCAAAATTTACAAAACAGTGGTCACTCAGACCAAATGGGGGGGTTAGGTATATATGATTGACAATCTGATCATCATCTGCCAATACTAAATCCAGAACATTTTGCCCACTTCGTTGCAATTCACTCTTGAAATGTGCGCTGCACTCAAAAATTGCGAGAAATTCAAGAGGTTCGAGGGAGGTTCAAGATCGTTCATGGTCATTGATGTTGATAAAACTAAAAAGCCCATGACCAGTGCTTGTTATGATAAGCAACCTGTGTGTACCTATCTGCAACCGTTTTCACACTAGAAGAGCCAACAGCATCAAAATAGCGTCTTTTGGAGGGTACCCCTTTTGACGCCCTCGTTACCAGGGCTGTAGTTGCGTTATAGCCGGGGCCCCACGTTGTCGCATGGCATGGGCCCCCAAAGGGTTAATCTGGCCCTGGTCACTCCGAGCAAGGGCACTAAATGAACAGGGGGTAAGGGAAATTTGCGATTTTTAGCCAATAAGTCGCCCTATCTCAGAAACTTTGCAAGATAGGGTCTAGGTTACTATTAATCACTAATAGGACATTAGGAAGTCATACACTGGTCTTCGATTGACACCGATAGCAATGACCTTGGATGACCTTGAACACCAAAATAGGGATTTTATGGATTTTTGCGATTTTGGACTGCGACACACATTTCAAGAGCGAATTGCGCCGAAATCACTAACAGACCGGGACAACCTGCGTATGAAATTTTCAGCATTATGTATAGTTTTCACTAGTTTAAATTTCGGCCTCATGCGTTCAAGGAATCCTCCGTACGGGGTCGTTAAAATAAGGTGCCCCTTCAAAATGTGCGCTGTCAACGGCTCAAACTGCAGCAGATGCGCAAGACCGGTTGCACCCTCTAGCGTATGTAAATGAATAACTGAGAATCATCAAGTCCATTGTCAGTTGCTGGGATGGGTGAGCTTAGATTTGGTTCGCAGAGGGCCTTCATACATGCACCACTGTCACGCGTTTCCCTTTACGTTAGCTGGGCTTTCTTGCTAAGACCCTGAACTTCAAAAATAAGGGGTTTTATTGGATTTTTTGCAATCTTCGGCTGCGCCGCGCATTTCAAGAGTGAATTGCGACGAAATGGCTGGAGATAGACTAAGGCAATCAGCGAACAGGAACTGCTATAGGGCCTGTAGGCTTTCGCACATTTCGTGAGTGTTTCGTGAGCATTAGCTCAAATTTCTTGTTATCTCCGCCAAGGTGAATGTAGTGAACATTGGAGGAGATTAGGGGTTTGGTCGTTCTGTCCGTCGATCGTTCTGTGTGTGTACACGATGACTCATCATCATCTCCACATGTCATACACAACCGGCAACTTCTACATTTTACAGTAATAGTAATGTTTAAATCACTTCACTCTCACGAGCATCTTCTAGTTTAGCATGCATATGGCAAGGGGGCGATGGCGGGTGCTTGGCCGCAAAGCAGGGGCAGATTAAGACATATTCATAGACGTATTCAGGAAATCAACCAAGGCGGCTGCCCACAACAGTCCAGAGAATGTATGGTGTGTTGCGACATTTAAAAGTTCATTATTGGTGCAGCACGACATTCTCTGACCTGTAAGGGGAAGGCATGTAGAGCGTATATTTTCTGTTCTATACGACGTTATTTAGCCTATATCGTTTCTGGACAGAAAATTTGTAAGAGTTTTGAGGGCCCCCACATTTTTACCGATCACTATTGGCTCCAGTCGGATTTAGATAGGCCTACTGAACTTAGGCCAAGTTAGGCGAAGCTAAAGCAAAAGAACGTCCAGGGGGCAGAGGCCCAGCTGGTCAAGAGATCAGAGGGGCTTCGCCCTTTCTGTTCTTGCCTCGTAGCTGAAACCACTAGCTTTTGGACGTTTTATGGTAGCGGCAAATCTGTCCACTATTCTACAATTTGGAAACGCAGAAAACCGCAGATAAAATTGCTCTTCCCGCTATGACTAGTAGATAGGCCTAGATATTACCCGTACTCCTAAACATGTGCAAAATGTTTTCTACCCGAGAATAAATGTTTCATCTTTTAAAAATATTTGGGGACCCCTGCCCCTGGACTACATGGGCACAACGCCCCACTGCTCTCGGGCACGCTGATTGATCAGAGCGTGCCACTGCACTGTGCCTTGATGCCGATGTACTAGTATCTTGCAGGCCGAACAACCCGGCAGTGCCCCCTTGCATTCATAACTAACAAGGAACATGTTATGCATGCACTACAAACCAAATTCAGCATGTGAAAATGATGCAAAATGCTCAAAAACACTAAATATTTGACCGTAATTTTGCATATGTTTGCGAACAAGTAATTTGAGCAAAACTCACGAAACGCGCGACAGCGTTAGCAGATCCCGTTCGCAGATTGTCTTGGTCTATTTCCAGCCATTAATTTCGTCGCAGTTCTTTTGAAGTGTGCGCCACAACCAAAAATTGCAAAATCACTGAAACCCCTAATTCTGGAGTTCAAGGTCGTTCAAAGTTATCAATATAAAAAGCTCGTCACGTACTTGTTATGACAAACAGCGTGTCTGCGCCTATCTGCAACCATGTTAAACGAGCCAATATCACACGTCACACGATAGTGTGAGTGTTGTAAGGATGACCTTCAAAGTCTATGGGAAAATGCAAAATTTGACCCTCAGCCAACCCAAAACCCCTGAACCGATCGTCACCAAATTTGAGTGGCGTGATCACGTCGTGGACGCCTACCACACAAAAAGAATTGGGCTCAATCCGCCCAGGGGTTTTTGCTCCCCATATAGGTGAAATATACACCCCTCCTGTTCGAAATTTACTACACTGTTTTTGGTTCTTCAACTCGCCTACAGGCAAGTCCGTTAGACTGAATTTTACGCTTAATATGTCAAATGATGCGGTTCTGTGCAAGGAAGTGCATTTTTATTGTTATAAAATAAAAATGTTATTTTTCGCTTATTTATTCAAAAAATTACAATGGCACCTATGCATTTACCCCAACCGACCCCCATTATCATGGCAACGAAATTTGGGACAAAATTGGCTATAACTCGGCTTATGTAACAGATATCTGCGAGATTTTTTGCATCTGTGGGGGAGTTTTCGGATATGGGTCATTAAATGCTGCTAACTGAGTTTTACCCCGACCGACCCTTGTTGCCATGGCAACAAAATTTAAGACAAAATGGGCTATACCTCGGCTTGTACAACAAATATCACCAAGATCCTTGCATCTGACAGTGGTGCGGGTTGAGGGTTTGGCAATTAGATGATGTCAGTCGAAGTCTACCACAGCCAACTTTGATTTCCAGGTATAATGAGCAGCAGCGTAGTAGAAGCAGTAGCAGTAGTAGACACATCCGACGTTCTGTACCCGACCGGAGGTATGCTGCTCTGACATAAAAAGGTAAAAGGTAAAGATACAGATCCTGCTATAGCGCTTCTTCTTACATGCATCAGTCTCACTCCCCAACTTTTGGCAATATAACAGCAAATACAATGAAGTAACACTGTGGAACAAAGCAGACATCTTGATGTGCTTTCATTTATGCATTATTGGCATTTGGCAACTTGTTACAAGCCACACGTAGTGTTCGGCTTGTAGTGTTTTTGGTTCTGTCCATCATTCCATCTGTGTAAAAAGTTACTGGTTTCCATACCATTCGCATGGCGGCGCCACATACGATCGACTCGTTAATGTGATTGCCAGTAATCCCCCCGTGTGGCTTGTGGGATCCGGGTTTACCCCGTTTCTAGTTCAAATCAGCAATATATAAAAAGGGAGCAGCCCGAGACGTCAATCACAGTCTGTCAGGCGAGCTGATTGGCTGCAGGGTGAAGGGGGGCATGTCACAGTTATCATTGGTCTGTTTACAAGACATCTGCAGTGAAGGCTTTGCAGCTGAAAGCCGTCCTGCGGAAACAGCAACTGGAGGGATGGTCCGACAGATGTCGACTTTTGACTTTTGTACATGAAATGCTGGCGTCACCCAGGCGCTGCATGGACACCGCTCACCTTCACAAATATACACACATATGCAGTGCGACATAAGTAGTCGGTAGTCTAATGGTAACGTGTCGTACTTGTAATTCTGAGGTAATTCAAGGGCGCAGGTTCAACTCCGCACCAGGACACTGCCGGGTAACGACCTTAGGCAAGTTGTTCACACACGTGTCTCTGTCACCAAGAAGTATAATTTGGTACCGGTCAAAGGGCGGTGATGCCCCAAGGCTGGGAAGGTAACCGTAGGTCTGGCATCGCACTGGCCATGTGTCACGGACTCAAGTGGTTTATCCACCTACGGGCTCAACGGCCGCGAGTGGGAGATAAGCATCCCACCTATGCCCCAGCTGGGGCATGGCTCCCTTCACCTTTTTTAATGGGTGCCAGAGCCAGCCGACATGCATGAGCCTACTGCAAGCCTACGGGTGTCACCCGTGCATCAGAGAGAAATTTCTCACCTTCAGGGACAAACACAGACAAACACACTATTGCAGTGGATGCCAAAGCCGATTGACGTGCCTGAGCCTAATCACCCATGCATCACATGGGCATAGCTCGCCTTCAGAGACAAACATAATGTGACGAAAACAAGCAAAGCAAGGGTCGGGGTAGTTTGCAGTAGGCGCTGGAGCCGAATGACGCACCTGAGGCTACTGCACGAGCATCACCCAGGCAGCACAAGAACAGTTTTTTCAGACACATACACTGGGAGACTTCACTTTTTGACTTACACTTTCACTGAGCCTAAACTTTGGTCCAAGTACCTACTTAAGTCAAAAAGTGAAGTGATTTCGCTGAGACTTTTGCTGAGTCTAAACTCCAAAGTTTAGACTCAGCGAAAGTCTAGGTGATTCGCTGAGTCCAAAAGTACCTGCTTAGACCAAAGTTGAGCCGAACTAACCTGGCTAAAGTCGGTTCAATTTGCATGGAAGAAATAGCTTTAGCCCTTGGGGCTTAACTTTCGCTGAGCTTGAATCCACTTCAACTTTTGACTTCAGCTGAGTGAAAACATGGCGACTATTTACAGTCCTATGCATACGAATAGTTTAGTAAATTAAAACAGTCTGGTACCAAAAATAAATGCCGTAATGAATATGCAATGATGTCAGATGTTACATAATTACGTTATTTGCGTGCGTGGCGCAATTAAATAAGCAAGTCCAAGTGTAACTGGTTGACTTATTTCCTGTCAGGTTTACCGGTTTTTCCGCCATTTTTAATCGTTTTTGTCTAAGTCAGTAGACTTAGACCAAAGTTTAGTTGAACTTTGGTCTAAGTACCGACTTCAGCATTCAGCTTTAGCTTTGGCTCAGCGAAAGTCTAAGTCAAAAAGTGAAATCACACCCACTGTGACTGCAGCAATTAAAGAAAGCTATGGTTGGAGCTCCTGGTATGCAGAGGGTGCTGAAGCTGCACGATATGTTTGAGTCTACTGTATAGGCATCGCCAAAGCATCATAATGACACTTCTCACTTTCACAGACAAACACAAATATACATACACTGTGACCAAAACAAACAATGGTCTGAAACTTGGAATAGTTTGCAGTCGGCGCTGGAGCTGCCCGATGTGCCTAAGCCTATGGACGTGTCTATAGACATCACCTATACACTTTCAGGACATCTGTCACCTTCAGACAAATGCAAATACACACAATAAAGTGATGAAAATACAAAATACAAATACTTAAAATACAGTAAACAAAAAAAGTCCAACAATGCTCACCTGCCCAGTTGAACGAGCCAATTTTTGCACTGCACTTCGGACAACAGAGCTACAAACACAGCAAACGTGACCGGTTGTAACTAAATCAGTTATCATGCATATGCAACACATCACATCTGAATGCTAATATATGCAAACTAGTGCTATCAGACGTTGCTTGCATGACTCAGACATAACCAAAAAATGTAACGGGGGTCACCCCTGTAGAATTTATGGAAAAGCTTTATGGATCCTGAAACTAGAGTCTTCCAGGCAGCCGATGGTGAAGATTTGGTGATCCTGGCTTGCACCGTTATTGACTGATCCACCCATGTGACAAATGGACAGACAGAATTACGATGGCTACGACGCGCTAATGCAGTAGCTGCTTTCGCACGTAAAAACACTTCAACAAAATGCTGACATAATGTGGGGCCATCAGCTCTAATACTCTGCAACCTATCCACTAATCTTTTGAGCTGTAAACTGACACACTGGTTTTTCTTGTCCTTGAGTATGTTCACACCAAGTTTGCTTTTTCTACTGCATTTGATTTTTAAGGTAGAAGCTTGTACTGAACAGACAAACCAACAAAAAGGGTGGACAGATAGATGGACCAACCCATAGGCCTATTAAAACAGTTGCATAATAATTATATAAAATGCCATCAGTGTGAAGTTTAAATATCTAACAAACTGTCACCCATACAAAGTGCTACTATAACTGCTTACTTTGCCTTCAATGGTGAGAATCATGTCTGCCATCCACGTCACTGGCTCAATGAACATGTCGCAGGAATTTCCAGCACCTTGGAAATCCCTCCTGTCTGTTGATGACCTCTGACCTTTGACTTGTTGTTTTCCATCACTACCATGTGATGGTATGTGGGATACAACACAGGATTGACGGAACAGTGGACGCCTGGCAACAACAATATTACTGTAATTGAAAGACTCCAAAAAATTACAGCCTAAAGCAGAAAAACACTCCGAGAGTGCAAACCTCTGCTAAAACTGTGTCATTTTTTCAGTTGCGTTCACCAGGTGACAGCACTAGATTCAGCTCTGCCTATCGTGCAACAACAAACAATTCATAAATCCTGTAATGAATCATGATGCTGGCCCAAATCACCAGCAAGCAAAAAATATAAATCTAATTGCCTCTTCCCTTCCCTGAAAATCTGCCTGTAAACTTTTCATGTAATCTTGATGACAAACCAACAGATAAATAAAAAATGCCAATCACACCATCAACGGCAGAAAAATCGGTCTTGTCAAACAAGGAATGGCCTCAAAGCAACGAAAACAAGAAAAATATGGCATGCCAGTGGTAATGCATCATGCGACCATCCACCTAGCAATACAAACGCAGCACTTAGTTATTTTGAGTTTCAATTAAAAGTCTACTTTTAGGATGCCACGATGCAAGTGTTTGTATGAAACATTCTTAACTAGTTATATTCATGTAACAACCTTCGAGGTAGCCTAACTTCTATTTTTGTGTATTTGTTTATTTATGTATTAAAAACTAAGTAAATAACAAATGTACATACATACAGTACAATATGATTAAATACCAATAACAGTGAAATAAAGAAAGAAAAAAATTAACAAGTAACCAGTCTACCATACCTCAACGTTACACCAAACAGATAAATGGACAAACAGACAAACAATATATGATGACATTACCCATGCCATCATTAAAAACAGAATGCTTACATCACCTCTAACCAGTAGTCACTGAGTAGTGAACAGCAACACAGAACTTACAAATTAAAAATGTGACTATATTACACATCAAATATCATATTGACGGTAACTGACAAGCTATTCAGGAACAGAAAATTTTGCAGTGTAACCTGCATTTAGCACAGCGGTAGACAGGATCATCACCAGTAGAAACAACCGTAGCAGTTGACGGGTCTTCAGCTAAACAGTCTATTGGAACTTGATCACTTAGGCATACATTTGCTACAAAAAAATAAACAAAATGTACGAAGGATTAAAGAAGGTTAAACACTGTGTCATATAACTCTTCATGGAAAATCTATCTCGAAACTATAGAGCACCACCAGCCATGTTACCTGCCACCAAACACACCCTGCCTTATTCCCACAGCCAAGCTGGCCAGTACTCAATTTACCTACCCTGAAGGGATGGAAGGCTGAGTTGATCTGGGTTTTGGTTATATACTCATACTGAAATGGTTTACCGACAGGCAGTCACCCATCCGAGCAGTGGCCAACTAAAAGTGACCCGACAAAAACATAACTAATGAGTGACCTCTTGATCTAAGTCCACTGAGTACAAACTTAAAAGTTTCACCGTATGATGTCACCGTTACTTAACGACTAGCAAAAACATTAACCAACAGCCAAATTCTGTTCAAAATATTCTAAACTAGCATCCTTTCAGCTAGCCTGCAGCTAGCCTGATAAAAATTTCACATAAATTTATTGACATCCAACTGAATTATGAAAAAAACAAAAAAGTGCTCTTTCACCGAAAGACAACGTAGAGAACATTGAAAAAAGATATCATAGAAATAAAAAAAGCAAAAAAGAACAGCTGAAATACGCCAAGCAAAAAACAAAAAATGTGACATTAAAGGCAGTATAGTTAACATAATGCAGAGATAAACAGATAGGAATAGTTCACATTACTGTCTATGCATTTTTAGAAAAGCTGTGAAAATTAGCAGAACTTACACATATGTCCACCAGGACAGTAGGGTAGACGTCGATCAGTTCTTCCACTGACTGACATAACGTTAACGTCACTCTGACACCGGACTTCAACACTCTGGTAGTCTAGCAACATTTATAGTTTATACACCACATATAGAAAAAATACATGACATCTACCAAAATAATGTTCACACAAAAGTTTCAAGCGTTTGCATATTTCTTTATGGGAAATCCACTGCAGAGCTACGAAGCATCACCTGCCACATGAAATCATACTTGTAAGTGTTACTGCTATGGTGCTACTCGACACAGATGCACACACTATATACCGAGATGGTTTACCTGGTTTACCTCCAATAACTCTGGAGCCAAGCAACCTGGTACTCAATTTACCTATCCAAGAGGGACGAAAGGCTGAGTTAACCTAGGTGGATGGCTATATACCGAGATGGTTTACCTGTCTGCAAACCATCACCACGAAATGTATACTATGTGTCCAGCCTCCCTTTTATCTCACTACTGCTTCAGCAGTTTTCTACAGTAGAAAATTTTCAATTCAAGCCAAAACCTCAAATGTAAGTTCTGGAAATGCCAGTGCCAGAGCAGATATTATTGCAGACAATATACCATATACGCTTGTCTACAAAATTTTCTCAGTGGTCACTCCGAAATATTACTTCTTTTATAAAAAAGCAATATTTCAGACCCACTGCTAGTAAAAATTTTAGGAAGCAAATGTTTTTTAAATGCCCAAACAAAAGCAATGAATAATTAACATAGATAACAAAAAAACAGTCGTAGCACATACGTAAAATACCTTTCTGCATTTGTTGGGCCAGCAAGTCCAAACGATACTTGCGATAAGCTGGGAATGAAAGATCGATGCAACAACCCATTAAGTAATACAGCTCAAGCTGACGTAAAAAGCCATCGTTTGGCCTGAAAACAATACCAAGCAACTGCAATTAAGTAGATCCAGTTTAACATCTGAAGAGCTATAATAATATAATATAATACCAGTCACGCTGCCAGTGCCGCCACTATTTTCATTTTTCAATAGCACATTTTATTTAATCAAACGATTTGCCACGTGTTCCCAGCTGGGAAGTGACCGTGAACTGCTTGCGCAGAGCAAAATTTTTACATATCAGCCAAGAATCTTGAAGCACTTTCGACGTTTCTGTAGCGTGTATGCAAACAATGCAAATATGCAAACAACTACATCTCTCTCCCTACCACCCCGCATCAGGCAAAAAGAGCTGCCACTTTTCCACACGTGAAGGTAAAGGTAAAGGTGTCAATTTGTATAGCGCATCTCACGTACAACGCCTCTAATGCGCTTTTCGTCACTAACCCAGGCCGCCAGCCGCACGGCCACCACGTGCAGCCTGCAGACACAGGCTAACGCAGCAGCCGGCTAGGCAGCCCCAGTCAGCTGTACCAAGGTCCCCACCTTCCGTAACCCATATAAATGAGTTACTACTCATTTTACCATCCCACGGAAGGTAGAAGGCTGAGTCGACCTAGCTGGCAGGCTTCACATCGAGATGGTTTACCTGCCCGCAGGCAGTCACCCATCGCAGTACTAACCGGGCCCGGCATAGAGTAACTTCGTTTCAGCCGAAACGCGTTACCAACTACGCCACGCCACCAACCA
>Ga0056128_1011929_pt1 | contig 10662 bp, 6 predicted proteins | sample WorMetLIZISLAND2_FD_71113 | JGI IMG/M metagenome (GOLD analysis project Ga0056128, IMG submission 71113) | Marine gutless worms symbiont microbial communities from Max Planck institute for Marine Microbiology, Germany - Olavius geniculatus... ... | reverse complement strand
CCGCATGCAGTGATAGTTTGCGGGGGTCCAAGTATTTCTACAGTTTTAGGGCCCCGATTTTATATTTTTATTACTGCGTTGATTGCATGTTTAGCACTAAAACAGACATGTTGTTTGCCACAATATTAAGTTGTCGCCCACACACAATTTGTACGACTATTTGCTTCGCACACGTGCAACAAGAAGCTCAGTTACTGCTAAAAAACGTCAGCTTGAAAAATCTAGCTGGAACACTGTATACAGCTGAATCTATGGCTCTGTTTGCACTGTAAAAGGTATAACCGTATAGTGTATAAATTTATAAGTTAGACTAAAACTACTATATCCTCGAGTTTTGTTCAGCTGGCCACCTATTTCGAACCTGCTTTAGGTGTGGCCAGAAACGAAGCAAGGCAAACAGCGTTAGCAAAACGTACAAACGATATAATTAGGCTACCTACCGGTAGCCCACAGAATAGAAAATAGTATAAGCAGTAGGGCCGTGGCATCTGCCAGGCTCTGCCTCTCAAGTTTAAGCTGTTGAAAAAATGTCGGAATTTTTTTTGGTCCCAAAATCTTCGTTCAGAATTGCAAAAATTGTAGCGAAAAAAAACATTTCGGGAAAAATTTCAGGGCAAAATCGAAATTTTGAACACCGATAAAAAATCTGCTCTGTTGGAAATTTGCAGCTGTCTGTCGGAAAATTGCAACTTTAAAAAAAGCTTTTTAACCCACGAAGCTGCTGAATGTAGGCCTGTGTACTGGCGTGATACTTAACAACGACAAATTCACAATATGGTTCGTTCCCTGATTGTTAGCGTGACTAACTACAACATGATCTAGCTGAGAGGTGATGGCGTTGTTTGCGTTGACTTGGCCTCGGTGAGCACTATGTCAACAGCAGCGCTACTGCTGCTGCTGCTGCTGCTATCGGTGATGCTGCTGCTGTCTGGAGATGACGTCACGCCCAATGACGTCACCGATGACGTGGCGCTGATGACGAACGCCGATTCGTTGGAGTACAGCTGCACGACCTTGTCGTCCATCTTCACCAGAATACTGCACAGCAGCAATACACATTACAACAGTACGTGGGTGAGCTAACGCTAACTTCCTTCCCTTTCCCCCCTTCCCCTGTCCCTTCCCTCCACTCTCCTTTTTCTCCCCTCTCCCTTACGGCCATTGAAGCCGGATCTGAGGTGTCAAGTCGAGAAAATTTTTTTGAAATTTTCCATTGCTGCCGGTGAGTTTATTGGGCATCGTATCAAGTTACCAACCAGGCTCATGACGATAACGACGGAATAGTTGTAATCTACTAGAGCCTACAGGTCACCAGACTACCGCTATCGGCCACAAAATACGAAAAATAATGGATTAACGCATTTAGGCCAAATTCTTGGAGTGGGTGGGCGATCTGCCATAGTGGGTAGACTTTTGCCTACCTAGCTTACATGTAAAAAAATTGCTCTGCATCACAATACAACGAAATACGATACAATATACGATACTAAATCGTTTAACGTAATGCGCTGCCAGAACGCAGAGTACACACATTGGTAAAATAGCAGACAAATACGTTAAAAAGAAGCAACGTCCTTCTCGAATCATAGGAGTAGTAGAGAGGCGCTAATCTTCATTTCCTTAGCCCGCAGCCACGCAGAGACCAGTTTACACTGCGAGACCTAGAATACGTGGCTTATGCATCGCGCGGTGTGCCTGCTTATGTCCCAGTTTTCGCTGAAAAAATGAGACACTAGAATTCTGATAAAACAGAATTCTGACACTAATAAGTTTAAAATGGAACAGAGTTTATATGAACAAAAGTTATGTTCAAGCACTGTGCGAAATTGCAGTCTACACACCGCTTATCCTTGACTGCATCACTACTAAATCTTTAGCATTTTCTAGTACAGTTACTTAGCGTTAAAAGTATTTGGTTAAAAAAGAACAAAATACCCGCTTCTGGACTGCTTGTATATGTTTCTAATTTCTTTGTATCTGCCGGCGAACCGCTGCTGGATCTACATCAAACACGCAGTGACATTCAGCAGTATTTCGCCAGAAATATGGAAAACTGTGATAAATAAAATGGGATAACTGCTGCTTATTTTACGGACATTCTCGTCAAATAAAAACATTCGTTAGTCTTGCATTACACGAATGTGATATGATGCTAAAGTTGCCAGGCAAGTTGAAGCTGCCAGTTTAATCAGTTAGCATACAAACTAAAAGAATTAAAACTGTTTTAACGGAACTGAAATAAGAAAAAATTAAATTACTCAAAGTGTTGTTATGTAAAACACAAAAATCCAGAAACAGAAAGCTATATGGCAAAAATTTGAATTTCTGATATCAATAAATCAAACATTAATTATGAATATCACTAAGTTGAATTTTAATTAAGTGCAAATGATATTGGTGACATAAACAGCCGTAGAAGTAAAATAAAACGTAGTATATTATATTATTAGCTAGCTAATATGACTTCAAAGTGTGTTCAAAGCAACAGAAATAAAATGAAGTAAAATAAAATAAAATAAACTGCGTTGCAGGTCTCATTTCAGTTCATCTTATTTCTATCGCTTTAAACACACTCTAAAAGCCCTAATAATACTGTAAGAACAATGGGCGAATGTGGATGGCATTACAGCGTAAGTGAGCGAAGACATGGTCGGTGTTTCTAATAGTATCGCCGTGAAAACCGTCTCGTGTTGTTCCCGGATGTACAGCAGCACTACAAGCAGACGGACATGCAGACGTATTAACACAGATATACAGACACACAGCAGTTTCAACATCGACTAGAAGTCAAATCAAATCAAAATCAAATATCTAGATTTTAAATAAAACAACTGACAGTTTCGTTACGACAACATCTACTGTTAGCATACTTGATATCAAATGTCATTGGAAATCGACAACGAGAAAATCAGTCAAAAGTTTATATCGATAAGAGTGCGACAGAACGTCGCATGCGACGAAACAGAGCGGGGTACGTATTTAACGCTGGCAATCAACTCGAGTTTGGCAGCGCCATCGCGCTCAGGCGCCACTGGTGTATAGAAATACACTGGTATTGTCTCGTGCGATTTCGCTGCCCATTGTACGTAGCCCTGTCCTGTTTTGTCGCATGCAACGTTTTGTCGCACGTGTAGGCACCCTCTTAGCATAAAAGCGAAAGCGGCACTGGCTAACTGACTGACTAACCGGGTTTGATGTCACTGGTCAACTGCTGCATGACGAAATCGTCGCGTCGTGAAATTCTTGCATGCGGCGATTTCTCACTGGCATCCAACGACTTTCTACTGCCGCACCGCACGAAACTGCAAACAGCCGACAATATGGACCATGCATGATTTACTGCATTTAATCAATTAACTTATTTGTAAAGAAAAAGAAGTATACAATCAATTAATCAGAGATTATGAAAGTGGCCTAAGTAATACAAACTACTACTGGGTCCACTAGAGACAGTATAAATGGAGTCCAATAATAATAGCACATGGCAGACAAAAATGTGCAATTTTAGAGTATTATCAAACATACAACGAAAAAGTTTATTGGCTAAATATAGAGGCCTATTTTTCATAGTGTAAATTTCAGCACATGAATTGTATATGCATCAAAACATGATAATTTTGCTACCGTCTACGTCATCTGTCAGATTTAAATTCTATAAAAAAACACCAAACAAATCAGAAAATATTTGCGGCATGCGTTAGTTAAGTACAAGTAAACACAAAGCACCGATACAATATTATAAAAATAAAATACAACAAGAAAATCACTTACTCAGTTGGCATCAAAGAATGCACGAATAAATTTTTCTCCATGACAGATTTCTGCAGCACAACAGACATACGATATTTAGCACAACTTGTTGCAGTATGGTCGTGTCAATCTCTAATCAAAATGCAATTTAACTAAACTGAAAATAGCCCTATTTAGCCTATAAACCACAAATTAGTCGTGGTCAACAATATAACTAGGCTAACGCTGACTTTTACGTGATTATTGCAAACAATTTTATCGTATTATGAATGGCAACCGTGCACACAGTGTTACTGAGACGATAAGCGAATCACGAATGTCATTTTTGAAATAATTGATTATAAATCCAGAAGAGGAAAACTGCAGAGAATGGCTGCTAGGTAACATCAAAGGCGAGCTTCAGACATGCAAACTATACATTGTATAGTCACACATGCCAGATGCCGTAATTAGCGTAACTTATCTAGTCAGCACTGGTCTACTAGATAATCAACATACGTGGCAAAATTATGTAGGTATATGCGTAGACGACAATATATTTTCTATATAAATGGTTTAATAAAAATAACAGAAATACATAAATAGATTGTTGTGGCACGTACGACGACGGGCGACGAATCGTTGTCGGGCGTGAAAAGAACTGGCATCTTCGTGCTGCTCGTCACCGTTCGAAAATTATATCCTTCTGCCACCGGCTCTACAAGACAATTTTCATTACCGTGGACGAGTTATTTAACTTTCTTGAAAATTAAAATCTAGCCTTTATAAGTAAACATTAATGAATAGGGCATACGATGTATACTTTAATCGCTAACTGACAATGTGGCCATGTTATAGGCCATGGCGTTTCGAGGCACATACCATTGTAACGTTATTTACAGTTGATTTATAAAACATCAGCTCACTTTATTTGTCGATTTTAAATAATTAGATAAATTCACAAAGCTCGCACGTTGCTTACCATTCGTCGCGTTTTCTTTTTTCACAATAGTTGTTGCTGACTCCGACATTTTTCGTTTCCTGCCCTCGTCTCGGATCTTCCTCTCTGCGCCCTACCAACATAAACCATTATTTTCAGTGGTTCAAGTGAAATGCGTGGCTCAAGGGCTAAACCAAATGCATGGTCGTTGCATGGCTGAAAGCTCAGCCTACCCTGCACGTTAATGGATTTATTCTGTCCCCCGGCTCCATTGTCTGGTAAGTATGTAATCAAGTAAGTAAGTAACATATGCGATGATGATGTTCAAAACAACGGACACGGCACAGATCAGAAGAGTCTGAAAAAAATGGAAACAAAAAATACTATGAGATTGTGACCAATCTAATGTACTCCTCGCGCGTTTCTTTCGGCTTGTATTAGAGACCCGGCGACTGATTGAGACCCGTTTAATATTATATTAATAGCGACACTGACATCGAGGTCGTTATCGGAAATTGTCTCTCCGAAGTTTATAAAATATTGCCCGATTTTAAAAACTGAGAGAAAAAATTCCAATAATGGTCGATGACGCTAGCTGACATTAATTTGTCTTGTTATAAGCCTACTCAACGCACGCGTTTATCTGGCACAATTACGGAGATAATATTATGGCGCCTTAAAGAAAAGGGGTCACGACCTTGACCTTATGGGGTCACTTGACGTCATCGGTCACGTGACCATTCGACTCCCGGGGTCGACTTCCTACGGGTGGTCCATAGTGACCATGCGTCTATCTAGCACCGTTATGAAGATATGGCCGTTTGAAGTTCTTCCAGGAAGGCTCTACCAGAAACAGAGGTCGGTCGGTCGGTCGTCGGTCGGTCCTCAGTATTACACTGATCTTATATACTCCTCTTCGCTACGTTAGGAACGTAGCGCAGGAGGAGTAAAAATAAAATAAGCCTTGAAACTAGACCAGAAAACAGTCACGGAAGGTGCGGAGGTGACGTGTTCAGGCAGAAATTTTAATCACGCGAGTGGCGTCTGAATGAATTTAACTTGAAAAATAGCTGTTGACTTATTAATGGAACTCATTAACAGTAATACAGTGCAAGTAAACTAAACAGCCTGTAACCAATTCACAGAGGAAGTAAATTCAATTCACTGACGCCGGAAAGTGGTGATTCACGAAAAATACCTCTTATGCCAAAAACTGTTTTTAAAAATACCCGACACCCAGAAAAAAACTGAGATTATGTAAGCCTCAGAAATTGTTCTGCAGCTAAATTTATCATTTCATTGGTTCAAGGAAATGTAAAAACAAAAACCTTTTCGCAAAAGACTTTGATTTTGCACACAGCTCGATGAATGCGATGGCAGCGCAGATCGGCGACGTCATATGTGTCAATGTGAATATGCAAAGGAATTCCCTGTCACACAGATACGCATATAGGCCTATACACCTACCGGTCAACTTCAGAACTATAAGCATAATATGTAGGCCCGGTGCCGACATGTTATCCGGCCGTCCGCCCTCTGTCCTTTAAAGTTTTGAAATTGGAGCACTGGTTCCTACTGACCAGGAAAACATTTGAATCGATTTTACTTTCGCTATGCTTTTTCGTTTACGCGTTAGGAGTTCGTACGCGATGAACAGACAAACAGGCGGACGGGTAAGATTCGTAATGCGGCCTATTAAGATGGCCAGGCAAAAACATCAAAAAAACTTTAAAATGGCTACTACATTATATCACGTTTTGCTTAAAACGAACGAATATACAAATTATAAGAAAATTGTATTTGTGCACCTGCATGAACAGCTAGGCCTATGTGTGTCAGCTTATTTCAATACTCAGTCGGTTCATCCGACCGTCTTACCTTAACTCCTTTCTGATTGCTGAAGTCCGTACTGAGACAGTTCACTGCTATATTAACCTGTCGTCACACACGTGATAAAACACACATTATGCATTATCTGTGATATTAACAAGTAAGCCAGTGAATCCGGTAAGCATTGTCGAATTACGGTGTTTTAAATATGTGCTTGAATTAACCGCATCTGGATTCGGTCTATAGGCTTACACTCAGCAGAAATGGAAGTGACTGAGAAGCGCCTTATCAGCTGAAGGCAACGCTAGACTAGACAATTATTAACGACGACGGATACCAATATCGCAAGAATAATTCATGTTCTAATAAAATGAGCGTCATCATCGTCAGCATACAGGGTGCGGCAAAAAAAGTGAACCCGTAAAGTTTTTTGCCGTTTTCTCAGCCACCGTTTAGGATTTTAATATGAAATTCCACAGCTTTATTTATTGAAACGCTTTACATCTAACTGCCAAGTAAAATGTGCTTCTGTTGAAAAATGAGGAAATTGTAGACTTTTTAACATGACCGCCTACCGATTTTTAGCATTAAAAATGTTTAAGCTGAAAATGCTATTTAATTGTCAAAAACTGGTTACACGTTACAGCCGATGACGTCGCAGTGACGTTTTGATAAACAGCAATCTGTATTGTTTATAAATTAATACTAAACTATCCTTTTTTTAAAGCAATCGCCGGCTGCCCACCGGGTTCATCTTCCAGCAGGACGGCGCGCAGCGCACGGAACGGACTGCGGGCCAACCGTCCAGACTTCAGCACAAAAAACCAGTGGCCTCCAAATTTGCCGAATATAAACCCAATAGACTATCGCGTGTGGGGTGCAATGTTGGAGGCTTACTGCAAGCTTAAAACAAAGCCGAAAACAATCGCCGAAGTCAAGGTTTAAGCGACTGAAGGCTTGTGTTGGAGCTTGGAGCTGCAGTATTAGACATAAACAATTTCTGGGCTCTGCGGTTAATGCGGTGTTTAGGCAGACGATACGATACGATACGATAAAAAAAACTGTTAGACTGTTAGACGCAACCAACAAGCCGTGCGTTCTACATATAGGCTTACTGACTCTGACAGGTTGGTCTCGAGGACTCCATGTGACGGCCGTCGCGTTGTACGCTAGCTCCTCGATACTGTTCGGTAGCACGCCGCACGAGTTCTTGTAATCTGCCGATCAAACAACACCCGACATCAAACAAAATCGTATTCGCTAAACAGCGCCACATGGAAACTGATGCGAATAATAACTAATAGACACCAACGAGCCGACGTAAGTTGAGTCGCGTCGGCGTCGTCGCAGGTGTGCATTAAAATGCCGACGACGACTGCCGACGGATTTCAATCGAAAATTTGCAAAATAAAAAAGTTTAGAATTTATCATCGCGTCGTCAATTTAATTCACAGCTGCCTCAGCTATGATAAAAACAACACAGGGGCTTACTTTTAATCGACCAAAGAGATAAACATAATTGTTCACATATAACGGAATATAACATAAAAATTAAAAAATGCCATCGAAATTTACAACTTCAGGATCGAAAAGCCACGGCTTAAGGCATACTTTAAAACACTGGACGAGATCGAGTTTCACTGAGATCGTAGTGACCATAACGTTTTTTTGCTAATATAAACAAGTTCGGTCTTAACTTTGGTCTTCGTCCAAACCGTCGTTTTAAACTAAAGTCTGAGCGAAAGTTGACTCCACCTATTGTCCACTAATGTCACCGTCTGTGTCAACGGTATATAAAATAGCATGCATCAAAATGGCGAAATGAAAAGACAGACAGGCAGACAGACAGACGGACGGACACAGAGACAGACGGACAGACCGACGTCCAGAATGCGCTGCTTGTAGCTCGGCTGCCGACTGTGCCACAGACGCCACGCCTCCAACTCGTCTCCAGTAGCAACGTTGTCGCCAAACAACACCATCACCACCGACTACAACAATACAACATAATTATAGACATATACACGATGGCTCAATAAAAAAGTAACCCTGCCCCGCCTAAGTTTTTGTTACCTGTTTTTACAATTTTTTCATCGATATCCTATGCAATTAAGTGATCGTTATTAAAGATATGATTACAACCAAAGCGTGTTGCTACACTACCTTGTAAATTTCACGACGTGTTCAAGGTGCGATGGTTAGCATAATGTTAAGTTTACCGTTGATGTAAATAATAAAGAATTTTTTTCAGCACAATTTGTAGCATTTTTTGTCAGACAGAAGACATAAGGAAAAATGTCCAAACGCGTCACAATCACATTTACGTATCTGAAAAATGTTAGGCCTACTGCGAAGTGTTTCATAACAAATAAATAAAAAATAGGGCGTATCTAGCCAGACAGCGACACAAAAAACTGCATGGAACTCTCTCCTCATAGTTGTGGGTGGCAGACAAGCGCAGGGGTAAGTAATATATAATATTTATCACCATCACAGCTGAGCTGTGCCGTGACTTTGTATATATACGGCGACTTGCACGTACAGTGTGCAATCACAAGTGCAATAAATAATAACTGAAATACAAGCCAACAGGCATTATATCATCTCATCTCACACCGGCAAACAGTTCCCGCAAGGCGTACGTATACAGCACCTGTGTATAGTGTATAGGTCGATCGTAAAATTGTCAATGTCAGTAGACTCGACAAAGTGTTGCACCATAACGTCAGCTACCGGTAAAGGCACGCAAAATCGCTGCCGCCGCGAGCGATTCCGACTATTTCCACACATTTTTGGGTAACGTGGTCTGTCTGTCTGTCTTTCGTCTGTCACATTCGCACACTTTGCTTCAACGGTTTAATGGATTAAGATGCCATTTGGCAGGTACAATAACACATTGTGCTAAATAGGGTTCTTAGTCCGATAGGAAAAAAAGAGATTTGGAAATTAGAACCTCCGGCCAAAAACATGCACTTTTTTCGACGCACAAAAAATGATTTACGATCAACCATTTGGCAGCATCGATCAGTGATTCCGCTTCATACTAACTTAATTTGATCCTTGTTTGTATTTATGTACCGTTTAAAACAAGCCGGGTTTCTTCTCTCTGAGTCCTAAAAAAGCTTTTGCAACAAATTCAATTACGCGTTCAGAAATTTATACTTGGTGGCGTTTTTTGACTGGTGTAACCGTTAGCACGATGGACCAAGAAATCCTGAGTTCGACTTACTGTCGGGTCGCTAACAAATGGTTACTGCTTGGATGGGTGACTGTATCCGATCAGGCAAACGATCTCAGTATATGCTATAATAACCAACCACAAAGTCAATTCAACCTTCCATCGCTTCGGGGGAGATAAATCGAATAACGGCCTGTCTGGCTGATGTCCAAAAACAACAAAAGTTAAACAACGTTTAACTTTTGTGAAAATTAATAATTACAAAAACTGGATTCCACGCCCGCTGATAATTAGGCCAGTGTTACGATCGGCCCTACGCATCGAACAAATTTATCGACTGTTAGAATGTTATTGATTGCCTTGAAACAATCGAAGTCGAAAACAGTCCAAACCGCAACCTCCCAGCATACTCTACTGTTAAGCAAAGTTTCAATCTCAGATCAACTGTAGTTGCTGAGATGATGATAACTAACCTTAAGACTACTGACGACGTCAGGCCCCGAATGCACGTACTCCATGTTCAGCCTGTAGTACTGTCCTATACAGGCACACACACCGGCACATATTAGGCAGTGGTTATAAGCTACGTAAAACTGTTGTAAAACGTTATAAAATGTTTAGTGTTTCATTTTACACGAGCATAGATGTTTTATGAAAGTTCTATTGCGTTAGACATCACGCTGACAAATTTATGCACAGTGCACGGCAGGGATGGACACGGGTCGGGTCGACCCGCGGGTCGGGTCGGGTCAAAATTTCTGAAATGCGTTATTTTGTTCTTTATCAGAGAAGTTAAATATTTTTACCCTTTGCTCAGAAAATTGAATAGGCCCATTGTTAATAACTCAGAAAGTAAGTAACTAAGTAGAACGTGAACTTGTATCAACACCAAAGGCAACCGAGGCGTGACCGTCCAGTGACACTTGATCAGATAACAAGCGGCCAGGGTTTTACAGGCACGGCGGGGTTTTAGTTGCAGCAGCCA
>Ga0056128_1011928_pt1 | contig 10662 bp, 8 predicted proteins | sample WorMetLIZISLAND2_FD_71113 | JGI IMG/M metagenome (GOLD analysis project Ga0056128, IMG submission 71113) | Marine gutless worms symbiont microbial communities from Max Planck institute for Marine Microbiology, Germany - Olavius geniculatus... ... | reverse complement strand
TGGAGGGATTTACATGAAATTTTGCATGAGGGGTCATCTCGCCGACATAATCAACGGTGCCAAATTTTATCTCAATCAGATCAGGGGTTTTGATTCTCTGGGGGGGGTCGAATTTTTGGCTTTCCTATAATAAAGAGAAGTCGCCGTTAACACAGGGCTTGAACTACCGTTCAGCCGGCGATTAACTTTATGCCTACACCGTGTCTCAAAAAACAGCCGAAATTGTTTTTGGCATAACTATGTCAAATTTCCACCAATTTCGATAACTTTTTCCATGAAAATTGCCAAGACGATATTTTTATGTATAGTGCATTCATTTACCACCTTACCTAATTTATGTCAACGCATTACCGTGTGAAACTCAGATGCTCCAAATTGTTACATTATGCGACAATTATTTGTATCAGATGGTTCACCTATGCATCATCAATTCGACAGAGGGTGCGACGTGGTTTAATAAGTTTGATGTATTAAATATTTTATGCTGAAAACAGCAAACAACAAAATATCTGGCTGATGAGCTTAAAACACGTCTAATCGATAAGTAAATGCATTCTGCTATCAGCCATTGGCGTTGCATCTAAGCCATTGCGTTTTTGTACACTTTGGCATAAATTTTAATTCGCAAGCGAGTTGTTATACAAACTTATAATTCTGTTAAATTATTCACATTTTAGTGTATTTCGTGCCTAATTAACTCGTTACAGCGTTTACGTGAGACAACTCAACATTATGCAACAATTTGGAGCAACTATGTTTCACATGGTAGTGCACAGGCACATAAATTAGGCGAGATAGAAAATAAGTGCACAGTACATAATTTCGTGAGGGCATCTTAGCCATCAACATGCCAAAAATTATTGAAGTTAGTAAAATTTGACAAAGTTATTACAAAAACAATTTTGACTGTTTTTCTGAGACACGGTGTATATGACTGTTTTTCTCATTTTTTGTCTTGCGCATAATGTGCTATAGCCCTAATAAAATACTCATAATATTCATACTTATCCGATGTAACGCCCGTCAAAAACGAATGAGCGAAAAATAAATAAATAAAATTCATATGATATTATTGCTGATACCGCGCATTAAGTATGCTAGCCGAAAACGTACAATAATAGGCTTATTCCGAATAGAGGCGAAATATTATAGTTTTTGAAATTGTACGTAGCGGATTTATCTTACTGCTTACATTAAAGACAAGGCTGTAGCTTCTACATCTGTTAGTAGGAATAGTAAAAGAAAACTAAAAATCTATCCCACACGTACCATTATAAGCATGCCGATAAAGAATCTCAGGACAGCAAAAATGTAATAGTTTCGCGCGAATGCGTTGGCGACGCCGACTACGATCATGGCCCATTGACTCAACAGGAAGATTGGTTTACGTCCGAACTTGTCAGATAGAGCAGTAAAGATTATGGCGCCAAACATGAAGCCGACGATGAGTATTGTTTGTGTGAGATCCTTGAGATATCCCCGATCACACACCAGGTCCCACTGCAAACAGAAGACCACAATGTATTGAGCTAAATCACGGCTTGTTGGCTTGTGCGGTTGCAGAAAGCTGTTACACGTGCATATTTTCCACCTACACAGCTACGACACTACATGACAGATCTTGAAACTTACATTTTAAAACATGCTTAGAATACCATCCTACATGCCAAACGGCTATGATAACAGACATATACTAAGTTTGTTACGTGTTTGTTGACCACCATTTCGATTCTTTTGCTTCTTTTTCATTGCGTTTTTCCATGCTATCAAACTGATATTGACGCGTGAAGGCTGTGCTGAGCAGTGTCTGGCTACGTAACTGCATATTGTAGTCTAAAATAATAATAAAAAATAATGTTTGCGCAGATATTTCGAAATTTTATCTCAAAAAGGTCAAACGACAGTGGTGACTTGTGTCACTCGAGTATAATGCGATATGTGTGTAATACGTTCGCCGTTTTGTCCATCGATAAAATATAAACGCGAGCAGCAACGAAATGCAGCACATTGAGCTTCTATTAACAACGCATAACAGAAGATTGAAGTGTAATCACCTGTGATACGATAGTGTAACCGACGTCATCGTCCAAATACCTCCATCCAGAGCATGCGGTCGTTTTGTTGCTATCATTAGCGATGTATATCCGACACTTAGAATACGAGCCGTCCTCGGTCTTCGCTAACGTTTCGTTCAGTAATGCGCCTTCGGCCACTTTACAGTGATAATCCGGCCACGCACCTTCGTAATTTTCGCACATACACGCTTTCAGTGAAGTTTAGTAACATTCTACATAATGCAAAGTTTGTATGATGGTTTTTAAACTGTTACTAAGATTTGAGTTTAAATTTTTGGGGATGTTTTTTGGAGTTCAATGTCAATTCGCCAGAAAAACGCCACTAGCTTTTTGGTTATTTTAGGTAGTTTTTAAATTTTTTTTCCTTGTGTTTTAAGCTTTTTCCCGCCCAAAACCCCAACTCTATATTCGCGGGTCCCGATACTCAATCATTTGCAGTTTCCCATAATTAAATTGGGCTGAAGCATGCATAACAACATTAATTCTACCCATTTCAGTCACTTCGAAAGCAATCTGAGGGTGCGGCTGTCACGTTTTACCCGTTGGAGATGCTCGGCTAAGTGGAAAATGCTTTAGGAGACATCCTACTCATTTAAGCTACAGTGTTGTCATCTAGGCCTACTCTACCATTTACTCGTAATAAGTAGCCCCGACGTTCTGTACCGTTTACGTTGCAGAAACGTAGTTCTAGCAAGTTAAACATTGCTCAGAAATTACCGATGTAGACAATAGCGAACATATGAAAGCAGGTTGTTAAACTCCACGCGATTCCAATAGATATGTAGTGAAGTATTTGCCATCGTCCGCTCATTCCCAGCTTTTCAAGCGCTTTGTCGACTTCCATTCTACAGCAGTTCGTAGCAGATCTAACAGTGCCCATAATAAAAACGGTGGGCCAACTGGCCTCTCTGTACTAGGCCTATTCAATAAGTAAGCCTATTCATGTTCGATAGCTGCGCATGTGTGTTATTTTTAAACGATAAGCCTTTGACGGGTGACGCCTCCACGAGAGCTAAGACTCACTTAGCACTACGTGCTGTCGCGCGTTGAAAGTTGTTGCACATTTATTACAAGTAACTGGAGTCTAGAAGCCAAAGCGGCGAAGCCAAGGTTAAGACCAAGACCAAGGTCAGACTTTTTCGAGGCCAAGGCCACGATTTTTTGTCCTCGAAATCTGAGCTGTCCTCGAGGTCGAGGACCCCTTTTTGGTTCTAGCAAGCTAAAACATGTATTGAATTTACCGATGAAGACAATAGCGAACATGTGAAAGCTAGCTACACAGCTGCACGCAATACCGATAGTTATGTAGTGAATTATTTCCCATTTTCCGCTCATCCCTAGCTTCTCAAGCGCCTCACCGACTTTCATTTTTTACACTAGTTTGTAACAGTTAGCTCGCGAAACGTGCGACAGCCTATAGCAGTTCTTGTTCGGAGGTTATTTTGGTCTATTTTTAGCTATTTTATAGCAACCTGCCCTTAAAGTGTGCTCCGCAGCCAAAAATCGCAGAACAAATTAGACTACTGAAACCCCTTATTATGAGGGTTTAAGATCGTTTAAGGTCATCAATGTTAATACCCCTGAAATGTCCGTTAGTAGTTTGTGTTACGGAAAACAGCAAGTCTATATCTTTCTGCAACCGTTTTTACTCTACACGAGCCAACAGCGGTAAACAACAACTTTTTAAGGGCCACCGCTCTTTGACTCCCCCGTGCACAGGCTTTCTTGGATCTATGGGTTCAAGACTTGCACTACTGAAATGTAGTTTTAATGCCTAAGTTTCATACGCAGGTCGACGTCCTGGTCCCCCTTTTCAGTCATTTCGGCGCCACTCGCTCTTAAAAACCAAAATCGCAAAAATCAATAAAAACCCCTATTGTGGTGTTCTAGGTTATTTAAGGTCATTGCTATCGGTGCCAATCAAAAGCGAATGTACGACGTTTTATTAATGGTTAACACAATGTGTCCGAAAAAAAGTAATTCCCTATAGCCATCGTAAAATAAAAATGTCAAATATGAACAAATCTGCATAGAATTCAGTACGCTTAATCTCCAGTAAATTGTTAAAGCGACCGCCAAATTTCGTTAAGAAATATCATTACTCAGTGCAGTTATTATTGTTGAATATCGATAACAAAATACACCCGTTACCAATACGGAGTTACACTTACACAAGTAAACTTCACTGTTATTGTACATTCGCGAAACTTCAACAAACAACATTTAATTTTAGCACAATTTTACGTCATTTATGCATCATTCATTGGCAATCATAGTACTAAATTTCAGTTAAATCTGCCGAAGCAAACAATAGTTACAGTGGCTTTTGTGAGGTCACCACAAAACATTTCAGTTCCATGTCTTTGTGTTTAACGTTATCCACAAAGGCCTAAAACTGAAGTGTTTCGGGGTAACCTCACAAAAGCTGCTGTAAACTATTGTTTGCTTTGGCAGATTTAACTGGTATTTTGGCATTTTGATTGCCACTAAAAGGTACATCGATAATGTAGAATATTGTTAAAATCAGCTGTTGTTTGTTGAAGTTTCGCAAATGTACAGTAAGAGAAAGGTTTACATATGTTATATTATCCGTTATATTAATAACGGATGTATTTTGTTATCGATATTTAACAATGAATAACTCTGTTAAAATAATATTTTTTTAAACAGAATGAGGTGATAATTGTAGCAATTTATTGTAAATTAAATGTGCAAAATTTTATTTAGAATCGTTCAGATTTGACATTTTTATTGTACGATGTCTATGGGGTTACTTTTTTGAAGACAGTGTTGTAATTTTGGCCTTTGCTCGCACCGTTGCTAAGATACGGCGACTTACTGGCTAAAAATCGCTAATTTTTTCTACCCCTGTCATTAAGCGTTTTCACGCGGAGTGACGATTTTAAATTTATGAAAAAGCTTTCCTGATCTTGACACCAAAGTTTTCCAGACAGTTGACCGTGAAGATTTGGTGATCTTAGCTCGCACCGTTTTTGACTGATCTACCCGTGTGAAAAAAATAAACGGATAGACAGACAGATGGAATTGCGATGGCATACGCGCTATAGACCTAGCATTAATGTTGTCGCGTATAAAAACCGAAGCATAATTTTGACAATGTCCAAAATAACACCGGTCGTGAGTGTTTCTCTGTGATAGCGTTTGTCACAGTGAATGGGCCTAGTTCGTACTGATTTACAAGGTGCGGCAAAAAGTATCCAGATACGGTAAAGCTGTTTGCAATTTCTGACTACCTGCTCGTTACCTGTTTGAAACCTTGGCCAAGCGGCATTTAATACTCTCTTACTGTTGTGTTGTAAAGTTACAACTTTTTGTTAGACAGATACGTGATTTTGAACGTACAAAAACTTAGTGTTGTAATGAGATAGGCTCATTGAAAACGACTAGGCGCATCTAGTTGCTCGTGACTCAGCGTGGCGTAAACTTTGTGGCAAACAACTTTAGGGAATGCTTTTTGCCGCACCCTGTATCAATCATGCACCTGTATGACATATCACAGGCGCGCGGTAGCGCAGCACTGTAAGTGACTGTATTGATGGCGACAAGCTAAGTCAATGGAGAATGGCAAAATTCGACCCTTCGCAGATCAGAGACACTTTTACCGATAAATGAAAAATTCGAAACAGTCAATTATGTCCGCGAGACGACTATCTGTGCTATATTTCTTGCAAATTCGTTCATTTGAAACTTCTCGGCAAATGAGTAAAATATAACGAGATTTTTTGTCATTTTATCAGCATCATCATTTACTTCGTTCATAGACACAGAACACGACATTTTCAATGTCACAACTCACAAGTATTAAGCAAGAACGGCAAGGTTAAAACAACAGTGACGCCTACAGGTCAGACTCCTCATTGTATTTTCACGTGCGATGGCTCAAATGACGCTGTCTTATGTGAGAGTCAAACTTTGGGGGTTAAAATTTATAAGTTAATTTTTTACCTTTAAAAATCTTCCCAAAATTGAAAACTGGCTGAAATGGACAAAGAGTTTTCAACAAAAACGCTTATAAACGGTTTTTAAGCGTCAGTGTAGCCCTATAAAAGTTGCGTAGTGAATCGGCAATATGACCTAAGGCATTCCAAATATGTAATCATTTCTGACCCCCTGCCTTGTGGTCACGTGACGCACAGCATGCGGCTAATGCACTGATGATGAACCAGGCTTAACAACGGTGCATCTGTAGCAGAATCCGCGACAGACGTATCACGATGTTTGGACACGTACGTCGTCTGCAAGAATTGGTTCTTGCGCATAAAGCACTTCACCTGGCTGGCAACATTCGTGACTTACCCGATGACAGGCCGGACTGGAAGCGTCTGCGATGTTATGACGAAGTTTATTTGCCATGACAGGCAGTAAAAACAAACAAAAAAAGCCATGCAAGACAATGTAACAATAGACAAATCAATGAGTCCAGGAACACGACAGTAAAAAATAACTACTAGGCCTACTTAAAAATTAGTTACTTTTACTGCACAGCTAAAATGTTCAAATATTTTGTGACGGATGTCCTGTTCAGTACAAATGTCAATCATAACATTGAAGTCATAACACATTGATACAAATTCTACAGACTGACTGTACGAGACAAAACACTGTTTAAGAACTGCGTTATCAAGTCTATGTAAAAGCCGATGTAAAACAGAAATTTTTCAAGAAAAATATATGCCTAAAATCCAGTCTTTCAGACAAAACTGTATTTCCTTCACAGAATCCCACACATGCATTCCAAAAACTTTTCTATAAGCATTGTTCCAACATGCATTCAGCTGACCGACTTTTCTATTATCATAATATATACATTCACAACCATAGCTAATTACAGATAAACAGAACGTCTCCATTAAAAATAATTTCGACATTTCAAAAGCATATTTACTACGGCTATATATTGTATTTGCAACAGTATAAAATTTACGAACTGAACAGCCAGTATCAGATTCTAACTTATGTCCAGCAGTAAAAAAAACATTCCTAAAAATTTCAAACTCTGGTCTAATCGTCAGTATTCCCAAACATGTCAGCAAACGACTTTGACAGTCATCTGAGTCCCTGAGTGAATGTGGTGAAGGAAATGTTGATCCGAATGGTTTGGTAACGGAGATATTTTGTTATCGATATATTCAACAATTAATAACTCTGCTAAAATAATGTTTTTTCAACGACATTTGGCGTTCGTTCAGCAATTTATTACGGATTAAGTGCGCGAAATTTTATTCAGATTTGTTCAGATTTGACATTTTTATCGTACAATGTCTAAGGGTTAACTTTTTTACCGGACACAGTAGGCTAGTGTATAGGTCCTATTACTAAGGTAGTGATGACCTACAGTGGGTCTAACTATACTATGATGAGTTGATACTCGAGTTGAGTGCACCTATATACGTCAGCATTCGAAAACTAGAAAGCAGTCAGAGCCCGCACAACTCTGCCAAGGCAATGTTGTTCGCTAGGTGGCAGCACAATCTTCGGTTTGACAGCGGCTTCCCTTATGCCCCATTGAAAGCGATGGTAACGAAAATTTCAAAGTGATCCAGAATCCAGGATTCCTTCCGGATCACCTCCAAAATTGAATCACTGGTAGTTTTTGCCATTCCCGACATACCCTCAAAATTTCAGAAAGATCCGTCCATAACTTTTTAAGCTATCTTGCTGACACACAGACAGACAGTGAGACAAACAAACAAACAAAGTCTGGCAAAAACATAACCTCCTTGGCGGAGGTAAATATTAGCCTATTTCAACGAGCGGTGAGTCTACAGCAAATCGAATTAGGCCTACAGTGTATAAGCCCAGTGGAGTTAGCTTTGCTTTTGGTGGCCTACAGATAGTCATCGACCGTGGACTATGTGCGTTCAATCATTGTTTAGTGTAGCCTATAGGTAACTTACTCTCGTGTTGACGTGAGTAAGTTGTTTTTTTCTGTGATTGTTACATCATAGGCCCCTATCAGTAAATAAATGATGAACTAATATCCCAGTCCAGACAGTGGCTTGTCAACATACACGATTATTTGTAGACCTAATGGTGTTTTGCAGCAAAAGTGCACATATTATAGGCCTAAGGCAAATGAGCCGCAGACGCTTGAAACACAGTTTTAAGGTTCATTTTTTTGTGTACAGCTAAACATATTATGCATTTCACACAGGCACTTTATTTCATCTAAAAAATCTACAGTCTCCGCTTATCACTAACCAAATTACTACAAACAATATGAAATCTACTGTTAGATAGACTTTACGACAGTGATATTGTAATAATAGTAGTAATAATTTTAATAATAACGACAGGCCCGTCGAGAGCCACAGTGGGGCCAGGGAAAACATTCTCGCGGGCCCCCTCTGGGAGAAAATTGACAAATTTTTCTGTTTAAAATGGCGCATTCTGGTGTACTTTATATTTTTAGCGACGACCGTGCCCCCAAACGTCGCGGGGCTCGGGGTAACTTTCCCCTACATTTTCCCCTCATGACGGGTCTAAATGACGATAGCCTATAGAACTAGATAAATGTCTTACACAACGAGGTTTCAACCCCAGCCATCATTATCGTCATTACCCAATGCCCCCCTTTAAGGGTCCATTATTCAGGAACTAAGGGACCTTGTATGCTAGACTGCAGTTTTAAACGTAAATTCGGCACGGCACGGTGCTGGATCCTACAGCCAGTAAAAACCATCATCCAAGCAAGTGCTTTAAAGGAAACATGGCTCAACATGATCGCCAGCGCCCGGACCGGGCACGGCAACTAACGAACGAACGAACTTGTGCTGTGTGGTGAAATTATTTGCATCCGCCATGTTGACCACCCGTTTTCTACCTCATCTATGTCTAGAATTCGTCTGTGACCGGAGCTCCGCCCCGGCTGCTGGGCAACTTAAACGCTTCCAAACCCCCTACCTGTTCTCGTCATTCCACTTTGTTTTTCCATCCCTCGAGCCTCAGGACCCGAACCTGTAAGCCCTCTCCTCCCGAAAACTTTTTTGTCTACGTCATTGCATGTGGTAATAGACGGTGACAAACTAGAGAGAGAGAGAGAGAGAGAGTATTTATTTGCCAAAACACAAATACAGAAATACCTGCTACGTTTAACTTTTTTTGCTAAAAGCGGTCTATTGAAACCGTTCTTCTGTACTGAAAGGATGCCGAGCTAATACGTGTCAAATTTCAGCCAAACACACCAATCGAAGAAATTTGGACAAATTAGGCAAAGGGGTCGTCGAGACTGGACCCACTAATAAAGTAGACATTAGTTATTGAGACTCAAACGGCAGTTCAACGTGTCGTCAACATGAATAACAACTGTATGAGCAACCATAAACAAAGAAGCAAAATAAATGCTATATCAGTAAAAAAAATTATACAAATAGTGACTGGCGTACAGGTCACCATTGAAAATGTTTTGCCAGAAGTTGGTAAAGTGTTTCCTCGAAGCCGAAGGCCGAGGGAAATATTTTACGAACCGAGGGCAAAACATTTTCAATGATGATCGATGACGCTAGTCACTGTTTGTTTTGTTATACCTCATAACCAAAAGAAGAAAATTTTAACAATAATTATTTTAACAAAAAGCTGTGACGACTTAAATGTTGGCCGCTCAATGTTGCCTACCCGGGCAACATTGAAATGTCAATGTTGCCCACGCGGGCAACATTGCATATTTGTAAATGTCACGTGACGCGATGTGGACCAATCACGTGCACGTATCTTGCGTTGAAGTATAACAAAAATATAATAAAAACGTGCCACTTTACTTTTGTCCATATCTTCGCTAATTATTCACCGATTTTCAAAATTCTTCCACTGGCACACTCTGCAGACAATTTGCAATAATGTAATTATTATATATCGCGCCACAGTAAACGCATTTCTACATTACCATGTAAAATATAAATGTGAGCAAAAACTAATGATAACTAGAAATTTGGGGCAAAGCCCAACGTGAGTCCGCCCGACGCCCTAAGTCCGATTAGGGGAAATTAAAGGGGGGGGGAATTTCCCCGGCATCAAAGTCACGTGGCCAGAACTCAGATGCATTTGTATACGCCAAACGCGCATTGTCGACTTAGGGTAGGTCAACATGAGCGCTTACAACTTTGTTCGTAGTGGACCGAATTTCACAATTTTTTTGTTCAACGCCCAAAAGATCGTTTTCGTCAACGCCGTTTAGATTTTGTCGCTATCTTCATCGCTTCCAGAGATATTTGCGCTCAAACTAAAAAGTTGTCGTAATTCGCAACGATTTTTGGACGTTTTTGCCCTCCCAAATTTTAAGGGGAACGGTGTCCCCAAAAGTTGTACTTGCGTTAACACCCCCACTTAGAGACACGTCAAGTGCCAAAGTTTCGTCAGGCTACACCCCCTAACTCCGAAGTTATAATGGCTCATTTATTCCATTTTAAGCCAATTTTTGACCCCCCCTCTGAAAAAAATTGTAAAAGAGCCCCGTCCCCGGTGGGGGGTGCGCTAGTAAGACTTGGTCATTCTCTAGCGCGTGTAAAAATTTGGGGGCGCAGCACCCCCTAGGGGCCGAAATATGGTCTTCCGAAAAATGCACTTTGGG
>Ga0056128_1011927_pt1 | contig 10663 bp, 4 predicted proteins | sample WorMetLIZISLAND2_FD_71113 | JGI IMG/M metagenome (GOLD analysis project Ga0056128, IMG submission 71113) | Marine gutless worms symbiont microbial communities from Max Planck institute for Marine Microbiology, Germany - Olavius geniculatus... ... | reverse complement strand
CAGCAAATATAAATGTACAAAACATCAGTTTATACACTTGTTAACGGCGACATGCAATGACTGACACATCGAAAACAGCAAAAATCATAAAAAGGTGATATTATTCAACAGCACATTGACGGTTAGACAATGTGATGGTGAGTGATATTACCTTTTTAATGATTTCTTCTGTTTTCGATATGTCAGTTATTGCATGTCGCCGTTAACAAGTGTATAAACTGATGTTTTGTACATTTATCTCGAGTATGAGTTAACAAAATCGAGAAAAGCTATCTATTATTTGCCACAAAAGAACTCGTCTGCTTAAAAGTTGCACACTGTGAGCCAGTTTTCTGGCCATTCGTTAATTCTTGAATTTAACTAAGCTTAGCTATTGGTTAAAACCAGTTCTAGTTTTTTCATTCATCAAAGAAAACGAAAAAAGTCTCGCGATGCATTGTGCTGATTGTTATTGGCCTAGTATTATTGTTAGTATTGTTATTGTCACTAAAGCAAAGATTAAGTATAGACGCTGTCACAGTTAAAGGGCAGGCTACAGAAAATATTAAAAGTCCACTCCGACACAAGGCACCACAGCTTTCCGGCTGTTGAAAAATTGGTTTGAACTGCAAACAGTTACTGTGTAATTCTGAGCTTATATAAAACATGCAACTCAGCTGAGGTCTGTGCTTGCGAGCATTTCCAGTTGCTATCGAACAATGTGTCTCAAAAAAGTCCCACTTTGTCGTTGTCCAAATCTTCGCCAAATGTTAACCGATTTTCGAAATTTTTTCACTGTCACACGGTGTGTAGATAGTTGCACGCGCTGCAACTATTGCTGCAACGCTTGCGTCGTGTGTTCGTAGCAAGTCAAGCCGGTGAGTTATATGATGAAATATGCGAGTCACGCTTATCAGCGACTGGCAGACTGGCTACGGCTTGTCTGCAAAGAAGATGCGGCAAAGTCGCAGATTAAGCTCCGCGAGCAGCTGCAGATGTCTTTCCGCTTTCTCTGATTAGCTGTGATTACAATCAGCGACGTGCACATTTTGCGTGCTTTTAGCCGTTTCGAGCTTGTGTTCTTCGCGAGATTCATTTGGCGCTTGCCGTCAATGCCTCTCATCTCTAAGAAGTCAAACTGACTATTGTCACGCAGAAAAACTGTCTACCTGTGTAAACTTCCGCCCAGCCCAACTCAGCAACTCACTTATTGAGATGCCCTAAAGTGCGCATAAGTTTTCCATAACAGACGATTGTGTTATCAATCAAAAATTTGCCCTTTGGCAGTAGCATAGTCCATCGTAGGTGGTCGGTACGGTTTGTATGCTGCGTGCCCTACGTTAAACCAGTGTCTGGAATGGAAAAGTGAGTGTCGGACGAAATTGCACACTCCGAAACACAACACGGTTAAACATAACGCACTTATTTTACGGTCACCGACGATCGGTATTGTCAGAATTACTAGACTATCATTAATCAATAATAATTCGGCCGAAAATAGAGTAAAAGATTAGAACAAAAAACCTTGTTTTTTTTTCTATAAAGTTTTTTGTGTGTGCTGAGAGTTGCAACAGATATGCAGGTGTAGTGCGATATTATTGGCCTACGCGACGGTGAAGTTGCTCGCTGATGGTTCAATGGCCTGAGCTATGTGTCCCGTACGTTGCGCTGGGTGCATTGCTATAGGCGCATCCTTCTCGCCATTGTCACCTCTATACTGTGTTGCACGTTAGCTCGTCTTAGTGTCGATAATATTGTTATTGTCATACGATGCCGCGTCGCGTGCGATTCAGTCGATAAGCCATTAATGAAACTTAGACTCGTCATGCTGTTTGTCGTGGTTGACTGACAATGGCAGCGAACGGGCGGGTATATAGGCCCAACATACTGGTGTTCTGCTTCGATCAGTATAGCCGCACTGCAGTACAACCGAAACGAGCAATCGATCGATTTTGCCAACTCTTCCTTTGCTATTGCACGCAGCAAACTGCTCGTGTATAATCGTCGGAACGAAGTATTATCAACGTTCCCTGACATTGAAGTTAAAAGCAGATTTGTATAGCGCGATAAAAGTACAAGTAATATGAGGAAAGCTCACGTGACGTGCGACAGCAACGGTGCTGCTACCTGGGGAATCAGTGTACATCTTGCAATAAAATAATACTGCGTTCTGAAAGACTACCCAAATGTAAGGCCTTCGTACAGAGAACTCCTTCAACCTAAAAAAATCGAAATTTAGACGGTTATAATCTATGTTCTATGCTAAAACTTAGGCTGTTCGGTTTATTGCTAATAATTTCGATGTAATTCTCTATTGAAATATACGTCACAAACTAAAATCGCAAAAAAAAATCATTAAAACCCGATGTCAGTGGCGGTTTTGAGCCCGGGCGGGGGGTGCACAGGCCACCCCCAGTTGTGTTCTAGCCCCCCAGTTTCGTGGCGACCCATGATTTTTTGCAAAGATAAGACCAATATCTGATTTCTTTGCGTTTTTAAATGGTAGAAAAGTGGGCAAATTTGGGGTTTTCATTGAACGTCCAAAAACCAAAAGTGCTTTAGCTTCAGGAGGGCTTTGCCCCCTGACCCTCTGACCAGGGGCTCTGCCCCTAGACCCCGCTTGGAGCTCTGCCCCCAGGCCCCCGTTATAGGCTCGCGCTACCGCCCTCGCCATGGAGCCGTTCCCCATATTTTGCGGGCTAGAACCGCCACTGTCCGATGTGCAAGTGTCTTGTCGATCTCCAGCCATTTCGTCGCAATTCACTTTTGAAATGTGCGCCGTAATCTAAAATCGCAAAAAAATTATCAATGTTAGCTCGGAAAACTCGTCACCAGTGTTTGTTACGGCAAACAGTATATTTCTGCTTACGTGCAACCGTTTTTACGCTAGATGAGCCAATAGCGGTAAAATGACGACTTTTTCGGGTGGTACTCGTCTTTGACGCTATCGTTTGAGGTGATTTTTTTCACTCAGCGGCAGTAAGTTTTGTCACAAAAAACTAGTCTTTGTGGCAGCCCATGAAGATTTCGTGAGCGTTGTTTGAACACAATGCAGCAGTGTGACAGACAGACAGACAAACAGACAGACGGACGCTTCTACGATAGCTAAGACGAATCTGAATCCGATTGAAATAATTGATAATCGAAGTCTGCTAGAATAGCAGAATGCTAAAATTAGTACTCATTCCAGCAGCGGCGTCTTGGGTTAAACAAGAAAAGCCCTGCTAACGCAAACGGGAACGCGCAACAGCGGTGCATGTTTGAAAGCCCAGTAAAACAAAGTCTAAATCAGTCGCCAGAAGGCGCCAGACGACCGGCGGCTAAATTATCTATAGTGTTTTACTTGTACTCACCAAAGGGCGCCAAATGTTTCGCTCAGCCAACGCCGTATCGGCTGAAAATCGCAAATTTTTTTCTATTTTTTCTCATTTGGCGCCCTCGTTTAGGGTGACCCCTTTTGAATTTATGGAAAAGCTTTATTGATTTTGAAACTAAAGTTTTCCAAGCAGCCGACGACCACTGTGAAGATTTGATGATCCTAGCTTGCATCGTTTTTTACTGATCCACCCGGACAGACAGACAGAATTGCGATGGCTAAGACGCGCTACAGCTGTTGCGCGTAAAAAAGTAGGCGGGACAGGAAGTCGCTATTTCCCGACAGGCACTGCGAATATCTGACAAAATTGCGACAGGCATGCAGCTGTGGATCTCCGACAGAGGTGCTCAAAATTTGGATTGCACCCTTAAATTTTCACAAAACGGGAAATTTTAACCCCAATTTTTTTACTTTGGACGACGATTTTCCTACAAGAACATTTTCCGACAGTTTTCTGACTGCCAAAAATTTAGGGGGAATTGCGCCTCTCGTGTCCTTGGCCACGACGCCACTGCTTTCACGTCCGATTTTTATCGAATCCACCAAAACCAGCTTACTGTAAGCCTTACAACCGGTTGAGTCAAAAGGCCACCTGGATCGTTTTTTTGTTTCTAATTAATTGTCGTGTTTTCTGGTCCGTCGACGCAGTGTTTGAATTGCCGGGGATGTTGGGGGAGGGGGGTTAAACTCCCAACTGTTTTCCCAACCTCCCTAACACATTGTCAAATTATGTACTGTGATATACATACAATTTACATCGCAATTTTGGTCGGACTTCGAGTGTCGAAAACTTCAACCCCCGGCTATTTTTCAAAACACAAACACTGCATCGACGGCTGGAAATAAACTCATCTGAGCAACGTCAGTCGTCTCCACTGCTGTATTATAGGGTGTTTACACGATCCATCATCCAGCAAACGTCCAGAAACGTTCACCATTATGGTTGCTGGAAGTTTGCTGGACGTTTGCTGGATCGTGTAAACACCCCATTAGGCCTATGGAGTTTTTAGTGACACATGCAGCCCTCTGGCGAGTGAGTCAGACCAACCTGCTTATCTCAATATTTGCAACCGCGAGTTTCAACGATCATTCTCCGCTTCTCGATCGCCATTCTAATAAAAAAAAACTACAGTGATGTCAACAGAGCTAGAACACCAAAGACCAAAGCCAAAGCCATTTTACAATGCAAAGGCTGAACGTAAAAGACGACCGAAATTTTACATAGAGATGGAGATGACTACATCAAATGTGGGCCGTTAAAACATGCATTTCCGGACACGAAAATTGTATACCACTACAGTATTATACATAGCCAACATTATACATAAATTAAAATGTATCAACAATATAACAAAAAAAACAGTTGTCGCTAAGGAGAACCGACCTTAGGCTACAGCCTACACAACGTCAGAAGGCCAGTGTCCAACTTCTGGACAGTTCCGGTCGCGGAGAGAAAGCGATTTTCCAAAGGCAGGATATGGTAAGGCGCACGTGGTTAATGGATGCAAACAGCAACTTTGCGTTAAAAATGCTGCCAAACGGCTGCAAATAGAGACATTGCTATTACAGCCTATAGGAACTTTTTATTGCCCTATCCAACAAGTACCATCGCTGATTCCTTACCACGTGCCGCTTATAGCCACAATAGGCCTACATACGTAACAGATAAACAAACGGACGAAGAAGCAAACATCAACAAAACATTATAGAAATATTTCTACAGTGATTTAAAATAACGTCAAATTTATTGCATCAGCAGCAACCAAAATGACGGCATTGTTTCTTTCATACACACAGGTCTGGACTAGTAATTCGTAGGCCTATTGTCGTGCTAAAAAGGCAACGATGCTGCGAACAGTCTTGTACACTAGGCCTAGACTGGAAAGAGTTGGAGTTTCGATGTTTCAACAGAGTTTCATCGTTCGTTAGCACTGCATACAAAACCGCGAAAAATCGATCGATATTCGATTACTCGAATAAAAACGCATTAGACAGGCAGCATTCGATTGACGTGTCAAAATTACCAAACTGCACTGGCTTCGATTTATTGTATAACAAATCAAGAAAGAACCGAACGTCTGCAGCAAATCTACGAGCAAACAAACATTAAAGATCGAAGGCCTACGACGAATCCACAACATCTTGACTTGACATGCGAATAATAAGGAGAATGATAAAACATTGTTTTGACTATTGCTAAACGTCCAAACCGCAAACTACAAATTACAAAGTTTTTCAACACGCTACTTAAATGCACCTGGGTGTTATTTGTTAACAAACTTTACGAGAACATTAAAAACATTATGGGAAAGTCTGAAAAATGCATCGCGTAGAAAGTTGTTATCATTCAATTTTTTTGAAATATCATATCGTCAACAGAACTGATTATGATATTATGCCATTCTCCCCTCCAGATGCTGTACGGTTTGTTGTACGACTTGTTGTCCGAGAAATCGAAACAGTGGGACGCAGTGAACGACGTCCACGGAGGCGTGCTGTGAGCGCTAATTCGCAGGAACTCGGTCAGTCTGGCTGGCTGGGCGGCAGATTGTCTCAGACGATACGTCGGGTTTGTCGCAGCTGCTGCTGCCGCTGAGCTGCGTGGGCGGCGTCGCTCTCAGCCTATCGGTGCCTGCGCGGAAGACTCACTGCGGGGCGACTGACCGGACGCGGCTATACAAGGACACCTGGTTGTTCGTGCGCTATAAAACCGCGAACAACGCCGAGCCTCGTATAACGACGAACAGCTGACACCGTAGGAGTTGAGACGAGAGATGGATCTGAGCACCGGCGGTCGTCGTCGAGTGATGGCTTACAATATCGATAGTCTGATTGGCCCAAACAACGACCACGACGACGGAACGAGACCAATCATCAGTGACCGCGACAACTGCACATCTTCGCTTCCAGGTTGTTTTTTGCTGCTGTTGCATTAGGCTACTTAACCATTGGCAAAAGTACCGACTAGGCCTACCAGGTATGTCAAAAGTTAGCTAGAAAGACAATGGAATGACCATCAAAAATGGAATCCGGGCAGTCAACAGGAACAAAACTGTCGTGCAACGAAATGGAATTAAAACGGTGCAACCAAACTGAAATTTGCTGAAACAAAATAGCCGCCTTCTTGGTCGTCACGCCCTAGCAATAAAACTTGTCTCGGACTTTGTGATTTTCGTGATTTGTGTCAACGACTTTCCCCGCGGGGTAGTTTCGGTGAAAATCGGCGTAATAGAATTTGGGTTTTAATCAGTTTTCAATTACATTCAACATTTTCCTTTGGCTTTAAACGCACCTTTGTGATAACTGATAATTTGTTATTTAACGGTATTAATAAGCTTCATCATTTCGGTATGTAACCAGTCGCCTAAGTCAATTCAGCCTCTCATCCTCCGGGGTAGGTAAATCGAGTACCAGCCTATCTGGCTGGGGTTAAGGCAAGGCGCGTTTACCTGTGTCAGGTGGCAGGTAACATTTTGTGATCCCATACGGCGGGTGACGCTCCGTAGCTCTGAGATAGTTTGCTATAAAGAGCTATAGCGTTTAAACATTTAACCGTCAGCGAAGTGCAAAGAAAAACGTTGACAGATGATGTCTGCCTTGTGCCTGCCATGCGACTCCTTTGCTATGCATCGTGACTCAAATAGTAAGCCCTATTACTGAAAAAAGTTTTCGCCATATATTTGTCAACTGCTGATCGATTTTAGAATACTTTTATGCCTACCAAATAAGAAATTTTTTACGATACCAGAAAAAAATGTGTATTTGCTCAAGCAAATCGGTTAATTTTGGTACAGTCTTTTTAAAAAATACTATCAAAATCGTTTATAACCTTTAAAAACATTTTACACACAGATACATCGGCTATAGATATCTTTATTTCGCTTCAAGGGCAGCCACACACACATTCAAAACAGTAACAAGACAAGCACACAGAAAAAGACATTGAAAAGTAAAAAACCGCAGAGCGTAACCAAACACGCGCTATGTACGGCAGAAGTATTAAATGACAGAACAGTGAATGGCGATGCAGAAATTAGCGCAATAAGCTCTATACTAGCCTATAACACCAGTCGGGAGGAAGTCTACATCTATTGTAGCGACGATGTTGACCACCAGCTGTGCACTCGGTCAATATATCGACAGCTAGCAAAAGCTCTTGTGTGTGTACTGTGTATTATGCGGTATGAGAATGACACCAGATAGCAGACTATGATCTGCTTTTAGATTAGCACACGCTTGCCATAATCACAGTTCCCTGCACTGCACGCGACGAACACATTTAAAGATATATTTACATTCACCAAAAATTACTGCTTTTCGAAAACAATAACATTCAAATATTTCCTTGAATTTGGCTGTCAGGAATCAGCATTTTACATGAGGTTTCTGCTGATTTTGTCCTTCTTGGAAACAGTGTGTATGAACATGCTAGTTTTAAAGGTTAATATTTCGCAATTTATCTGTGAATGTGGCGCTGTAAAATTTTTAACATTTAACATTTTTGGCTAAGTAAACGCAAAACATTCTTATGGCTCACAGTAGGTCTATTACATATATTTCAAATGGATATTTTGTTTAGAAAGGCTATCTTTACTTGATTTACGAGATAAACTTAATAAGTACCACATCGCATATTTTAATACATTTAAAAAAATTATGAAAAAATTGTGTTTACTTTTGTCTTTTTTTTAGAAAAGGCATTTGTCATAACGACGAAATGCAAGACACCAGTAGGCATATCGGTTCATTTGACAATCTAAAGGACACTTTTCAACTTTGCTTAAGAACGTGTGATGTGCAGTCTAATAGCCAATTCACAACGCGACTCAACTGCATGACTGCTATACCCCTTTTACACGATCGAGCAAACATCGACCACACATCGAGCAAATATGAAGCATGCATAAAGCATAGCCTACACGAAGCAGTCACCAAGCAAACGTCGAACAAACATCGAGCAGACATAGAGCAAACGTCCAGCAGAAATCGAGCAAATATCGAGCTGTCTCGTCCAGCTAACATATAACAGCTCGTCGGGCCAGCTCGTCGAGCCTTCTTAATTGTGTAAACGGGGTATTATTGGTCATGAAACAGCCTTCCACTTCATGGGAGACAAACGGGAATTAACTCGGAACAGTTTAAACGTTTGCTGAGTGTTAAATCACGCTTTCCAAGTTTTCTCACTCACGTACTAATTTCCTATCTTCCGGAACTTACGTACAGTCGCACAAAGATAATATCAGTGACGGTTCGGGGCAGTGTAAATATGTCTTGAGTCTGGCCATGTTCCGTCACAAATCTAATCGGATTATGGGCTAGAGTCGATCGTCGATCGAATTCGGCTGCATGTTTCTTAAGTGCTGTATTAAGTTTAATTTTTCGGCCATTGATAGCGTCGACAGGAGCGATGCGTTACGGTCGATTTGACGTGTAGAATACAACGACAGCAGCCGGTTGTCCGCAAAGCGAAGTCGATCGACTAGGAGATAAGTGGTAGCTGAAAGCGGGGGGACGGCTTGGTTCTTACTTAAAAGTCAGCGACAAGAATGGAGAAGCTGTGCAGTGTAACAGTAAGCTTATAACTGCGTCGCTAAACGCGTATACTCCGTACACCATAGCTCCAAATAGTAATATAGTTTCGTATCTGTTCTGTGATAAAATGAGATGAAATGAAAGCTGCTTGGTCCCGTTTTTACGCGCAAAAGCAGCTACGGATTTAGCGTGTTTTGGCAATTGCAATTCTGTCTGTCTGTCTGTCCGTCTGTCTCTCTGTCACACGGGTGAATCAGTCAAAAACGGTGCAAGCTAGGATCAGCAAATCTTTACTGTCGGCTGCCTGGAAGACTTTAGTTTTAGGAACCGTAAAGCTTTTTCATAAATTCAAAAGGGGTCACTCCCAACGAGGGTGCTAAATGAGAGGGGGTCAATTTGAGATTTTCAGCTAATAAGTCGCTGTATCTCGGTAACGAAGCGAGATAGGCCTAGTACCTAGGTTACTGTTAAGCACTAATATGTAGGAAGTCGGACACTGGCTTTCGATTTGCACCGAATTTAATGACCTTGGATGACATTGAACGCTAAAATAGGGGTTTTACGGATTTTTGGCGATTTTGGGCTGCGAGACACAATTCAAGAGCGAATTGCGCCAAAATTAATAGAGATAAACATAAACAACCTGCGTATGAAATTTTCAACATTAAACGTAGATTTCAACGGTTTAAGTCTCGATTTTTTAAGTTTAAGCGGTACCCCCGAAAAAGTCGTTATTTTACCGTTGTTGTCCAGTTTTTCGTAAAAACGGTTGCAGATAGGCATGGGCATGCTGTCTATCACAACAAGCACTAGTGACGAACTTTTTGGTCATATTAACATCGATGACTATGAAAGACCCTGAACTTCCAAAATAAGGGATTTTATTGATTTCTGTGATCTTCGGCTGCAGCGCACACTTCAAGAATGAATTGCGTCGAAATGGCTGGAGATAGACTGACAGTTTGCGAACAGGAACTGCCATAGGCTTTCGCGCGTCTCGTGAGCATTAGCTCGAATTTTTTGTTTAATTTTGTTTTCATTTTTGTTTCTCTGTGCGCATTTTAATAATTCACTGCTTATCTACTAACCAAAAATGTACATCAATTTGATGATGACCAAATTGTCTCGCCGCCTAAATTGTCTGTGGTGTCGGCGCACTGGTTCCGTTCTCACGTTTCACGGTCAAACAATACAACCCATCAGCACATCGATCAATGTACCCCCCAAGCGCCATCTGAACGCCTTCTAGATGCACTCTGTAATATTTACACCGTGGGCCGAAATAAGATTGACTACGCCAGCGGTAGTATTCCTGGAATAGAACCTAATCTGGCAAACTTAGCAACCGAAAAAAATTATCTTTATTATGATTTTCTGTTAATGAAATGGAAACTCAAGTCATTACCACCCCTTGCTCTCTTTTTATTCCTCGCGCGCTGCGTTCCTAACGTAGCGAAGAGGAGTATATAAGATCAATGTAATATTGAGGGCCGACCGACCGACCAACGACCGACCTCTGTTCCTGGAAGAGCCTTCCTGGAAGAACTTCAAACGGCCATATCTCCATAACGGTGCTAGATAGACGCATGGTCACTACAGACAAGGCCATGCGTTTATCTAGCACCGTTATGGAGGTGTGGCGCCTCAAAGATAATAAGGTCACGAGTTTGACCTTTTGGGGTCACGTGACGTGATGACGTCAGTTGCACGGTTGATGCTGTCGGCGAGGTGATGCTGTCGGCACCGCTATTTGCGGTGTGAAAAGAAAGGAACTAA
>Ga0056128_1011924_pt1 | contig 10663 bp, 5 predicted proteins | sample WorMetLIZISLAND2_FD_71113 | JGI IMG/M metagenome (GOLD analysis project Ga0056128, IMG submission 71113) | Marine gutless worms symbiont microbial communities from Max Planck institute for Marine Microbiology, Germany - Olavius geniculatus... ... | reverse complement strand
TGACCCCCAAGTACATAATTTGACAGTATGTTAGGGGGGTTGAGAAAACAGTTGGGGGGTTTAACCCCCCCCCCCCAACTCCCTTCCCCGGCAATTTAAACACTGGCCGTGTTCGACTTCCTATTAGTGATTAATAGTAACCTAGGCCATCGCATCGTTTCTGAGATACTGCGACTTATTGGCCACAAATCGCAAATTTTTCCTACCATCTCTCATTTAGCGCTCTTGCTCGGAATGACCCCCTTTAAATTTATGGAAAAGCTTTGCGGATCCTGAAACTAGAGTCTTCCAGGCAGCCGACAGTGAAGATTTGGTGATTCTAACTTGCGCCGTTTTTGACTGATCCACCCGTGTGACGGACGGACGGACAGAACTGCGATGGCTAAGACGCGCTATGACAGTTCCTGCTTTCGCGCGTACAAACCTTACTAAGCATTGGTTTGCCTACGATATCGTACGTACATTGTACAATATTCTACGTGTATATTGTTGAGTTATGACAGTATAATATTATCATTAGTATTTGCGAGCGCAAGCACAAAGCTCGCAATTAACATGCGGTAGTTGTAATTCCAGCTACTTAGTATCAAACGTGCTTATGATTTAAGAAGAAGCCCGCATTACTGCACTGTAGCGACTGAGATCGACAGTAGTTATCACATATCGGACCTGAAAGCGATGTTGCGGCGACGTTTCGCGGTTAAGTGATGCCACCGCCGTCACAACGCCAGTCTCCGCATCCACAGCGAACAGCGGAGACACCGTAGCATCATCATCATCATCATCACTGAGCTGGCGTGGCGGTTCAGCGTCTGTAACCAGCTCGTAGCTGAGTCGCGCATTCTTGCCGATGTCCTCGTCTGTCGCGTTTAGCTAAAACAACAGCAGAACAACAACATTTCTCTACGTATTAGACTAAAAAGCTTTTGCTAACATGTTTAAATTTAACCAACTGGAATGATATTCTGTCAGAAGGAAAAGCCAAAACTCAAACTAACCTGATGCTAATCTTAACCCTAAGACAAACGGCTATCGTTCTCGTGGGGCACTACATGCGTCGAACTTAAATTTGCAGTCGATGTTCAGCGATTGAGAATTATTAACGTCGGTCGAGTTATCAGTAGTTCAATAGTACAGGTTATTAGTTATCATCTTTATGGACCTGCCGGCCTATCTCAGATCGCGCCAGCTGCTGCTGGCGGTCAACCAAATTAGCCCGTAGACGACCATCAACGTAACGAACGGACGCCTTGGTGACCAGGCGACTTGCATGCATTCCCCATAGTTCACGTCGCGACCCGACCACAGAACACACATGCCACTAACAAGCACGCCGTTCAGACCGGTAAATCGCCGATTCATAACGGCTACTGTGATGCAATGGAACTATCTGCAAACTGCTCTGTCTGGAAAACCCAGCCGAAAGACGTAACGTCATCTCAATCACTTTCGACATTCTGTCAGCATACTAGAACTTTGCGTTTCAGAAAAATCATACCCGGACATCATTATCTAAACCTGGGTATATTAGATTTCACTATTAACCTGAGAGTAACTCTGCAATATGACATATCTGACTGATTAATTAATATGATGACTAAACTGTGTCGACGCCAAGACCAGTAAATGAACAGCCAGCTTTAATTGGGAGTTTCCGAACTCTTACCAACTCATGTAGGCTACATGTACGTCATCTGTATTCGCTATGTAGGCACATGTTTAGGGTACGTGTTTAGGTTTAGCATAACGGTGTTATTATTATAGTTTAGGGATAAAGTCTCTACTGTACTTTTGTCAGCCGGCGACTCAGCGAAGATGCTTTTCTCTCAGTTCCAATCTAAATATTTTGTCACACGTTAGCGCGATTTTTCTTGCGACATTTACACTGAACTTTTATGAACTGTTTCTGTATTTCAGTGTCAGAAGCGTTTGCGTCTCCTGGTCTCCGTGGCTTAAGATGCTGCAGAGCCCTCGAGTCACTGCAGATCACATCGAAAGAGAAAGAATTTGTTCCCCAGCTTATCACGCACTGAGTAGCTCTGCAGCGAATGCGATGATGACGCCGAGTGTGGTACTGTACCGCTTGTTACGGCACGACGAACTCGCAGAGATAAAGACTCTTACACTCCCGCTCCATCGGGAACTGCACTTGCACGGTCCGGCCCGGCCCAGCGTGGATTATTACACGACGACGACGTAGCGCCGCGGAACTTCATTGAATTATCTGACCGGCAGATCAGACCGCGGCAGCCACAGCGGAATAAACGAACGCGATTAGGCCGTAGATTGGTGATTCGTCGTACGACCTGGCATCGTATTTGAAGTTGCTATCACAATTTCCTACAGCAGCAGCAGCAGCCGTCGCGACACGACGCATGATGGTCGTCCAGCATCAAGGCATCGGACGCGCCGTCGTACATCAATGCTTAACGCGATAAAAGACGCCAAACGCTGCACTGCACGGAAATTGGAATTCGAACCGTCGTTATATACTTGGGCCGACGTAATTCACAAACACGATGAAGAGATAATCCAGTGCAATGCAGTACAGCAGCTGAAAATCATTATTATAGTCGTCTAGCACACTATCTGTCGGAAGCAGCCATTCTTTTACGACTGTTTATTCGTCTTTTTAAAAATTACCTTTACTCGACATACTATCTCTAATTTCCCGAGCCGATTTTTTTCTAAACTTTGCACCGTTGCTTCGTCGGCAACAAAATCTGCTAGTTCCGCTTATCCTCAATTATAGGCTCGCGTGTTTTGTGTAGCATTAAACCACGACTTGCGTATCTTCGAAATTTTACACTGAAGACGAAAACCTTGCAAGTGATGCGTCATCTTTCGTTTTCACTACAATTGCAACATCAGCCGCCATCTAAATGTGAAAGAAAATATTTTTTTCACATTTGATTATTATTGAACTTTTTATTTTTACACAAACGAAGTACATAACAAAATAAAGTTTTCTGGGAACAAATAAGGTGAAAAGCAGTAACAAAAAGTTTCTAAGCTGAAATTAAAAATACCACATTAACAGTACTGTCAAGTCGATATTAACGTCTAGTCTGCAGTACATTACTATGCCGCGGAATTCAGTTGCGCGGGACGGTGAGCACTATAAACTGGCCCCCTTTACAAACAACGTTCTCACACTCAACTAAGCATTGCAGTTACTGTAAAACAGCTCATCCTGTCTGAGGTGGGATGTGGTGGGCCTTAAAAGCACCTCGTCGAGAGGGTGGGGCAGGGGGTAAGCTACCCCGGGCCCCGCGACGTTCGAGCGGCCGCCGTCTGCCAGAAATATGAAGTACGCCAGAATGTACAATTCTGAAAATTTTCTCCCCAGAGGGACCCCGTGAAAATGTTTGGGGTTTCGGGAAAATGTTTCCCCGGGCCCCGCTGTGGCTCTCGACGGGGCTGCTTAAAAGATAGCACGACGGCTTAGATTACACCGCCTCCGTTCAACTAGACGATGCAAAATAAAACAAGGTAGACAAAAAAGCGTAAAAAACTAAAAACTAATCAGTGAGCAGATATACTGGGTATCAAAGTGACATGCGATCCTGCAAGTTGTAATAACAAGGCCTTGAACGGATGGAAAACGATGCAGATAATGAAGTCAGATCAGTTTGCAAGATGATGCTGAAAGCGTGACGTAAATATGAATGTGTATCCTGCTATCACAGATTATCAGCAAAAGCTATTGACAAAGATAGAGTAACTGAAATCCTCAGACCAAGCAAATCTATTCCGACTGTTTCTGTTTCACTTAAACAATACAAATTACCAACGCCGTCGTCGGCATTAAACGATAGACAAATAGCTCAATTAGTTACGGTGAAAATTTCCCGCATTGTCTCTAACAAAGGTATCTTATTACTGCACGAGAGCGTCATAATATACTGGGATGGGTTGCAACAGTAAAGAACGCACCGCAACGCCGTTGGATTTTTTTTCTCACGAATGAGCGCTACAGAAAAGCAGATAATTATTTACTATTTGTTTATCACAGGCCGAACGGTAGTTCAAGCCCTGTGTTAACGGCGACTTCTCTTTCCTATGGGAAATCAAAAATTCGACTCCCCCACAGAATCAAAACCTTTGACCCGATTGAAATAAAATCTGACGCGGTTGATTACATCGGCGAGGGGACCCGTCATACAAAATTTTATGCAAATTCCTCCAAAAGGGGCTTCTCGGAAAATGAGTGAAATATACGCAATTTTTTCTTTATGCCTTTTTTCTTCAACGCACCCACAGGTCAGACCTCTTAAGGGAATTTTACGCTTAATACGTCAAACGACGCGGTTCTGCACAAGGAAGTGCCTTTTGGGGGTTAAACATTAACATTTAATATTTAACGTATTTATTCGCAAAAATCCAAAAAAAATTACAATGGCGCCTATGGGGAAAATCAAACAATTTTTAAACGATCATAACTTTGGCTGTGTATAAGATAGAGTCGTAATTTTTGGTTCTAGCGTATGGTTATCGAGGATGGCCAATCTAATGGTGTTATTCAATTTTATCTTATCATGGCAACAAAATTTGGGACAAAATTGGCTATAACTTGGCTTGCGTGAGATTTTTGCATTTATAGGGGGTTTTCGGGGATGGGCCATCGAATGCTGCCAATTGCATTTTCCCCCGACCGACCCCCGTTGCCATGTCAACGAAATTTGGGACAAAATGGGCTATAACTCGACATATGTACGAGATACTTCCAAGATTTTTGCATCTAGCAAAGGGTTTTGAAGGTGGACAAATAAATAATTTTAGTAAGTCTACCATGGTTGACTCTCGTTGCCATGGCAACGAAATGTGTAGAATTTTTGACAAAAAGTGGCTAGAAGTCGGTTAACTACGAGATGGGCTCAGACTTTAGTGTGACTCGACTTTATAGACGTTTGTGGTCGGCTATTTTACGCAACGGTCCAATAACTACAATAATAAGATTAATTAAATTAGCATTATTGACGTGTTTTTCGGGCCTATATAAGCGGGTGATGCGTGCAATATTAGTTCGTTGGAAAATATACGGCGAAAATCTACGAGACGTCAAGGCATTCACTATAAAAGTGAAAAGTGCAAATGTGGGGAAGTCACGTGTCAGTGTGAAGAAAGGCACGACCGTACGTACAGAGCAGACTTAAGCCGATTTCTAAACGTACCAATAAACAGTTAAGTCAGAAATAGGAGCAGTCTGAGGACATAACGGGACATGACGGGACAGCTAAAACATACAAGAAGTCGCCACTTGAGGCCCACTTAAGGCCTAAAGTGAAAAGATGGGATGGCTAAAACATATATCTCGTGACAGCTGGTGCTGTAAGTCACAGGGCACATGAAGCCCGAAATTCATAATCATCACTTGACAGAGACGGGACGACTAAACCATGACGGGACAGACGGCGTGTAGTTACCGTGTACTATAGACTTCTAGTTTTTTTCCACAAATGTCAGTAAAACTCTCGCTTATGCCTGTATTTATTTATTTCTCAACTTTGATCGTTTACTAATGTCAATGTTTAAACTGCTCAGTTATAGGCTTAAATAGGCCTACTGTTGCTATAAGTGTCGTGTCGTGTGTTGCTGCTGATCGCTTCCTGTTAATTGCGCTTGTTGTTTTTAATGTGTAATTAGGAACTTAGCAGCAATAACGCTCGCACTGGGTTTACTGCTTAGCCATAACGGTTTGCTTACTATCTGTGCTCCACTGGCCAATGTTTAATCGCGTGATGTCTTGTTTTAGCTGTCCCGTCATGTCCCATCATGTTTTAGTCACACCGGTCTGAGGAAGTGATTCACTCGGTATGTATCATAGCAACATAACACTGTAATACGGTACCTGGACGACGAATTTTCCGTTGTAGTTGTTCTCGTAAATGTCCGCAATGTAAACTTTCTGGTCGAACTCTGGAGCATGATCGTTGATATCAGTCACCTCGACACTCAGCCACTTGACTGACGACAAAGACTCGGGTCCTCCGTCCGCGCACTCTATACCCAGCCGGTACGTGTCCTGCGTCTCGCGGTCCAGCGCCGATGACGTCACGATGTGGTACTCCGCGCCGAACATCCGCTCCAACCGGAAGTAGGACGCCGCCGCGTCGCCGACCACCGAGCAGTTGAAACGGCCGCTCGAGCCTCGATCTGGATCGCGGACGATCACGTGACCGACGAAGGTGCCGGGCGACGCGTCTTCAGGCACGCTGGCGAGCTGTGTGTTGGACGCCGTGAGCGTGTTGATGGTAGCGGTATACTAGTAGACGCACCTCTCGCTGTACTGTCAGGAGGGTCAGTGGATGGACCAGGTCAGTGCTGACAGTGGACAGACAGATAGTGGACAGGGTGTCAGGAGAAGTCTTGAACTAAGCGTAAGCTGGCTAGCTGTGTGTTGGAGGCAGTAAGCGTGTTGATTGTTGCTGTGGGAGGATTGTCATTGACGTCATCCACCTAGCGCACAGTACGCACAATACGACTTCAAGCACGCACGATAATAGTACACACTGATGACAACACAACTCGTTTGAATGACAAAGACTTTCTCGCCACTGGACTGACTGTTTACATAAAAACGGTTATTGCCCGACTCACACTTTTAACTGGCGCTTTTCTACGTACTGTTTTCTTTACGTTTTACTCGCATTTATTTATTTATTTCAGAAACACAAGCATGAAGTAAATGAAGTAAATGCAAATATCAACCTTACTAAAATCTTGGGCAAAAAATTGCATTTAAAACTGTCAAGTAAAACACACACACAGTAATGATCCTTATTTGCACAGTAAAATAATGCACACACACAAATCAAATAAGTTCGTTTTTTTTTAAATTAGAGGTCAAAATTTAGCTAACGAACGCCAATCGTCCGAAGTGATGTTTAACTTATTCTATGGCCTAACAAGCAACACGCTTGATGAAAAAGTGCCAATATCTGTGCTGTTCAACACGACTTGCAAAATTCACACTAAAAGCCACAAATCCTTACTTGCGAGCTAACTGCAAACATTGCCGAACAGTCCATGCGTATTTTTCTATCACACAATATTGTATACGTGTACAATACATCATATGATTTTAATTGCTATGCAGCTGCAATTTGTCAGCACACGTGATACGATACGAAACCTTAATGACGACGGTGGCTTCGGCGACGAGCGGTTCGGATCCCGCGTCTCTGGCACCGACCATCACGTGGTAGACCGCGGCACGCTCACGGTCGACCTCGCCGGTGACTATCACATCACCGGTTAGCTCGTCGACTGAGAAAACGTCGCCGTAGACCTGCTGAGAGCTGGCGCCGAGGAAGTACTTCACAGCGGCGTTGTCACCGATGTCCTGGTCGTGTGCCGTGACTTGCACTACCGTCGTACCCACAGCAATGTTCTCAGTCACCGTCACCTGCATCGAAGTGCCGCTCGCAGTAATTAGCATAATAAATTCATTAATACCAAATTCTACTAACTGTATCATGTATTGAAGACTAAGTTTGTGAAGTGTGAATTGCTCAAACACCTGCTCAAAAGCCTGGTTTTTACTAAAGGTCCAACTTACAGAACTAGGCCCAACTTACGAAGAACTCAGGCAAAAATCTTTTAAAAATGCGACTAACAAAAAATTTCAAAAACAACTTGGGACAGTTACGAAAAACGTAAGCATAACTTCGCCGTTAATTTGAAAAAAAATCCTAAAAAAATTTTTTAAATCTTACAAAAAAATCTAAAACAAATTCTGAGAAATGTCTGTAAATTATAGCCCAAGAATGTCGTTAAGATAAAGCTAGTGGAATTTGACCGTAAGCCGCATGATTGCTACGAGTAACCTCGTAAGCGCTGTACTCGAAGACAGGACTGTGATCATTAGCGTCCAGCACGATGACCGTGATGTCCAGTTGTCCAGTGCGCGGCGGCTCACCGCCGTCGAAAGCGGTCACTCGCAGTCGATGTTCTGGTTTCGTCTCTCGGTCGAGAGCTGCTGATGCTGTCAGCACGACACGCACCTGTTCACACACGCACGCACGCACACACCTTCGAAGCTCAACTCAGTCTTCCATCTCTCCGGGGTAGGTAAATCTGGCTGGGGTTGAAGCCAAACGTTTACTTGTGTCAGGTGGCAGCTAACACTGTGTGATTTCATATGGCAGGTGACGCTCCGTAGCTCTGTGATAAGTTTTCTATTAAGAGCTATACACCATTTTTACGCGCAAAGTAGCTACTGCTTTCAGCGCGTCTTAGCCATCGCAATTATGTCTGTCCGTCTGTCCGTCACACGGGTGAATCAATCAAAAGCGGTGCAAGCTAGAATCACCAAATCTTCACCGTCGGCTGCCTGGAAGACTCTAGTTTCAGGAACCGTAAAGCTTTTCCATAAATATGATGGGGTCACCCCGAACGAGAACGCTAAATGAAAAAGGGGTTGATAAAATTTGCGATTTTTGGCCAATAAGTTGCTGTATCTCAGTAACGGTGCGAGATGGGACCTAGGTTACTATTAATCACTAATAGGAAGTCGTATACTGGCTCTCGGTTGGCACCAAATTTAATGACCTTGAATGACCCTGAACGTCAAAATAGGGGGTTTTTATAAATTTTTTTGACGATTTCGGGCTGCGATTTGCTATATGTTTTATAAGCTGCGTTTGTCAGCTTTTTTTAAAGAATAAAATGAATGAATGAATGAATGAATAAATGACACAAGTCTATATCATTCACAAGGTGGCGCCACGGAACTATCGTTATGCGGTCCAGATAGAGAATTTGGTATATGTATATTAACTTAGTGTAAACACCCCAATTTTCAGCTAAACTACTGAACCGGAACTGCTATAGGCTTTCGCGCGTTTCGTGAGCATTAGCTCAAATTTCTTGTTAACTTTACTTCACTCAAAATCACATGCAATTCTGTTCTACTTTTGCTTGGCCTGGTTTAATATCAGTGTGAGATTTTTTTTACATTTTAACCAAGCAGATGCCGCTATTTTTGCTCAGTATTATGGATATCAGAGCGTGCCCGTAATCGCCACGCAGCGAAAAAAACGTGTTTCTAGGAAAAGCGACGCTGCGTCTGCGCTACCTGATTTGCTACACCTGCTGACTCTGTTTGACGGCAGCGACGCTGTCGAGCGTGGAACGCTTTGCTGCTTTAATTTAGCGCTCATGCATTCGCTATGTCAACAACTCGGCGATAAAAACTCGAGTTGATTTACAACCGTTTTACGCAGCACCGCCCAGTTTGTTTCATGTGATTCGTCTTCAATTTTGTTTTATTTCCAGGCGAAATCGCTTTTTCTTAAAAACGATTCCGTCTAATCCTACACGTTTCTCCGTAGCATGTGAGTGGTCTGTCTGTCTGGCTGGCTGGCTGGCTGTCGCATTTGTGCTGCCTGTCTAAACCATTCTACCGATTTCGATGTTATTTGCAGGTACACAAGTTGTGGAGTTCAATGACACACTGTATTAGATGGGGTTCTTGGCACCAGAGAAAGGGAAAATTAGGGGGTCGAACCCAGAGCCAAAACACGCACGTCAGTCCTATGCTGCCACCTGGCGAATACAAACGAGGAATTAGCGATTTCGCCTTTTGTCAGATGACTTTGGTCCTTGTTGCTATAGTTGTGTCGTAGATATCGGTGCCGCTTACGCCGACGACAGACAAAACAGTTTCCGGTCGCCGTCGGCGCAAATCTCTCTCAAGTAAACAACATTTCCTTTGTCGGAAACAGGCGGCTGTCATGCAGCTGTCTACTCGAGACAGTCGGCGGCGACCGGAAGCCGTTACTACTTACTACTCTACTCTAAGACAGCTTTTCTCGCTAACAGCGGCTGTACGACGGAGGTAGTGGGTGGTGTGTGTTTTCTAGAAATCGGACTGTTGACTGCAGGTATTTAATTTGCAGGCCTACTACTTATTGAAGCCTACTACTCACGTGTGACAGGTATGGCAGTTAACAGTAAACGGTCGACGGAAACCGTTTTGTGTTTCACCGGCTTTATGCTATTTTTCATTTCAATGCTGGCTGCCTTTTTGAATGCCTGCCTTGCCGTCTTTGTTATCAACACTTTAACATCAGCCACAGTTATAGGCGATTCTAATGTTTCTTACTTTGTACAATAAACGATAACTGGACGAAGAAAGACCGACGTTGCAATGAATTTTCACTGAGTAATCGCCAGTCGAAAAATATATGCTTTCAAATGTTCACGACATGGAAAGCGACAGTCTACGACGTTTATTGACGACTGAGTCATCAACAATTGACTACGGTTAAAATTAATACTCGGATTGAATCTTGTAACGTTAATTATTATCATACTACAGACAGTTTTACCACAAAGCCTATTAATTAAAAACTTATTAAATCTGCCGTCTCATTAGAACTGTTGATGTTGGCGCAAAATAGTCACGTACCTCTGTGGAGCCGTCGAGCTTGCGACTGATGCTAAGTCCAAACGGTCCGTCGGCGGCGGCAGGTTGTCCGTCGACGTCCGTCAACAAGTACTTGCTGACGCCGTATTGCGGAGTGTCGGCGTCGCGCGCCGTCGGGATCACGAATCCACTTCCGGCGGAAGCTGCCTCAGAGATGTCGCGAACAATGGCGGCAGGCCGGAACACGGGCGAGTTGTCATTGACGTCAGTGACGTCGACGACAACCTTCAC
>Ga0056128_1011923_pt1 | contig 10664 bp, 6 predicted proteins | sample WorMetLIZISLAND2_FD_71113 | JGI IMG/M metagenome (GOLD analysis project Ga0056128, IMG submission 71113) | Marine gutless worms symbiont microbial communities from Max Planck institute for Marine Microbiology, Germany - Olavius geniculatus... ... | reverse complement strand
ATTCGATGACATATAGTCTCATTAATAAGTGTGCCAAAAATTATTATAATCGGACATTCATTGTTCAAGTTATTGCAAAAAATGTAGTCACATGCTTTTTTTTGAGACACAGTGTATATTTTGTGTATAGGGTATTTTGTGTAGGCCTAAAGACACAATCAGGTTATGCTATGCATTAAGACCGATACTCTATTAATTATTAAATTTATTATACAAAAGTTTCTTAAAACAAAAACTACTTGCATCAGCTAAAACGACACATTTTGTAGAACATACAGTACTGTTGTCAACTTTGAGCAGGAAACTTGATAAATAATTAAATATATCGCACAATTTTTGCAGTGCGTAGACAGCGATTGTATTTGTTGTTCTAACTTGTGAAAAAACTTGTGAGCAATTTTAATGCTGTTACACTGTCGAATTTATTGGACGTCTCGCAGTGCCGTAAATCTTTAGAATTAATGTCGCGTCCAAAGCTGCACATTCTGCTTATGTAATTTGCAGTTATCCAGCAAACCTACGTACTGCACAAAAGCGATGACCTAATAAAAAGTTGGCCCCAAAACAGATAGCTATATGTTCAACAAAAACTTGCCAGATTTGTCTGAAATTTTAGACATAATAACTGTAAATCAAGTAAAATAAAATGTCATATTAGCGCAAAAAATAACACACACGACAGAATTAAGCCTTAATTTGATTATTATAATCATAGCCAGAAATCGGAGCAAGATGGGTGGTTCATATAAGACCAGAGGCCCGAACAGCAAAACATCGAGGTCGAAGGTCAAAAGCGGGGAGGAATTCTTGGAGAAAGGGCAGCGAGCCTGCTCCCCACCAGCTAGGATATCTGGAAAGCCCTGTCAGCTACTCCAGCGAGGTCCGGGGCGAAGCCCGGGCTTCAAACGTATTTTTGGGTATGAAAAAGCACTGAAAATGTCTGTAGCTGATATAAATTTTGTTCGTTTCATCTTAGCTCTAAGGGTACACGTGCACAACATCCCTTGCGCCGCCTGACTTAACACACAATATTTATGCAGCAACGAATGTCTGCACGCCATCTGAAGGGCATATCAAGGTCATATCAAGGTCGTCGGTGAGGTGTTTGCTGGCGCATTTTCTCTAGGAAGTCGCCGCCGCTGTTCGCAGGCGCTTGTTGTAATTTCCTCGGACCCGTGTTGTTTTCGGCTACAACGCAACATAAATATCATGCTTGGTGGCTTGGTGACGTAACGGCAGGGTGTCGGACTTACGATCGCCAGGTCCCGGGTTCGACTCCCGGTCGTGTCACTATCAAGTGGTTACTACTCGAATGGGTGACTGTCGGGGGACAGATAAACCATCCAAGTAAATATCGATACCGCGATCATCTAAGCCTTGTATCCCCCCGGGTTAAATAAGTCGAGTACCAGCCTGTCTGGCTGGGGTTAAGACAGGGCGAATTCACCTTTGTCGGATGGCAGCCAACACTGGTCTTCCCTCCCGCTCTCCAAATTCTTTGAGTGGGCACCAAAACGTCCAAATTTGGTCCAATTTCAAATTTTGATCGCGAATATATCTGGAATAGAACAAGATACCAGGAAAACGACGTTGCAAACTAAGAGATGTCTCTCGCCTAGACCACGCAATTTGGTAAACTTCAGTTTACAAAGGACAAAAATAGGACCGGAGTTTGCAGTTTAAACACACCCTACGAGCCACGTACAAACTCTGCCTCTTTTCCAACTCATTACAAAAATTTGAAAAGACGGGACCTTTCCCATCAGTAACAAAACGCAGTTCCTGTAAAAGCTTTGGTTTTTTTCTATTACAAAATTTATGCGGATATTCGCGAAAAAGGGCGCGGGCGTCAAACGACGTCGTAGAGCGGTCAATAGATTGTGCGGTGCATTGTCTAATTATTTTATTGTTTATTCATTATAATTATTATTCCAACAAGTAATAAAAAAATGGCACGCTGCTAAGCTGCAAACATTGCATGTCAAATTCTAATAATATGACAGTACCGTAATCGTTATTATCATTCTACCTTGTTAGATGCTATTCTATTCTTACCTGTATTAAATCGTGATGACGTCACACTGCAATGATCTGACGGGTTGCTCTTTCCGTCACTGTATTCACATATCAACATTAAATGTCAATGATGCGTTTTCTTGCATACGAACTAAAGTTTATAAAGATAACTAAAGCAATTACAGTGCAGTGTACAAAAAAGACAGAGACAGGCAGAAAATACAAAGAGATAACACACCACTAATGCAACACGTAAGCAATATAGCACACTTTAACTAATGAATTGCGTGAATCAAGCAATTCGCAGACGAAATTTCGTCTTCTGGCTTCAAAAATAGATTTCAGATTATCTCTACCACACAAGCTTTATTTGCAACTCTCGCACAGACTCTTTATTCTAATAGTTTTTTCATGATGACTTTGTTTATAGTTGGTTTTTACGCGCGAAAGCAGCTACTGCTTTCAGCTCGTCTTAGCCATCGCAATTCTGTCCGTCCGTCTGTCCGTCCGTCACACGGGTGGATCAGTCAAAAACGGTGCAATTTAGGATTGCCAAATCTTCACCGTCGGCTGCCTGGAAGACACTAGTTTCAGAAACCGTAAAGCTTTTCCATAAATTCGATAAAGGTCACCCTGAACGAAAGCGCTAAATGAAAGGGGGTGGGAAAAATTTGCGTTTGTCAGCCAATAAGTTGCTGTATCTCAGTAACGGTGCCAGATAGGGCCTATAGGTTACTATTAATCACTAATAGAAAGTCGTACACTGGTTCTCGATTGGCGCCGAATTTAATGACCTTGAATGACCTTGAACGCCAAAATAAGGGGTTTTGTGGATTTTTTGGCGATTTTGAGCTGCGAGACACATTTAAAGAGCGAATTGCGCCGAAACCAATAATGAGATAAAGATTAACAAGCTGCGTATGAAATTTCCAACATTGAACGTGGATTTCGACGATCCAAGTCTCAATTTTCTAGGTTCAAGGAAATCTGCGCACGAGGGCATCAAAGAGCGGTACTCCCGAAAAAGTCGTTATTTTACCGTTGTTCGCCAGTCTTACGTCAAAACGGTTGCATGTGCATGCTGCTTATCACAAAAAGCACCATTGACGAGCTTTTCAGTCAAAATCGATGACTTCGAAAGACCCCGAACTTTCAAAAAAAAGGGTTTTTAAAATTGATTTTTGCGATTTTCGGCTGCAGCACACACTCCAAAAATAAACTGCGACGAAATGGCTGGAGATAAACAGTTTGCGAACAGGAACTGCTGTAGGTTTTCGCGCGTCTCGTAAACAACAGCTCATTTTTTGTTTTTTTTTCTAGTTCCTAGCATGCTAGACGTATTATTACTGCTTCTTACTAGCATTTTTAGTTTTGTATTTTTATACTTTTTTGTCTGTAAGGCCTAGCTGTATATCGTAGACCCAAACTGTTTAAGTCAAGTGAAATGAATAAAAATGAGTGAATGAAAAACGAAACTGGTGGATTCGTCAACAGACACCTGTGTGACGAGCGACGACGCGAGAACAGCGAGAAGAAGCGTTGCTTCAGACATTTGCGGAGACATTCCTTCATCTTTGCTTTATCGATCAGCGTCTGCTCCGCTGGCTCACTGCCCATGGACGTCGCCAGTGCCTGAGCGACGCCGCACAGTCGGCCCTTAGCGTCGGATGTGCTGCTTCTCCGTTGCACTTGAAATTGAACATGTCCGAACGTGTCTGAACATGTCTGAGCATGCCCCTCTCTGTTGGTAGTTGGGTACAGATAGTCGAGCTGAGTCTGTAGGTTCACGTAGTCCGTAGATACCGTGTCGTCATGCACCTCAACAGCAAATCCATCAGCACACTTCGAAAATTCGTTTTATAGAAAACTGAATTTTTTTAATCGTGCAAATTTTTACGAATTTTGTAGAAATAAAACGAATTTTATTTTTTACACTTTTGATACATTATAGTACTGCAGTTTTTACAAGGTGCAAATCAAAACTTCTGTGATTTCCTCATTATTATGATCTGAAAACTAATTTTTGTAGGCCGCCAGCAGTCAGGTCGGTTTCCTAACGAAACCTAAACCGACAAACACCTGAAACGTCAAAAATAGCCCACTACACGAACCCTAACCTAAACCTTACACTAATTCTAACCATATCCCTATTACTAATCCATAATTTTTAACCCTAACTCTATACCAAACCTTAGCCCTATCCCGAACTCTAATCCCTAACCCTGTCTGTCACACTTCCGAACCTTAATCTTAACTCTATCCTTAACCTTGTTTCTTAAAACTAAGACTATATTACTGTTTCCAGGTTTTTGTCGTCGGGTCACCAGACGTCAGGTATATACTTCCTCCAAGTTCACGTGAACTCGTGCAGTTAAGCATCAGTCAGTCGTCTGGCGGCCGAGCTCCGCCCGGATCCGCTTAGGAAGCTTACAGCAATTCCCAGACATCATAGCTGAATTAAGGACGTGGGGCCCCGGAAAGGTTAAGGCGAAAGGAAAGAGAGATGGAACAGAAAACAAAAGAGAAAAAAAGGAGAAAAACTTAAGGCAAATAGTGAACGAAAAAAAATAAATACTGGTAAATGAGAGTGCGGAAAAAAGAAGGGGAAAGAATAAAAGGAAAAACTTAAGTCTGAATTTCATTTTAGATTTGGGGAGATAGAAGCTCTTGGTCGCCGCCATTTACGGATGTGTAGACTTACAATGACGGTGTCGGCAGTGCATGACACGGCGACCCAGCGGTCTGGGTCTACACGAAGTATTTGAACCGAGTCCACGCCACCGCCATCGTCATCAGATAGAGGTTGTGTCAATGACGTTTTGCTTGCTCTATCAGCCGCCGCGACGGCGGCTCCACTAAGCACAACTCCTGCTGCTGGGTCGGTGAAGCTCGCAGTGACTTGCGGGTGATGACTCTGAGCATCTCTACCGATTATCCACCCGTCCTCGACCTCGATATCATCATTGTGATCCTGTAGACATCAACATTAGTAGCAGTATACTGCCGCAGTCGTGACACACGCAATGGTTGACCCTGGTGAGTCTAAACATGCTTGAACATGTTTGAACATGAAAGTTGCAAAACCGAATGAAATCTTATTAAATTATGTCAACGTATAAGCCGTGTGTGACTAAGCGAGATACATATGTGTCATTATTCTTAATTAAGTTTCTGACGTCCAGTTAGCTTAACTTTTTCAAACAGCGAATTAAATCGACACACCGTTTACTATTGCTCTGGTAAATGCTTAGATCAATTTTGATTTTCTAACTAATTTCAGTGGTTTAAGGTCGTTCAAAGTCATCGACGTTGATACCCCTCTAAGAGGTGCAAAATTTTGTCATACAAACTAGTCCTTGGGGTAAAGATTTCGTGATCCTAGCTCGCACCGTTTTGCTAAGGCTGCAGAGTGTTACGAACACACAGACAGACAGGCGGACGGACGGACGGACGCCTAGGCTATAGCTAAAAAGCGCAAAGTATTCTGTTGTCGCGCGTAAAAACGGTTTGAGTCGTGTTCTTGCCTGTTCATCAGCGACAAGCTGAAGGTCTTCTGTCCACTGATACTGTAGCTGGCTGCACTGTCGTCCTGGCCAATGTTCAGGCTCATGAAATAGCACTGACGTCGTTAAACTGTGACGATAGCATACAGTCATTTATCAACAGACTACTCGTGAAGTTATTTAAAACAAATAACACAGATATTGCATAATAATATCAAAGTTGTTTCGGTTTTGAAGTGCCCAGCGAGCTATGGGTTAAACGCTTTAATAAGCTTAACCAGAAAATCACGAAATGTAATAATATCTTCGTCGCTAAATTTAAACGATTGCTGACGTAAATTGAAGTCTGCCAACCACATTATAAATCGTATTTATGTTTGTTCTATTTATGTTTGTTGCAGAAGTTCAGTTGTGGATTACCGTATTATTTAGAAACTTGGGTGCCAGAAATCAAACCGAGGGTCTACTGGGAGTTGTCTGTGTAAATCTGCATAGGGCCTAATGCGCAAATGTCTCGGAAATCAGTTATGAAATGTAATAAACGCAGACAACATAATTTGATATGTATGCTGCGAAAACTTGTGTTATGAATTGGTAATAAGCAAGCGAAAAGCGATTTAAATCTGTCAGACAGACCTATCCCGTTCACATGGTGTAAATTTTGTCACATTTTGCAAATATATAGCACGCCTTGTGTGTCTCCGTAAGCAACATCTACAAAATTATTAAGTTCACTGTTTCATGCAGATATTCTAAACATTCATAAACGTTTGCGAGTCCATCTAGCTCCAGCAGCAAATTACATTCAGCTGTTTCAAACAAACTACAGAACAATTCGCTCAAATAGCTGATATGAGTAGTTTGAAGGCTCGCCATGCGTCGGATACCTCGGCTAAAGTTGTGTAATACGATCGAGCAAACATCGAGCATACGTCGAGCAAATGTATTCAAAATAAACGTGCTAATTGCTCGACGTCTGCTCGATGTTTGCTCGATCGTGTAAACGGGGTGTAAATCGTAGACTACGACTGCATGGCGAGCCGCGAAAACTCGTCCTGGAACTGATAACTCAATAATATGTATGCAACAGTAATACTGTTGCTAATTAATAATAATAATGAAATTGATAATTATGCCTGTATTGTTTCCTAGATATAACCAAATATTTATAAATGTTAATAAAATTCAGTACTTACGTCTGCTGTCTGCGTTCCAAATTCACAGTCCAGAAACGAAAGCTTTCTTGAGTAGGCCTAGACTCGTTCCGACACGATGACCTATAAAGTTCCAACAGCAAAATTAGGTCTACAACAAACAGTTTGAATTGCTAGTAACTTTAAAAACGTATTTTACTTTCGTATGTAAAAATAATAAGTTTCGACATACATCCGATGACGCTATTTGAATGTCATGCAGTATCTCTTCTTTTTTGGCTGTTCTGTTCAAAGTGCAATCCAAACGTTTAAAAATGCACAAACTTTGCATTGTCGAAAGTTTAGTCAAATTAAACTAACTGAAATAGTTAATTTTCTACAATCTTAGCAATTTTTTTCTTTGTCAATGCTTTTTAATACGAAATGTAATTATTATTTTAATTTTTGACTAAGTCTAAAAATTAATACATCAGCAACGGAGCTGCAAATTGCCATCAGATTTCGCACAAGCATTGTGATGGTACAAAAATAAACAATATGAGCATCCGATTGTATGAAGTTAAGAGGACCTTATTCTTAATAGCTTTATTAGGGTTTCAAAGCGACAGAAATAAAATAAAATAAAATAAAATAAACTGAGCTGCGGCTTTTATTATAGTTTATTTTATTTCTATCGCTTCGAGCACACCTTTAAAATTATAATTACGTCAGTAACGGATGATTGTCATTCAAACATTCTGTGATTGCACGTTAAGTCGGCAGACTGTAACCTGTCAGAGTTCCGATTGGCTTTTACATGCGACTCTGGTGAAGTCAAATGGTCAATTTTTTGGTCATCTCGTTGAGACTGCATCGGTCTGGCAGTCACCCCTGACACCACCCCCACTGATGCTGATAATGATGATGATGATGATAATGACGTAGATGATGACGTCATTGGTGTTTCCGGTGTTTTTATCATCGATTTGACTGGCATCGCTGTCTCCTTGTTCAGATTATCGTCTGTTTTCATTTCATAACAAAGCGATAAACACTATGTACATCCAGTCTTTCAACAACGTTCCGTTTTTCATTGGCACGCCTCATGCGACGTGTCAAGGTGCGCTGAAAGCGACAGAAATAAAATAGAATGAAATCAAACGAAGTTAAATAAACCAAATTGAATTAAATTGAACTAAACTGACTGATAGATTTCATTAAGTTTTATTTCGTTTCGTATCATTTCATTATAATTTCATTTCTGTCACTTTCAGCACACCTGTACAAGTCATCATTGACAACGCGTGTTATTAAAACGCTATTCTCGATTTAATGTCCACTGTTTCAGATAGGCCTGCTTTTTACGAGTGTTGTTGCTGATCTGTTTGCATAGTCAGATCCAGTACAGACTACTAACAAAGTGCGTCACTGATTTATAGCAATGTCGTCAAAGCAGTAGTAGGATCGGGCTTTCTGTGGTAAATCAGCGTTGCATACGTATTAGCAGTTTTCTACAAATTATTACTGTAATTACATTGCTCAATTATTACGTCGCTTACTATAAGGCCACGTGACTTGCCACAAAACATCGAAGTAGTCGCTAGGCCTATAATGATTACTTCTGTCATAGTTATCAACGACTTTGAAACTCAGTCTCGTGAACAAAACACGGACTAATTCAGACAACTTCGTCTAGTTACTGATTGTGTTATCCATTTAGACTAGATAATTTTTGCTAAGCTATTCTTCTCGTAACAGGCTGAAACGCTGGGGGTGTACATGAAACGCACTGTAGAAAAATACATCGATGTGTATAATTATAGCATTACCTTCAAACTTCCCAGACAGAAGGTTCCTCCACGTTCGATCGAGCTCTGCAATATTCAACAGCAACGACGCTGTGTTAGGGTAGCCTACTAAGCGAGAATGACGGTACAAAGTTGTTGAGTACACCTTTCGTCGTTTTGACGGCCAAAAGCTGTACTCAGAAGCGCTTTACAATGTCAGAAGTGTCACCTGATTGGCGTGAGCTAATGATACCGCAGCGCACTATGCGCTTATCCAAGGACGTCTAAATTGCTATTATGGAGTTGTCCATGGTTTATCCTTTGCCATTTGCCCGCATCAGTGAACCAATAATGGACCCGCGGTCTGCAGCTAATTATACAATACTTTAACAATACCTTAGATTGTGCTTATGGTTTTTGATTTTTGCTGTTTTACATCAGTGTTTATGCAACAAATAAATTGCGTGCAGTTTTTTATACATAATATTCGCGCTTTTACAACGTTTTATATTAACACTACAGTAATTGATGTCATTAACATATACTGCTGGCCGTAAAAGTCATATCCGATTTGATTTGATCTGACTTACCGGCGAACGTCAGTCTGTGGTCGGGATCCTGAGCCCAGCACCTGGTGATGACGTCACTGATGACGTCACTGGATGACGTCAGAACGCCAGCAATGGCTGACATGTCCGGACGCTGACCTTCCCTCACGGCTTCTATTATCTGCCGATCATTCGCCGCTGTATTCATCCACATCATTATACATCATTAGTACAAACTACTCCAGTCACCATACAGTCTACCAATAACATTCGTGCAGCGCTTATGGCTGAGCTTATCTCGTTTGCTTTGTTTTTCTTGAGATTGGATGTTTGGCATGTAGAAATAGTAAAGTAAGCCTATTAGTACGGCCTATTCGGTTTTAACGCATATCGCGGTATAATTATTTGACTTAACTGATGTTTCAGTGTTCAAGATACGCAGGCAAAATTAACAGCAGAACGACAGTGCTATTTTTAGGTCTTAACTACGCAGAAGACAGCTAACGGTGTTTACCGAATTGGAACAGTCTTTCTTCAGTCAGAATTTCCCAGAGTAAAATCGCGAAGCCATAGACGTCGTAGCTGGTTGACGGTCGCCTGTTGATGTTTGCTAGGTGCTCAGGGGGTACATGAATAATGCATGCTGGGACGACTTGGTCACGTGACAACTGCTTCCACAGTGTCAAGCCAAAGTCGCACACCTGTCATACAGCAAATGAAAATTAAAGTTCGTGTACAGCTCTTTATAGAAAACCCATCGCAAGGCTACGGAGCGTTACCTGCCATACGAAATCTCACAGTGTTACCTAGCTGCCACCAGACACAGGTAAACGCGCCTTAACCTCAGCCAGGCAGCCGGTATTCAATTTATCTACCCCGGAGGGATGAAAGGTTAAGTTGAGGCTGTTTGGCTAAGTTCTTCTTGGCGTTGACTATAAATTCATAAACTCTCCAGGGTTCTTATTTTCCAGGACTTTCTAAGGCTTTAAGATACAATTTCCAGGATCAGACTTATTTCGAAGTACTTTCCAGGGCCTGAAAAATTATAGTAAAAATCCGGAACTTTTCAGGACATGTTGAAATCCTGTTATTACCTTCGCCACATGTGCTTGGTCGACGACGACGTTCGCTATCGTCAGGTCGCAGTGAATGATCGGCGGGTCGCGCGTGTGCAGAAAGTTCATGCCGGCTATGACATCTCCGCACAGACTCAGTTTCAATTTCAGCGTCGGCTGAGCAGCAAAATGCACAGAAAAAACGAAATAACTCTTACGCTGTAAACGAGCAGATATTTAAACCTACAATGATTCGAAGAAATTTAATCGTTAAATTGCGACCAAAGTCGCAGCAGTTAGAAAACACTGTGTTTGCAAAATATTGTTAAAATGTCCAGATACATTTTTGTCCGCCTATATATAAGACTAAATGAAAAATACTTATTGATTGTATTTTACTTCATTTGTGAGTTGTGTTAGCTCAGAAAGTGACAACCATTATTAATGAAAACACCGGTATTTTAGACAATAACCACAGTTTAGTATTTCGTCGAAATTGTTCATTAGTTAATGATCAGTTTTGGCGGTAGGCGTGGTGTAGTGGTAACGCGTCTGATCCGATCAGCGAAGTTACTGTACGCCGGGCCCGGTTAATACTGCGATGGGTGACTGCCTGTGGGCA
>Ga0056128_1011918_pt1 | contig 10669 bp, 7 predicted proteins | sample WorMetLIZISLAND2_FD_71113 | JGI IMG/M metagenome (GOLD analysis project Ga0056128, IMG submission 71113) | Marine gutless worms symbiont microbial communities from Max Planck institute for Marine Microbiology, Germany - Olavius geniculatus... ... | reverse complement strand
ACCCTGCAGGAGTTAAGCCACGCTGCCCTAGATAGGCAGCGGTGGGCAGCGATAGTAAGAATGGCGTCAGACACCAACGGGCATTGAGCCCATGGTTGTCGATGATGATGATGATGATGTCTCTCAGAGGTTGAATCCAGCATCCACCAATTTTTGGCATACAGTGGAGTTGATGCTTTATTATCTGAATTAGACTGTATGAAACCAATGACGTGTGTACATAAGTTTGGCAATTATGACCAAAATCCAGTCCCAGCTGGACTTAGCTTAACCCTCTACAGCACAGAGCATCTCACAGGCAGCAAGTTCCCAAGCAACAAAATGGTAGTTCATCCAGGAGTTTGATGATGCTGATCAAGCGCATGCCCCGAGCTGGCGCATAGCGGTTTCCACGAGGTGTTAACACTCATGGAAATCCAAGAGTCTGGTCACACATTATATATTCAATCTACAGGGTGGGCCATAAAAAACGTGGCACTTTACTTTTGTACATACATCTTCGCCAATTAATGACCGATTTTCAAAATTCTTTCGCTGTCACACTCTGCGGACAATTTGCAATAATGTGATTATTATATCACACAGTATTTAAATGCGTCTCTGCACAACGTTGTGAAATATGAATGAAATATGCATGTATAACGATAATGACAAACAAACATTTTGGTAAAATTAAAAAAAACACTTCAGATCAACATTGCGGTGAATGATAACACTAGACTGTGTGGGTCTAACACAGTCTAGTGTCATACAGATCATTCACCGCAATGTTGGTCTGAAGCGTTTTTTCATTTACTTAAATGTTTGTTATTATTGTTAGGTTTTTTAAATTTATGCTGCACAAAGTAGTGTGGTAAAGACGCATTTACGGTGTGGTGGGATATATAATGATCACATTATTGCAAATTGTCCGCAGAGTGTGCCAGTAAAAAATTTTAATCGGTCAATAACGGGTGAAGATATGGACAAAAGTAAAGTGCCACGTTTTTTATGGCTCACGGTGTAGTAGACAAAAACGTCACACAAGATGCTTACCACTGTCCGCGTGAATTCCATCATCGTCTGTACTGTCTTTAGCTGGTTCAACGACAACATCTCCACCTGGTGGGGAACTACTGAACAATGATTTCCTGACAGCAGCAGACTGGCGATCTTCGGCTGGCAAAGCTGAATCGTCAGCACTGGGTGAAGAATGCTAATCAGCAGCAAACAGAACATCATTAACAATGCATGTCACCCGAGAAACATCTGACTTCAAAAAAGATATGCATCAAAAAGCACAAAAAATTTTAATATTTAAACTTCCACTGCCTTTATAAGTTGGAACATCTTTCTTTCTCTTCAAATCCAAAAACTCGTAAGTTACTAAATTTCTAAATGCTTGCCGACAAATCAAATTTTCCCCGATGGAACCCAGACAGACTTCTCAAAAATTTCTTCCCGACAATTCCCTTACAAGTGTTGAATTCCCAAACATCTTCAGACATTCTGGACAAGTGGCCGCCCTCAAAACAGAAATTAACTGTGCCGAAACTGACATTGATAAAAACACCGCGTCTGTACGTATATCTTTATCTCACAACAAAAGCAAACCAAATAAGAAAACTAACGGAACATAAAAACTTAACAAATACAACATATACCACACATAATCAGGAAACCACGCCTATGAGGCACAGACTAGATTTCCTTACCGTGAGTTTATCAAGAATAACAACCTAACCTATGTGGTAAATGCATATATTATATAAGATAAATAACACAGTATATAATATATGGATGTATGCAGTAAAAACACTCCACAGACTACAGTACTCTGATTACTCACTGACGGCTGGTGTATTTCAGCATCATCATCTCGAGCACTAGCTTCAGTCGGCTTAGCGACATCACCGTCACTCCCATTGTTCTCGTCCCTCGTCTCCGTACCAGAAGAAGCCTCCTGATCCTGATCCAGTTCCACATTCTCAGTGACGTCGGTTGCAGTGGCTGGATGTTCATCACCTGGGGGTGGTAGGAGTTCCTCACTCGACCATTTCTCGACCACCGACAGAATGCGACTGTCACGCAGCACCGTCTTATTGCCGATCGGTAGCAGCTTCAGCGTTGTCAGGATCTGCGCAGAACCACAAAAGTATTATTAGCACACAGCTCCAAACACAAACGTTAAAGGTAAGTCCGATACGATACTTGATATAGGGCTGTTCCATGCTTACATGAGTCAGACTAATGACAAGAAGTGCTTTGCCATCTTGGAAATAACAGCTGACTGATTTGATACGAACTGATGAGACCAAGTCATTTTGCAGACAACCACTGTCTGTAGAAGTGAACAACTAGAAGTCGCTTGTAAGAGTGCATATCTCCGTAAAGTGAAGTGACGTAAACACAAGGAAAAGGAAGGCAGAAGGAAGAGCCACTTCACTGCAGGGGAGGGTGGTTAACGTATTAGCCGGCGTTGCTGCTTGCGTTGTTGGTGCAATGACGTCATTGCTATTATTAGTCATCGTGTACACAGACACATGGAACGACAAACACAGACACACACAACGAATGACGAACACATAGAACGACGGACAGAACGACCAATCTCATAATCTCCTCCAATGTTCACTAATGTTCACACTTGGCGGAGATAATTAAACCCAATCACATGCAGACACACTACTGTCCTATTAGTCACAATACAGCTTCAACCTGTAGCCCAAAAGCTGCCACAGCAAACTACGGCAAAGCAACTGTTATTACTAAAAATCTGTTGTACAAGGTACAAATTGACCTGAACAGCAGTGGTGTTAGGCTTGGCCTTCAAAGAAAAAATTTTCGTCCTTTGTCCTCTTGATGCCCAAAATGTTAATCTTGCTGTGTTGCAGCTTTAGCACAATAAATGATTCTGTACGATCATTATCCAGAAATTTTCACATGACCAATCATAAAATTTCATGACAGGCAGACCACAGACTGCACAGTTTACATCAAGCTTCAACTTTTACCAAATGGCAGATATTGGCCAATATGTCTGTGGTTTTATATGTTGCGGCCAACAGTAATATAAAAATGCTGACTAGTTTCATGCATTTTAGCTTTCAACATTTTTATGCACGAAAGCAGCTGGTGCTTTGCGCGAAAGCAGCTGGTGCTTTCAGCACGTCTTAGCCATCGCAATTCTGTCTGTCTGTCAATCTGTCTGTCTGTCACACGGGTGATCAGTCAAAAGCAGTGCAAGCTAGAATCACCAAATCTTTACCATCGGCTGCCTGGAAGACTCTAGTTTCAGGAACCGTTAAGCTTTTACATAAATTCAAAGGGGGTCACCCCGAACGATAGCACTAAATGAGAGAGGTGGGCAAAATTTGCTATTTTTGGCCAATAAGTCGCTGTATCTCAGTAACGGTGGGAGATAGTGCCTAAGTTACTATTAATCACTAATAAGAAGTCGTACACTGGCTCTAGATTGGCGCCGAATTCAATGACCTTGAATGTCTTTGAACGCCAAAATAGGGGGTTTTGTGGATTTTTTTGGCAATTTCAGACTGCAACACAAGTAAGTGTATGTCATTCACAAGGTGGCGCCACAGAACTATTGTTATGCAATCCAGATAGAGAATTTGGTATTTGTATATTAACTTAGCAGGAACACCTGAATTTTCAGCTAAACTACTGAACCGGAACTGCTGTAGGCTTTCACGCGTCTCGTGATTTCACGCGCTCAAATTTCTTGTTTGCTTTGAGTTAGCAGCCCATATGGGAGAGAGAGACAGACAGAAACAAGAGACAGACAGACAGACAAGATCAGTAATGTGGCTAGGGCCCACAGTTTTATGGCAAATCGTCCAAATTCAGCAGCTTACTGCAGCATTCCATTTGTGAGCTCTATCCTGTTAAGAAACTTCAGTTTTGGAGGTTGGCATTGTGCTCAGTTATGCTAGCAACATACAAAGTAAATTATCAGTCTTTTTTAAAAGTGAAATCTGTCAAGTTGCATTGTGTTTGCTTCATATGATTTTGCCATATTGCGACAGCTATTGTTAGGGCTCACAGTTTTAGGCAGTTAAGTTTGATTTTTCCATCACCTTCCGTGATAAAATTACCTTATCAAGCCAACAAATGTACTAATTGCCGGTCATTTCTTAACTTCTGCAACATTCCGCGAGATTCCACGAAAATATCAAAATTCCACAGAAAAGGGCAAATTCTGTAGCTCGGCTCGAAATTTCGCAACCCACGGAAAACTGTGGGCCCTACCTATTAGTACAGCCACTAAACAACAACAATTCTCGTTACGACCAAACATGGAGATATGATCAATGTACCTGAGTTTTGAAGTCGACGGCATTCGAAGGAACGTCAACCATCCAACTCCAGAGCAGCGGCAGTCCTTGGTAATCAAGAAACAGTCTCAAGCATGCCGGCTCTTTCGTATCCTACATCAATAACTACACCATCACCAAATAAGAAATTGACATCTGGGGCCAAATTTTCGAAACTGTCCTAAGACATTTTCCAAAGATCTTCCTACGTCAGATGATTTAGTAATTCCAAAAAAGTTTTCTTATCCAAATTTTAGACGGCTTTCTGTGTGTTTCCAAAGAACTTCTTCTTTTCTTATCTTCCTAAACTAGTTCAACCAATCAGATGTGCTTATACTGACCATGTGATGGAATCAAAACTTCTTAGGAAAACTTCTCATCTTAGCACGTCTGCAGGAAACGCATATTACACACCGCTTTGTTTTTTAAAGCTGACCAAATGTGGTTGATTTTACTGCAGCGTTACGCAAATAACCTATGATGTCACATATGACATCTAAGCTAAGTGTCAACATTGCGTACTTTTTTGCAAATTTCGTTTTATTACACAGCTTTCTATATGTAGGACACAGTTAGGGCTTTCCTATATATTTGCCTAAATTCTTCCTAAGAAGTTTCCAAAGAAGTTTCAAAAATTGCGCACCCTTTCTCAAAATCTTCTTTGGAAGATCTTTTCAAATTCTTCCAAAGACATTTTCCAAAAAGTTTTGAAAATCCGCATACTTTCTTTGGAAAACAAGTCTTCCGAAGATCTTCCTAAAAAGTTTCGAAAATTTTGTCCTTTGTTTTGCCACCTAACGATAGCAACCAGATTATAGCAATTTGTGCCACAAACATAACCAAAAACATTGACGAGTCTGACTATAAAAAACCATCTGCCACGCCTGTGTGTTTTTTTCACACAAAAAAATTCCGTCTACAAATTTAGATCATATCACATCCGATCATGCTCAGCAGAAAACCATTTTGTCATCGACGTACATCAAATTTATGTCACCACAAAATAAAATGTAAGGAGTAAGTATGTAAGTAATTTACACAGCAAGTGAAGTGTAATCATTGCTGGAAAATTAGCAAGTAATAACAGAAGTAGCAGACCTGGATGATTTTGAGAAGCGAAAGCCGATGTTCTACGGACTCAGCACGAAGCATCAACCGATTCAGCTCCAAGACATGGTCTTTGCGATGCAAGCCATCCATTGATAACATCTTCTCAATCTCCTCCTCCAGCTGTCACAATATCGGTAGCAATAGTACCTGTTATAGTGAGTGAAATTGGTGAAAAACAGCAAATAAAACAACAATAGCAGATCAAAAGCATGATCTTTATGATGCAAGCGATCCACTGATAACATCTTTTCAATCTGCTCCTCCAGCTGTCAGTCACAGCAACAATAGTAACTGCAGTAAGTACACACTTTTATCAGTTGTGCTGACCAAGGATCAAGATCTGTAATGACTTGCTTGGCTTCAAACATGCAAAGTTAAAATACGATTAAATTCAATTAATTCATGTACCAGTTAAAATACAATTCCATGCATCTTCACCAAAGTTACTTCTAATCAGAGCTGTCATCTGCTCGCACATGCACTGAATGCAGAAATTCAAAAATCATAATCTCGGCTTATGCGTCAAGTGCATTGTCAATGACAAAGGTGAAATTTTAACCCTCTCTCACAGACCTGACATTTTTCAACCATCTTATACGAAGTAAACTGCAAGCGAAAAAATGTGCGATAAGCAAAGACAGCACAATGACCAAACTATTCAAATACTTTTTAACTACAAGCAAAAGTCTGAGACAAAAATGAATTAACTCACAAATAGATCACTAAACATGTCGGCCTTCTTCCGGTCCTTGGCCCTGGAGGACTTGCGTCGAGTGCTCTTGAGCGGCGATTGCTTTCCACTACCGATGACTCCGCGACAGTTGCTTGCACCACAGTAGCACTTTGTGGCTTCTCGGCTACACACACAAATACATAATTTTATATAGACTGCTGTAGCTAGCTTTTTTTCACACTGCAGCTGTGAAAAATTTCTAGATGCCTTTGCCAAGGGCATCACTAATTATTTTCAGGGTAATGCCAGCTAATGCAACAGATATTACCACGCTATCACACTGTCTGTCTTGAGACACTTGAGACAAAATTGAGACAACCTGATTAAGTGTGGATGACCGAACATGACTGAAAATGCACACTGTAGTAAAGCTAAAGTCTTAAGAAAAGAAAAAATTATACTACATTTGTAAGACAACACGGTACAAAATTAAACGGATTTGTTATATAACTGATGTCAATGTAGACATGTCTCTTTGAGCTTTGCACTGAAGACTGTGATTTGCCTGTAACTACTCAAAAAAGACTTGAAAGCTTTAAAACTATAAATGTTCTCAAAACTATGACAAGTTCGAAATTTGGACCGGTATAAAAACATAACAGACTTAAGATTTTCTACGCATGACTACTGCCTACAGTAACTTACCAAATCAGTGTGTGCTATGAGCCTGAATTTCATGCTAATTTAATTGAGAAACTTGTTCAAATCAATGCAATAAAACTCACCCATATGTCTCAAACTGATAGTTAAACGTGATTTCTTCACCAGCTTTGATGGGCTTTATAGTGAAGAATCCGATCCTTAGCTGACCATTGACCGTCCACTGCACATCAGCATTAGCACCATGACAGAAACATGTCAGATAGTACAGTGATAGGCACAAACTTCTTATTATCAGTTAAACTTAAACTATTTTTCGAACTAAAAATAGCAGTTAAACTTTTAGATAATTTTTTTCTAACTATGTTGGAAAAAAGTTGACTTAAACTTGTTTTAAATAGTTAAACTTTTCCAAACATTTTTCTGCATCTACCAAGAGTTGATACTACAAAAAATAGAGAAGTAGCAAAACTGCAAGTGAAGTTATACTTCTCATATCATCTAACACAGTTCCACAGTTAAGTGTATAGACCTAAAAAAAACGTAAAGTCCTTCCCGAGCCTTATGGCCCATAGGGCGGCGCTGATCTCCGTTTCCTAAGGCCCTCAGCCAGACACCAGTTTTTACACTGCGAGACCATGGATACGAGGCCAGTATTTCGTGCGGTGTGCCTGTTTACGTCCCAGTGGTGAAGCCGGTACCAAATTATACTGCTTGGTGACAGAGGCACACGTGTGGGAACAACTTACCTAAGGTCGTTACCCAGCAGTGTCCTAGTGCGGAGTCGAACCTGCTTCTCTGAGTTACCTCAGGATTACAAGTCCAACACATTACCGTTAGACTACCGAGCCACAGTATAAACAGTCACGACATAAAGTCATTATCAAAACTGCTAAATCATTTCTATGTTTCTAACAAAATGTCACTTGACTCAGGACTAATTTTTAAAAAGTTAAACTACTGTCTTAACTTAAACTTTTTAAAATTAGTTAAGCTAATAGTCTAACTTAAAAAATGTAGTTAAACTGTTAGTTAGTAACTTTTCAGTTAACTTCTGCCCATCACTGCATTAGCATAACAAGATATGAATCACAAAATGGAAATGCTTTCGTTAATGTCCTAATATCAAGAGTAATGGTGAAAGTAAGACAAGAAGCAGCAAGGCAGTCAGTAGAGGGCAGCACAGCAGTGTCAACATGCATAACTAGCAGCATTATAATCACACAACAGTATAACAAAAGTATATTTAATGAACTGTAAGAAATATAAGAAATGTAATAATGCCATATGCCAAAAATGTACTATCACAAATATTGCGTTACTTAAATAAATCATACTAAAAACTAAAAAAACACCAATCACAAAGTCTGAAACAAACAGCTTTCCCTGCAAAATTTTTCTGAACAATTACCAAACATTTGGCAAATACCTTGACTTTCCCTAACAGCTGTGAAATTCCCAGACATTGCCAAATTTTCTAGACGAGGAGTAACTCTGAATATATACCTTCTGCGTTTCAGCGTTTGGATCGCAGCAGTGGTTGATAAATCGTGAGACGTTGCCCTTCTTAGCAGCATCGATGACCTCGTCACCACTGAGCGCCATAAAGTAGTGGTGCTCGTGGTTCTCTCGGGCGTAGCGCCGAGTCCGACACTTGAACTCCCGGTAGTCCAGCACCTCGCCCACGTACTCCATAATAAATGTCCCTCTACATGCAAACCAAGCCATTTCCTCCAAAAAGTGAGTGAGTGACTGAGTGAGTATGGTTTAACGTCCCACCCGACACAGTATAGGTTATTTCGGGGATGGCCTTTTCAGGCAGAATGCACAGACAATGGAACAATGGAACAGTAACTTTAACCTTTACAACAATGGAACACAAAGTTTAACCATTACAGAAGAACCTAATATGGAACACAAAACACAGACATGACCTAAACCTAAAATTGTATGAATTTGCCGTTATTATTGTACATATTAAACTGTAATAACAGTTCTAATCATCTTCCCTGTTATCCTCCAGACAGTCATCAATCTCATAATGCTGTCTATTGGAGGACAGGGGGCCCCTCCAAAGACATGTGTTTGTTTCACAGCACATATAATGTCGTTGGTCTCTGACAACATGTAGGCATGTCAGCAAATAATAAGCTATTCAGTTCCATAAATGATGCATGTGCTGACAAGAAATGACAAAGACCGGTAAGATCAAGAATATTAAGCAAAATTCCACTAAGAGCAGATGTTCATGAGTTATCATGCTGTCTGAGAAACAGAAAAAAACTATGAGAAAATGCGGAAAACAATACTGCCATCATTTTCACGAACAGTAGAAATCTACACAAGTGACAGTAGATACCAAATGCTACGATACATAAATGTACAAGACATCAGTTTATACACTTGTTAATGGCGACATGCAATGACTGACACATCGAAAACAGCAAAATCATGAAAAGGTGATATCATTCAGCATCACATTGTTTAACTGTCGCAGTTTTAGATATAGTTAGTCTAATTACGATATCAAGCGGACGATCGTACTAATCATCGGTCATTTCTGAACTTCTGCAAAATTCCATGAAATTTCGTGGGGATGCCTATTTCGAGACCAATGAACACAGACCAAGTGATCATGTGGTCACTGAATAAGGCAAAATTTTCAGGAATTATTGGCCTTCTCCGGGCTCACTGTACCTTTTCTAAATAGCAAGCTACTATAGACATCATTTGCCATCGTTTGCCTTCATTTCGCGACGGTCAGTGGTCAAGTTTTAGTCAACATGTGGTCAGGTGGTCAGTGGTCACCGTTCAGCCTTCCCCAAATTCCGCAAAGATATCAAAATTCTGTGGAAAAGGGCAAATTCCGCGACTCGGCTCAAAATTCCGCAGCCTGCGAAAAACTGTGGGCAAGAGTAATAATGCTACAAATACTGATACATACACCGGCATATCAACAGCAGCCTGAAGACCCCAGCCTTTCCATGCTGTCCTGAAGCACTTCACGTCAGCATACGCATGCTGCAATGCAAACAAGCAGCATCACTGCATCATCATCATGACAATAAGTCAGCAATATCACGATGCCTTAAACGGACATACAGTCTGAGTCCGAAATACAGTTGCCAAAAACTAGCGAACAGACGTCAAATTAAGAAGATGAAAATTAATGCATAAATGAGACCTGCTGCATAAGAGCTCATCCCCTAGACAGAACTTTGAGCTGACAAAAATTAAACTCAATCATGTCAAATGCCTAGCCAAAAACTGATTTAATTTCATCATCCACAACGTTGGAAACATCTGGTTAACTATTCGCTAACATCTGATGACAAAAACTGCTGTCAGTGTAAACTTGACAATTCACAGAGTCTTCCAACAATGTTATCAGCTTTTCCTATTCTCCATTAGCATTCCCAGTACTAAACTTATGCACCTACAGTCTTCCGCATGTACAAGAGTACAATATCATTTTCTACGATGCTGGATGAATTAATGTTACTCGTCCAGTTATTAAATCTTGCCCATCTGTCTGTCCATTGCTCCCATATGTTATTATGGGGCCGTCCTTCCTAGAAGAAGGCCCCATCATGTGTTGATCCTGTCTGTCTGTCTGTCCGTCTGTCTGTCTGTCCCGTGCCTCCACCTAGAGGGAAAACGAAAAGGCCTACGAATACCAAACTTGGTAGGAAGGGTCCCTGGGACACCAGCACCCCGTGGAGCAATTTCAAGGTCAAGGGGTCAGAGGTCAAGGTCACGGTGGCTAATGAAATACCATTTTAGAACTCTATCTATGGTAGTGGTTTGTTTGTTTACCATAGATACACAAATACAATACATAGATATTTATTAGGGATACGTCAATATCAGAATTTCAAATTCGATACGATATTTACCAAGATATCGAAATCTTACA
>Ga0056128_1011917_pt1 | contig 10669 bp, 7 predicted proteins | sample WorMetLIZISLAND2_FD_71113 | JGI IMG/M metagenome (GOLD analysis project Ga0056128, IMG submission 71113) | Marine gutless worms symbiont microbial communities from Max Planck institute for Marine Microbiology, Germany - Olavius geniculatus... ... | reverse complement strand
TTCGTCGACCTCACTTGCTGAAGTCATAATGATGAATGCACGGAGTTGATGCTTAGTTGTTGATGGGCTATAAAAATCCACGTTCTAATTAGCTACCTATTTACTTAGTTATTTACAAAATTCAGTGCTGAACAGATCAGCGATTTCTGGATCAGCAGTTTACCAACAGAAATTAGATCAGCTCAGCGATCAGCTCAGCTCAGCAGATTAAACCGACCCCGTAAAATGTTGATTATAGGCATTATGCACATCTCTAATTTTTGTTACTGGTTTATCTATTCTATGGTGGGCTTTGGTGAAGTTTGTAAACAAATTGATATTATTTTTAGTATTATCGTATTAGTAGTTACTTTTTGTGTTAATACACGATTTTTAATCATGAGAAGGGCCGTCGAAGAAGCTAAGAAGGCGGAATCGTCGAAGCGCATTGAACTTTCCTTGTCAATAATTTATTTGCTGCTTTATAACGGCGCACAAGCACTCGGGTTAGCAATAGTACTTGTGTTTTCTGGCTACGGGTAAAAAGCGTATACCGGGATTGCTGGTGTGCGGATGTCGTAACAGATGACACTGTAGTTAAGCTGTAATTTATTAGTTTAACCATTTCTTAACCTTATTTTTAACGCTAACCTTAATCCTTATTCTAATCTTAACCCTATCCCTAACCGTAGCCATAACCTTGACGTATCATCCGCTGATCCGCTTTTTACCAGAGCCTATGTTCTCTGGTCGTGGCACAATGTCAGGAAATTCGCTTTATTTTAATTCCCATAATGCTTCGCAAAAGTGAGTTTCGGTCTTTAAATATATTCATAATGATACGTGAATTTACATAGCGCCGAATATATTTTGTGCTTTTTGTAACTTTATTTAGAAACTTGTAGTCACTTTTCGCTAAACATTGTGGATATTTTGATACCCGGTTTTATGGAGCTTGTTTTCTTGTTCAAAATGGCATAACATATGGAACAACATACGTCTGTATTCTAACAACAAGCGTACTTGATTGGACCAGGTTCATGCAGGCATCGTGGCAAAATTGTCTGATATTATTCATTTCGATAGTAAGGAATTTTGAGTGAATAAATATGATAATTTGTACTTGGTTGCTGTTGGTATCTCTGCTGTGTGCAGTTGGTTGTTGCTTACTATCAAGTTAATCTGGCAGTGTGCATCTAATGACTCCTGCGCTGGGCTTTATGATGAAGTGAAACTGTTGCTGAATGTTTTTCAGACAGCTGCATTGCTGGAGGTATGCATGTTGTCTCCATAGATACAAAGGTTATTTTAGTGGGTTTTGTTTGTTTTTTGTTTCTATGAGTTGAACCGAGGTGTTTTTAGAGAGCCCAACTTGATGGATTTTTGGGGTTTGTGGGTTTTAAGTTATTACAATGAACACTAGCTTTGCTAGACACTGTTTACATCAAATAAGTATTCAAACATTTTTGAATTCATATTTTTAAGCTTTGACAAAATATATCATTATTAGCAGAACAAGAAATTAAAATTGGATTAAGTTTGGATTGGTTCTTTTTGGTGGGTTTTTGGTGTTTTAGGTGCGTTTACCCAGTTGATATTGTGACATTTTACTGTGTTTGGCAGAAATCTTGTTTTCTTTCACTGCCAGCTGGTCTGTTTTATCTCAATTCTAGGATTTCTTTGGGGAAGTTTCAGTGATTTTGTCATAACCTAACATAATTTCAAAAAGCTTGAAATAACAGCAGCTTTTTATTAGCAGCGCTCAGGAGTTGGAGCTGACACATTGTGGTAGTAGTTGTAGCTGTAATTGAAGTAGTTAGTAGTAGTAGTGGTGGTTGTAGTTGTTGCAATAGTAGTTCTTGCTGTTGTTGAGGTCATTCATGAAATGATTACTACTTGGATAGGTGACTGTCTGCGGACAGGTAAACCATCTCAGACTATAACCAACACCACAGTTAACTCAACCTTCCACCTCTCTAGTGTAGGTAGACTGATTACCATTCTCTCTGGCTGGGTTATGGCAGGGCATGTTCACCTGTGTCAGGTAACACTGTGTGATCCCATATGGCTGGTGATGCTTCATAGCTCTGAGGTAGGTTTTTATAAAAGATATTTAACCATTCAGTGTTATTGTTTAGGTTGTTCATGCTGCTGTTGGAATCGTTCGATCAAACCTAATCACCGTGGCAACACAGGTGTCGTCTCGGGTTTTCATAGTCTGGGGCATACTGTGGCTTATACCAGAGGTTTGTACTCATTATAATGCTAGTTGTAGTTGTTGTTATGATAATAGTAATGATAGTAATAGTATAGTAGTAGTAGTAATAGCATTTTTGTTGTATACCAACTTTTCTAATGTACTGCCAATGCAATCTACAGCACATTTTCATTTTTTTCTTAATTTAGTTATCTGTTATGAATTACTTAAGGCATTGTAGTAATGATCTTTGTAGTACTAAGTTTACTGTAGTACTGGCTCTACTGCTATTTGTAGTAGTATCAGTTGTAGTAGCTTAGTGATGTTGTAGTTATAGTAGCAGTAGTAGTAGTTGTTGTTGTGTTAGTTACTGTTGTGTTAGTTGTTACTGCTTCTGCCATAGGCTAGTTCACAAGTTGGAGTGCTCATGGCTCCTACGGTCAGGGGAAGTCAGGGAATTTTAAGAAGTCAGGGAAAGCTCAAAGGGTTAGGGAAAGTCAAGGAATGCAAAAGTACCAGGGTGCAAAAGTTAACAAAGATGCAGAAAAAATTTTTGAACTGTTGTATGCAGTCTGTCTGAAAACTGACATTGGTATTTTGCATGAACAAATTAGTCAGGGAAAACGATTCATTTTGTCTTAGAAAGTCAGGGAAAAGTCAGAGAAAATGAATTCTGCACGGTAGTAGGAACCATGAGTGCTGCTAGCAATGTTGGTCGTGTGTGGCTGAAGTTTCATCATATGCACACTACATAATATGGTGGTAATAGTAGTATTTAGTAGTATGTATTAGTTGTTATAGCAGTTGTAGTTGTTGTTTTGGCTGCAGACTAGGGCACAGGTTGGAGTACCGTTAGCAGTGTCTGCCTGGTGTCTAACTGAAGTTATACGTTACATCTACTACATGATAGCACTCGTTGGTGATGTTTTCTACTCTTTACAGTGGGCTAGGTACGGCTTGTTCTGCTCCAGTTTTTACCATAGAACAGACACGGCTTAGTTTGGCACACCTTTATCAAATGCTGTTCGTATGCTATTATGTGTATTCACACTGTCGTAAATACAATTTTTAGCCAACTGCATTTAGTACAGTCAGACTATTGGTACACTCTGTTGTCCATTTGTCTGTCTGTCATCTGTAAGGTTTTGTATGGCAGCTAACTGGTACACGGTACTGGGTAGAATAGAGCTTTTGGAAGTTCCTATAGGCCGTCAATACTAACCATGTCACTATCTGCAGTGCGGTTTGGCTGCAATTTGTAACGTAACGTGTTCACTTGCACCCATGTTTGTGCTAACAGTTTCTTATCTATTTCCTGATACAGGAAGTAGTGTGACCTCATTATTAAATAAATAAATAATAGATTAATTGTAGCAACAGGCATCTGGCAACAGACGGATTACAGATGGCTTTCTCTAGTGATACCTAGGCTTTTATGCTTTTACTGAATAAAAGGGCTGCACCGTTCAGATCGTGGTGTACCAGATCGGGGAATTTTTTCGAAGTATTCTTTGCCTGCTTAGACTACGTAGCCCTAGAATTGCCGCATTTTGCTATGTGTATTTTTCTGACTCTGAATTTTGCAGTTTTGTTACAGTTCAATACTGTGTAATAAATCAGACATCTCAATGGAAATTTGCACTTTCTGTGTACTTTTAAGTTCTTTGAATTGTATTTTTTGTCATATTTGTGTATTTAATTATTTAACAGTTTGCTGTATTTCATTGGAATGCATTGAGACTTCTTATTAATTTACTCTCAAAATGTTGCAAGTGTGTTTCATTTACGTTGCAGATACACCCTGTTTATTGTGCTTTATCCACTGGGAGTTACAGTAAGTAACAGCTGTATAATATTTTATTCGTGCTGTGTTTACATGGTATGCGTTATGTAGAAATGCTAAGAGGTAGCAGTTAGGTTAAATGTTTTCTATGTACATTGCTGTATACAGTAAAGTTCGACTTGAGGCACGTCAAGTTTTGTGTCTTGATATTTTATAGGTAGACTTAGAAGGCTTCATTTGTGTTGAGAATTTCTGATAGAGAAGACTATAGCAATACTTGGTGAAAAAAGTATGCAATACTTTTTTCCAAATTCCAAAATGTAAATTTTAGGATTTTTTGATGTATATTTTTGGAAGGGAATTTTTAGTCAAGAAGAAGATTTTCCGGTAACTTTCTAACAGGCCAAAAGTTAGAGGATTGCTCTGCACCCCCCCTCCACGACCCCACTGCTCAGATGAACTGAAAGGCTGTTATTTCTCTTGCCATCCTTTTAGCTCGCTCACTTTTTTGTTGAGCTTTATTTCAAATTTTGGATACTGTTGGTCGCCTTTTGTAGGTAGTTTTTTTCGATTGATAGATTGATAGTGTATTGTATACGCAGGGGGAACTGTTGTGTATCTACACTGCACTGCCATACGTGCGTCATCGTGGTACCCTGAGCTTCGGTTTACCGAATCCTGCAAATCTCGGCTTTGACTACTCGTATGCTCTCACAGCTGTCATGCTGTCGTACATACCATGTGAGAGATTACGCTTTCTCGTTTTACTCCTGCCACTGATGTTAGCTAGGTCATAGCACTCAAGACCAGTGCCCAGCATGATCAAAGCCACAGTAACGAGGCCACTTGAGGTCACCCCACAGTGCAAAAGCTTAAAACACAAGGTGATGTAATGGACTAGTTTTTTTTGAGTGCACAATTTCATTTGCACCTCTGACCATATGGGTGCTCATTGTAAGTATGGTATGTAGGGAACGTGGATCTTGAAATGTTCACTTGATGGAAGTGAATGGTGAATTTTGATGTCTAGTCTACTACAGGCAAGTCCGCCAAAATTTTGGCCTTGATTTTTTGGCCAACGCCAAAACACTAAGGCCAAGGCTAGGGCCACATTGGCAAGGCCAAAGCCTGCCTGCTGCAAGGCCACAAATTTAGGCCTTAAGGTCAAGGTCAAGGAGTGACCAACGTCACTGCTTCTTTCACGCTTGTCAATCCAGTAAGCTGATCTTATTGTCCTATAATTAAGAGGCTGAAGATCTTGGCCTTAGCTGAGGCACATTTGAAAAAGTGTGGGATATGCAAAGCATAAATCGAGTTACTTACTTATCATGCATGTGTTTGTGTGTTGTAGTGTTTCCGCAGCTGTATTCTCACATGTTGGCCCAGCGCAGAAAGATTATCGGAGGTGATGAATCGAGTTTGAAACATGACTGATTCATCAGACTCAGTACCTCAATGGACACATATCCAGAGATATTTGTATATGATCATTAGGACTGCCAGCATCAAATATAATAATACTCAGTTCGACAGAGTGGTCAAATACAAAGTTAGCTCATAACTTTCATAGATTCATAACTTCGTCGAACATTAACCAGTTTTAGAATTCTAGGTTCAACCAAATGAGTGGTGAACTTGGAAAACACTCTACATAAAAAGGCACCCTTTTCTTTTTTCATAATTCACTCAAATGACGATCAATTTTCACAAAATTTTTGCCAGATGTAGCCGAAGAAATACTAATTCAAAATATTTCAATAAATATGGCTGTTGGTTAAATATTCTTTGCTAGTCATGATGTAATGCTGACGTCATAATGTGCCGCGAGTACAAACTGGCTTGTTGCAATCGGTGCTGACAGACTTGCTGAAGAGCTACCCTGCTTCAATGGTGGTCTTCATCTGCTTCATTGATGACAAATTGTTGAAGTTTTACCACTGCAACCACAGAAAATGCCCAAAACCTTCACTTTCGCACACTTATGGGGATAGCTTTTGACTTTTACACCTTTTAGCAAGACCATGCACCAGCACACAATGCTAACGAGATGGATGACTTTTTGGATGGTGATATGCCTGATTTTGTGTCCCATATTGCGTAATGCTGATGCGATAAACGTTTTTCATCAGTGAATAAGATAAAGTTCACCATCGAAGCACGGTAGCAAGTTAACGGACAGCACCAGTTAAGACAAACAAGCTTGTACTCACGACTCATTATGATGTCAGCGTTACATCACATCTAGCAAAGAATATTTAACCAACAGCCACATATTGTTGAAATATTTTAAAGTATTTCCTCAGCTGCAACTGGTGAAACTGGTAAAAATTTCATGTAAATTGATCACCATTTGACTGAGTTATAAAAGAAAGAAAAAGGGTGCTTTTTTATGAAACACCATGTAGTTGTTAAAGCCTTAAAGGTCCTATCACCAGGGCTCCTGTTAGTGTTCCAGAGTCTGGCGTATGTACGTTGGGGGTGTTAAATTTTGGCGTACAGTTACGCTGGGGCAAAAAACATATTTTTGGCCGTAATCTGCCATATGCACAATAATATAATGAGCACAAATGGTTAGGCATAAGCAGACTGTCTCAAGCCTGGTACATCGTCAACATCAACTGACTGAATAAACACGGCGTACGAATCGTCCGGCAGGCACGGCGTTCAGTCCGCACATTACTTCAGTTTCCGGCGCAATTGTTGGTTTTTTACTATACCCTAACGTCAATAGCAAGAGTTCTGACGCTCACGCTTTACCATTTTGAACTGCATAGAGAGGCACATCAGCAGCAGCAGCCGTAAATTTTATCACACCCTGCACCGAGGCAAGGGAAACCACTCAACAGAGGCAGCTGTCCTGTGCGTCAAGACAGGAGACTCCATGACGTGAGATCGGTGGCTGCGATAATTAATGACACGTCCTGGACTCCGGCCTGGGATTAACCAACGGTGCATGTCGAGATGTCGAGTTATAAGCCAACACTGCAGCGCAGAGCCTTAATGATGTGTTAATGGTGTCAGGATTCTACAGCACAGTTCTCTCGTGGACTGCGTTGTCCAAGTTATCTGTGTACTGTGTGCAGCTGAGCGGTGACGCCAGGGCATTATTTTTTGACGTACGCTGATGCAGGGCTTCAAAATTTTGGCGTATCCTTACGTCAGGAGTCTACATTTTTGGTGTATTCACCGATTTTTTTGCATCATATACGCCAATATGCAAACTAATGGGAGCCTTGCCCATCACATCGTAAATGCATTGTCAAATATAAACACTTTTTACAATAGAAAAAGTTACCATGTAAATTTGTAATGCACTTAATTCTGAAACCAACAGTGTTTCACATGGTAGTGTAGCAACATATAAACTTTAATGGTCAGTCACTTAGTTAATTGCATAGTTACATGTGGAAATACGTGGAAATATGTGGAGGATATAAGTAAGCAAGTAAATTTGTGTGGCAATGTCAACAGGAAACTGGCCAAATCTATCGGCAAAAAAAGTTTTTGAATAGGTTTGTATCTAATCAGTTGGGATAGAAACTTAGGAAGACTTACTTTTTTATTTCACCGCTCTGTATTTATCTAGAATACAACACATACTTTGCATGTTTTTAATTTCGTTTATTGTTAACAGTATTACTAATGCGGACTAGAGTTACACGTTAGCTGCCACTTTCAGAGTTTTCTCACCTTTCGTGTTTATAACTTCATGGATAAAAATGATGTTTTGTTTAATGTTTAATGTTGTGTTTGACTCTACATTGCTTTGACACTGTTGCTGGCTGACACGTCAGATAGGCAAAGTTGAAAACAGTAATAACTAGAAACGTTACGGGACAGCACAACACTCTGCCAAGAACGGTGCTGTCACTAATCCCTTCTGTCCATACTCACAATTCAGACAATTTTCATCATCGCTGTGCTAGCCAGGACGTAAAGTTCAAGTGTTGTTTATTCAAAAGGGTTATCGCTTTTACTTATCAACATATTTTTAATGCAAATTTTGCAGTCATCTTGGGCTTAGGAATGCGTTTGGTTGGGTCAGTCTTACTCTCTCAGTCCTAACTCTATGGTTTATTTTATTTATACATCTGTTCTCGGTGGAGTAACAGTAGTTTACTATTATTCACTAGCTGTAAGCACATTAACATGCCAACAGTTATTGATAAGCCTCAATTCACAACTGTGAGGTTTGTGCTTCTGTTGGTATTGAAAGCAAAGCACCTAGCTTGATTATGGGTGTTAATATTATGCTATTATTATAATGCTTCCATATTTTTAGATTCAAACGTATTGTCTCCTATATAGGATGTCCCTTATAGGTTTTTATTTTGTGACTAGTGTTGCTTGTGCACAAAACCCCCCAAAAACGAAGAAAACAATGCCGTAATTACAAATAATGTGATAAATGGTTCAGAAATTCACTGATCTGAACTAAGATTACTTACTGGTGAAAAAATTTTGAAAATTGGTCGTCTTGGTCCCTATTCACAAACCGATATTTTTAAACATGTCTAATTACAATGACTGACAATAAAATTATCAAACAACAACAACAACAACAGAAATACAAACACAACATATTGGGCAGGTGACGTGTAATAAAGTGGAACATAGAAAAATCAAATTCAAGCAATCAGGCAGTTTCAGAAATAATCAGCCTGGATCTGTGCAGTGCAGAGTGGTCATGTTGAACACTTGTTCACAAAGTTCAGTATGACAACTCTTCACTGCAACGACTGACGCTAATCATTTCCAAAACTGTGATCACTCGATACACCTAGTACATGGATGCTCCACTTTTTGATATGTTTCACCCTGTATAAACAATGGTAACATTTAACAACAACCAGTCTGCCTTCGTCAACTACGATCAAAATTTTCTATCAGTGCCTTGCAAAAGTCTCACGATCACGACGATCTGCCAAAACCCAAATTAATTCCGCGGAAAAATTGACTAGTTAACAAAAAATGGCACTAGTACACTGTAGTGGTAGCAACCTCCATCTAGGGATGCCAGTTATATGCGAACCACATATGTGGAAATATACTAAAACATGAAGTCCTTCCTGAGCCTTACGGCCCATAGGGCGGCGCTGATCTCCGCTTCCTAAGGCCCTCAGCCAGACACCAGTTTTTACACTGCAAGACCACAGATACGGGGCCAGTGTATCACGCGGTGTGCCTGTTTACATCCCAGCGGTGAAGCCAGTACCAAATTATACTGCTTGGTAACAGAGGCACGTGTGTGAACAACTTGCCTAAGGTCGTTACCCGGCAGTGTCCCGGAGCAGAGTCGAACCTGCGACCTGAGCGACCTCAGGATTACAAGCCCGGCATGTTACTACCAGGGTTGTTATTATTGCAATTATTGCAATAAGTATTGCAATATTTTTGGTATTGCAACAGACACTGCAAAACTGGTTGCACGTTTAGTATTCCATGTGGTATTGCATAACTTTTAGGGATGAAATATTGCAATGCTTTGAAGCAATACTTTGTGACACTGAGTACACTCCTAACCTCGAGAACACTGTTTAATTACGCAAAAAAATTTTCACTCTTTTGTCCGATTTCATGAAAAGGACCAAACGAAAAAGTAACGTCAGTACGACTTGTTCATTGTTTACGTTCTTGGTTTACCCCCATTATCATGTAGTCTGTAGTCGGCCCTAAATTTTGAAAACATTGTACGCAGTGGCAAAAAAAATTTATTTGGGGGGGACAAACAGTAAAGTACTGCAAAAAGTAGCTTGCAATACTTTTTTACCAAGTATTGCTATTGTTTTGCCAGTACTGCTAACATCCCTGTATACGACATATGCAAAAATTCACATGCTGCGCTGCATATTAAATTACTTATGCATATATGCCGCATATTTTGCCAAATTCCACATAATTTGCATCAAAAAGCACTGCAAATTTTCAGAAAAACTACTGCTATAAACAGGCATCCCTATACAGGGTGGTCCAATAAAAACCGCACAAAGTTTATGGCACCATAATTTTGCAACTATACATCAAAGAGTCATGCGGTTTTCAGCAAAATGTTCTGAAAGAAATTTTTTACGTGACTCAAGTCAATGTTTAAATACAGCTATTAAATATTCTTTGTTATTGCCGTTGGTAATTGAACTATTGAAAACAGTATTACCTTCAATGTACTTTGGTCCATAAAAACATGCCACTGTTACTTTTTTAATAGTTCTGTGAAACATTGGCCGATTTCAATAATTTTTGGCATGCGGCATTGGGAAGAAACTTGAAGCAAAGGTCTTTAGTTTTGGCCACCTCACCTTAAGGTTGTCGCTACACTACCGTGTGAAATGCAGTGGTCACAGTTTGGCCATTGACATCAGTGAATTCCTACCGAGTAGCGTATGCATCGCCTCAGAAATTATTAACTGTATAGCGACAAACGCAATTGACAATAATTATTATCACTTAAAAAGTCACACGTGTCACATTACATCATCTTCATTACAGCATGTGCTCAAAATGTCCTCCTGCAGCACAAACGCAAGCGGTAGACATTGACACCATTTGCCAACAGCACGTTCAGTAACTGCATGACTCAAGCGGCCCACTCACTGTTGATGTATCATTTCAGTTTGTCGACTTACCAGTACAGTTTTAAAATAAAGACGAAGCAACAGATTTTCAGTGATTTTGTGGTTTCAGTAATTTTCTGAGCTGACGCATGCACTACC
>Ga0056128_1011916_pt1 | contig 10669 bp, 7 predicted proteins | sample WorMetLIZISLAND2_FD_71113 | JGI IMG/M metagenome (GOLD analysis project Ga0056128, IMG submission 71113) | Marine gutless worms symbiont microbial communities from Max Planck institute for Marine Microbiology, Germany - Olavius geniculatus... ... | reverse complement strand
CTTGTATCGGCCGCATCTGGCGTGGATGTCGGGCAGCAGACCTTGTGCCATTACATTGTCGCAGTAGTACTTGCTGTCGATCTTGGCACCCGGCTCGACGAAGACGACTTTTGTTTTGCCTATCCGTGACACGCCGACCGACACCAAGACGCTGCGTCATTTGAAATAGTAACTCGTATTCGCCAGGTGGCGCCACAGTTGCACATAATTAATTTCAATAACTTATGTTTTCGTGTTGAGAATGAAACGACCTTGATTTCTGCAAAAAATAGTGTAGATCTGAGCAGTATTTCTGAAGTTAGAAGCTATATATCAGAGTGGCCCCGTTTTTTTGGGCCACCCTGTAGATATGACATCCAGACGGCGCTAATATTGAGGTAGAGGATAAATGATGAAGCGCCATATGTCCAGCTGTTATGTAACAATGCGGGCTCTTCTTGAATATCAACAATGTGCCAATGTGGGAGAGATCAGTGTTCGGTAACAGCGATTTTGTACACAGCACAGCACCAAATGTGAATATGACGGCACTGTAATCAAACAAAAGTCGTAAAGAATTGACTTATAAGCTACATGACATCTTCAAGTTGCAACTTTTTCGTTCGGTGATATTTCAAAACCGAAATCAAGATGTTTGCACGTGCACGTTCACTCGTGCATGCTGTTAGACGGAATGAGACGCCATCTAGCGGGAACACTTTTGTGGCCTTGAGTAACATTGTGTTGAACAAGCGACTCGCTCTTTCCACGGTTGGGCGGAATTTGGGAGTAGGAACTCCGGCCAAAATTTGCGCTAAAAATTGCGATACTGCTAATTGTGCGATAAAGAAAATACAGGTTGCATAGGCCTACAAAAATTATTTTTTGTAACATTTTTTAAGCACTCAAGTAATCTGCAGCCGGACATAAAATATGCTGCCGGCATGTGGGTTTTGCTCAAAGCGTCACACGTCAACAAGTACACGTAAATGGCAGCCAGTCCCCAAATCTTCATACGGTCAAGGGTGTCGCAGATGTTACTTTCATGACAACATTTCTTTCAGCTCTGTCAGAATTTCACCCGCCGGCCAAACTTTGGCCGATCCTCACAGCGATGACAGACGGATCTATTTATAGGACGGGCAATGAGACGTGCGGTACCGCATGCAGACATACCACTGCTCGAGTCAGCGGCAGACTGTTCAATTAATCCGTATCAGTATAGCTTTCTGTCGGACGGGATTATGTCTACGGAAAGCGGAGCTTAGATATTGGTGAGAAAACGAATTTTCTGTCAAACGCCATGAGCCCGGAACAAGCCAGATAACGACCGATTATTTTCAGTTTCTTTTCGCTGGAAGATTCAGCAAAAATGTAGCATCAAAGTTATAATAAGAAATAATTTCTGGATGCATGACTGTTTAGCACCACTAAATATATCTGCGCATGAATCCTGACTTTTTTTTCATTTTTGTAAAACTTTCACAGACGCAGAAGCTAGATCTGTCGTACTTGCGGGTTCACGTGATTGCGTCCAAACTTCACTAGCTTCAACTTGCAGATTTGTTGTACAACATGCTGTACAACAGCTTGTACGACAAATCCACAACAGGCGGAAAGTCTACAGCAAATGCACAACAAGCTATACATGCAACAAGTTCACAAGGATCGAAATAATGTAGTGTAATTATTATGTGCTTTGTTCGTTGTCAGGCGATGAACCTGTATCGCGGCGGATACCGGATGAACAGCGACTGATACGCCACCTGTTAAACGACTACGACACTGCGTCACGACCGGTCTACAACGCTTCACAAACTGTCGTCGTCAAGTTCGGAATTACGCTCGCTCAGATCGCTGACATGGCAAGCCGCAATATAATCTCCCCGTATCTTACGTCCTTTACTTATTTTTTTCTTGTTTTAAAAAATAATTTTCAGCGAATATTATTGTTGAAAATAATAGCAGTCTAATATTATCCAGTTCTGGTTTACTGAGAGAATAAAGGAAGTGCATAAACTTAGTTAAGATAGACAGCTGGCTAAAATATCGGCACCAAATTTAACTACTTGGATAAAATCCTACCGGCAATAAATGTATCATTTTATTTTAACTCAAATATCAGAATGAAAATCGTTTAAACTGGTGCGAAAGTTTGAATCAAAGTGGAAAGCGGTATTTTTGGTCTTATCCTCGCAGCAGTCTAAGCTTAAACGCCATAACATCATTCGCACCTAGTCCCCTACCAGTAGCCTACAGAGTATTCTTCCGAGCATGCGTGGCAACCGGAACATTTGCCGCCAACTACCAAGTTGCTTTAAAAGCCTTAGCGGCGCTTAGCGATCGCTATTTCGCATTGCTCGCTATTATAAAAGCTTCACGACTTAATCGATAGCGTCCACATTGAACGTCTTTCACACAATCACTGCTATTCCGTCGGGAAATTATAGTGCCGTCAATCATCTCGTAGATCAGTCATTTCAACTCTGCGATCAATTACTATCATAGGCCTACTTGATATTACTCTGGCAATGACGAGCAAGTATAGCACGTAGATAACAATGTAATTGTAGTTCAACAAAAGATTCATTTATTGTCGGTTTGCTTCGCAAGCGATTATTTTAGATTCAATCAGATTTCGTTTTTAAACAATAAACTCGTGTGTTTTATGTTGTTTTGTAGTTTTTTTTAAATTTTAATTATTTGTGTATGGTTATTTGTTTGAAAATCAATTACCTGAAAATAGTTATCGCTTTACTATCCGTAAAAAGGTAAAACAAAAAATTTAAAATAATCATATTTATACATTTTGATACTCTCTAACGTTCGATAATATTTTTATTTAGCTGTTATTTTTTACAATTTTTGGTTTAGCCTATGAGCATTTTAAATTTTTTTAGTTTTTTGTTCTATAAAATTATTTTAGTTCTAATTTAGTAATTTTTTGTCCCGGTTGTCGTTTTCGTGTACGAAATAACAGAAAGCGCGTGAACACTAACAGCTGCGGGCAGTTTTGTGTTCTGATGTATCTGTACTTTAATCCCAGTAATTAGCGCATTAAAAAACTCCAATTGCCGTTTATCTTGAAAGGCCTAGCAGAAGAAGAACGTGGCAGATAAGATTAAATCTCTCTATAGAACCAAACGTACTCAAAATTCTACGCGATCTGACAAATCATATAACGTAGCATACGCTGAAGGTTAGGAGCAGCCAGTTGATTCATTACACCACACGTGGTATATATAAAAATTGGCGAAAAGAAAACAAAAACTGTAAACCGACTAGTACAGGGCTTAAAACCTAGTGATGTCAGTCCATTGTGCTTTCAAAACGTCTGTTGTCAAAGAATTTGTGGAAGAAAGTTGACGGCTGAAGGTTTCGATTGTCAGAGTCGTGACAAATTAGATAGATGGGAATGACTTTTTGTAAAACGAAACGAAACTATACATACGGAATTAACTCTGAAAACTAAACTGATGCAACTCAATTTACCAAAACTATGCAAATCACACGAAATCGTGTGCAATGAGGTGAGATAAGACATTAGTAATTTCCAGTAATAGATTTGCATTGCTCGTATGTTCTTACAATAGAAAACAGAAATGTTTTTCTTGCATTGTCATTAATTGATAGTTTCATTGAGAAGTTAGTGTAATTATGTAGCGCTGCACATAATACATTTTCGTGGCATTAGTCTTAATTTATGTCGTTTACGCAGGATGAGGTGAATCAAGTGCTAACAACAATTACTTGGTTCGAGCAGGTATCATAATTTATGCAAATTATTATAATTTATACAAATTATCATAATTTATGCAAATTATATTTGTTTCGATTGGTCCGTCTCTGCCTGTCTGTTAGAAGATTAATTGTTAAACGGATTGTAACTTATAATAATATCTTATTTCGAGAGTGATCTAAATCCGAATTGCGGATTTACAACGTTTTGTCGCTTTTTTAAAACTGTAACTTGTAAGTCAAGTATACAGAGCTACTGTACAATATTGTTTAAGCCTACTTTACCAGCACTACGACATTGATAGGCTAATACAAGTTTAAAGTTAGAATTTGATAAAGTTTTATATAAACTGTAGCACTTAGTTTTAAGAAATTACATTTGTGATGAATGTTTTATGATTAATGTTTTATTTTTGAAGCGATGTCGAACGTTTTATTTAAACGTTAAATGCGATTAGGAGTGGACAGACGAGCGACTGAAATGGGACCCGAAAGACTACAACAACCTCGCTACAATGCGGATTCCGTGCCAAAGAATCTGGCTTCCAGATATCGTCCTGTACAACAGGTATGTTTATTCTTTCTTTGTTTATCAATTAAAAAACTTGCAGTTTAATTAACTGATTATCCGATTCACAAAATAAAATACAAATTATGACTCGTTAGTAATAGATAACGCTTTAACTACAGTCTAAAGCTAGAAGGCGCTCGCAAGAGTGCATATCACAGCCAAGTAAAGTAATTTAAACATTACGACAACGACTACTACTACTACTACTACACTTACACCTACAACTACTACTAACCCTAGAACTACTATACACATACAGCAACTACTACACCTACAACTACAGCTAAAGATAATCGGGTCACGACCTTGACTTTTCGGGATTACATGACGTCATCGGTCACGTAACCATTCGACTCGCGATGGTCGACTTCCTATGGGTGGTCCATTGTGACCATGCGTCTATCTGGCACCGTTATAGAAATATGGCGTCTCAAAGAACATGTAAACACAAACACAGACTGACGGACACACACAAACACAAAACGACCAATCTCTTAATCTCCTTCAGTGTTCACTACGTTCACGCTTGGCGGAGATAATAATTGGCTACTTCTCTCCAATCTTTAGTCATTAATGCAGTTTGTTTACTGACAAAGAATTACTGTCGACTTTACATGTAGAACTTGTTCTGTTTTGTGGTCTAAACGTTAAGCAGATTTTTATTCGATTCTTGAGTTTTCAATGCCCTATAACAGGCCGTTACAGAATACACTATTTTTTTTGTTTTGTACAGAAATTTTTCAGATGAAGCTAAAACGTTCGAAAAAAATTGTTTTTTTTTGGAAAAAAAACATTTTCGCTAATTTTAAAAACGGCAATTATGTCGGGTGACGATTAACTGTAACTTTTTTACAGTGAATCTATAAACTCTTACAAGTCAGCTATTCGAACAGGCCCTAAGTAATGTTTTGACCGCATTTCTTGACTGATCTGTTGACTGGCTGCAGCGTGGAAGACTTCAATGACAGTCCGATGCAGAGTAAAGCGATGGTGACGCACGAAGGCACTGTGTTCTGGCCGCCGCCTGTCAAACTCCGCAGCTCCTGCAAGATCGACATCACGTACTTCCCTTTCGACGACCAGAAATGTCGACTCAAATTCGGATCTTGGACTTACGACGGTTTTCAGGTGTGCGAATTACTTGATCTGCACTCGAGGCTTATATTTGTAAGCATCTATTTATGAACTTATGTCTGTGTGCATGACCATGTGCTAGATTTTTAAAAAGTTACTGATATTGATAATTTTCTTAACGAAAAATAGTTGTGGTGCTATATAATTCGTCAGACAGAAAACAAATAGATTAATACATAACACATACTATACAGAAATAATGAGTTTTTGTAGGCCTATTTAGATTTACTTCCTCGTAAAAGGTCGTCAATTTGTATAGCGCATCGTCGCAAACACGCCTTTAATGCGCTTTCGTCACTAACCAGAGCCGCCTGCCGCACGGCTACCGTGTGCAGCCTGCAGACAGGCTGGCGCAGCGGCCGGCTAGGCAACTCCAGTCAGCTGTACCAAGGTCTTCGCCTTCCGTAACCCATGCAAATGAGTTACTGCTCATTTTACCGTCCCACGGAGGATAGAAGGCTGAGTCGACCTAGCTGGCAGGCTTCGCACCGAGATGGTTTACCTGCCGCAGGCAGTCACCCATCGCAGTACTAACCGGGCTCGGTTCAGCCGAAACGCGTTACCAACTACGCCACGCCACCAGCCTACGTCGTGTGTGATGATGGTAAAGAAATTGCTGAAGGTGTAAAAGTATAGTAGTTTAACTTAATTGAACTTAACAGAATAGCGCAATGCCAGCTGTAAAAACGCGTTTAAACGTTTTAAAAACGTTTTTATCGTCTAGGCTACATGACCTGTGCTGCGAGATCCACTGGGTCTATAATGCGTTCACAGGTCGACGTGACCAATCGTTCAGCAGCTGTTGACCTGGCCAACTACATCTTCAACGGCGAGTGGGAGTTACTGTCAGTTGGCGTCAAGCGCAATGAGATCGTCTACGCTTGTTGTGTGGAGCCTTATCCCGACGTCACGTTCAGCATTGTCATACGACGTCGCACGCTCTACTACCTGTTCAACGTCATCTTTCCATGTCTCTGGCTGACAGCTCTCAGCCTGGTAGGATTTTGGCTGCCGCCCGACTCCGGTGAGAAGATAACGCTCGGTATTACCGTGCTTCTGGCGTTCTCGGTCTTCATGCTAATGATCGCGGAGAATATGCCGGCAACGTCGGAGTTTGTCCCGCTCATGGGTGCGTTATAGTACACTTTCTCGTCGTAACTTGGCGCTCGCATTTTAGCTTTGTTCTAAAATGCTCATAAATGTAGTCTGTGTTTAGATGAACCGTCAAACGTGCAAACTTTGCAGAATATAATATCTTAGTTTGGGTATTAATGTGCAAAAGTGCTGATAGTACACAAGATAACGACAACATGCATGTACCAGCACATCGAAATTCGGAAACAACAAAACGTCATTAATAGTCCAAACTCACATGTCCAACTTAATGATAAATTTCGTCTGTATGACTAGCGAAGTTTACTTCTGAATGCGAAGAATGATCATCATCGATCCATCTACCACAGAATAATTGCAATACTAGAAAAGCAGTCGTAGCCTGCAGGTACCTCCGCCAAGGCAATGTTATTCATTAGGTGGCGTCACCATATTTTCCTTGCAAGCGGTTCCCTTGTGCCCCCTTTAACGCAATGGTAACGAAAATTTCAAAGTGATCCAGAATCCAGGATTCCTGCCGGATCACGCCCAAAATTGAATCACTGGTAGTTTACGCCATGCCCGACATACCCTCAAAATTTCAGAAAGATTCGTCCATAACTTTTCGAGTTACCTTACTCACACACAGACAAACAGACAAACAAACAAAGTCCGACAAAAACATAACCTCCTTGGCGGAGGTAATAACTGTATATTTTCACGGCTAGCACTGACGCAACATTTCGAATTTAGTCAGCAGTTTATGGTAGGCCATTGCTCTAGCGGCGATGTGGACGTCTGTTGTCAACTGAAGACTGCGGCGTGTAACGTTTCATACATAATGCATAATTATGACAGTCACCACGAAGTCGTTGTTACTAGCGTTATAGTTTGCCTGGAAATATCGCAACGTGTGAACAGTCCATTAATTAAACCTCTTGCCAAAAGCGCATTGGTGACAAATCTGTCTGTTCAACAGCATAATGCCTGCAGCCGCGTCGCAAGTGGCGTGTTCAAATATTCAGACCGCTTTATCGCCAAGCACTACGGGGAAAATCAGGAGGAAAATATCGATCTTAAAAAAGTAATGCGTTTTTGATGCTTCAGTGGCTTCATTTTACTCGCGCATGCACTGTAAGTTATGGTTTTGTGCCGAGAATATACCGGTATATAGTCATGCGCGAGGGTGTGATCAGCTCAAATCTCAGAAATTGCTTATTTTAGTAATCGCAGACCAGTCTATGGCACCGCAGACCACGACAGATCACTTACATAGACTATTTTCTGTGACCTGAGTTGAGTTAATTTGCAGTGCCATAAAGACAACGACCGATCTGCGGTCACTAACATCAACAATTTCTGGATCTGCGGCTGATCTACCTGAAATGATCCGCGGCGATCTGGGGTGCCATAATGATTTGCGGTCACTGAACTCAACTGTAAGTCGAAGAATGTGAGCCTAGATATAGATTAATTCGAACATAGCAGAAGATTCAAGTTTTGTCGACAAGGAAAGCTTTTTAACATGGCTCGAGAGAGCGCAGAGGACAGCCATAATGAAAGAGACGTGTACGGCTGTGACAAAGAACGACTGCAGCGTTTGGCATACTGTAAAAGCCTGTATTTCACACAACACACGATAAAAAAACTTGTAATTAGTAAATAAGTGCAGCTAGGAAGTAAGTAAAAAATACATTAATTTGTAAAGTGCTAAAGTGAAAATAATGAATTTGAGGATTTGAGACTTGGAGTATTAAGTTTGTCATGTGGTTGCTAATACTAAAAGAAAAGGACAAAAGCGACGGGGAAAACAAAGTTTTAAAAAACAGCTGAAACATCCGTTACATTTCTGAAAACTGTTGTCGTGCAGTGAGTTTCCTATAGTTGGATGCTGTTAATATTTTTTTGGTTTCAATCTGTTCAAAAGTTTTGCTGTGATAGGAAAGAATCGATTTCTTTTAAAACTTCTATAAAACGACGTGTCGCTGTTAACACAAAACATGAACTACCTTACCGTTCATCCTCTCATAACTGAGGTAATTGGGTATTTTTATGTAGCATTGTTGTCACAAAAGCGGAGTTTCGTTCCAACCCAACTCATGCAACGTACGTAACGCAACTGACATAACGCAACTGCCGCAAAGACTGCTTCTATCCCTGCGTTTTGGCGGTTGCGTCAGATAAGTTAGTTGCTTTTTTTCTTGCGTTTATTGCGTTTGTTACGTACTTTCCTGCGTGCGTTGCGTACGCTGCGTTGAATGGAAATTCGGTTTAAGTCGGTGAAGCGAGAACTGTGGAAATGTTTTCCGCCTGTGAGTGTGCAGGTATATACCTGACGCTGACGATGGGAATGACGTCACTGTCAATTATTCTGACGGTATTCGTGCTGCAGCTGCACCATGTATCTCCAAGACAACGCCCGGCACCGCACTGGCTTCACTGTCTCATGATTCGCTACGTGGCGCCAGCGCTGTGCATGAGGACGCACGTGACTGACTACTACGCATGCGAACGACCGAGCACCTGCAACGCCGTCGCATTGCGCAATAGACGACCGTCTGAACGCGACGTCTGTCTGGTCGGGGCATTCGGTGCCGACTTCAACGGACTTCAAGTCAGCGACCGTTTATTCACAGTGTTCATTAAGCTTATTCATTGTCTGTGGCTACGAGGCATATTTTTGTCGGGCAGTGCTGAGCCCGGCTTTGGTGGTGTACGGTTAGCCTTGTTTTACACGGCTCAGATCTCAGATTCGTAGATTGAAAGGCTTAAACATTAGGCTAGTGTACGGTATGAGTTTATTAATGTTGCGGGTGATCATCGGATCTGCATAATGTATGAAACCGCGCCACGCGATCAGTTTGTCGTGTTTGCGCAACGATCAATTGATAGCGTTGAGCGATCCACTGGACCTATAATTGGGGTTCGTGTTATAATTATGACAATATTGCGTGTACTAACCCCAAAAGTGTCTACTACATTAACCGGCAAAAGCAGGAAGCTGAAAACAGTTGAGGGAGTTAAACTAGAAAAAAATTTGTCATGTCGCCGCTTAGACCCCGCTAGGGGAGCTTGCAGCGCTCCCCTTGACCCTTAGTTGCATTTTTGGGGAGACTAAAAAATTGGAATAAAAGAAAATGTCAAAAATGGAGGAGAGGAAAAGAAGGCGAAAAAGAAAAAGAGGTTAGTAAAACCTGGGGAAGATCGTTTCCTGGCGATAAGGGGACGCCTTTGACTAACTCTGCACCTAATCCGAATTGCACAGCTCTATCCCGCGATAACACTGTCAATAATATGTAAATGCGTGCAGACTGGAAGACACACGAGTCGCTACGACCAGAAGCCGACAACTACTGGAACCGGCGACCACGCTTCAGACACAGACGCCAGGACGACGCCGGCCCCGGGAGGTCCCGACGACCCGGCGGTCAGAGGACATCTCAAGATTGTCGTGTCCAAGCCATCTCAACGTCGAGCTTCAGCTGAGAGCCACCACGGCGACGACGATGATGATGATGACGATGTCTATGACAGCAGTATTGCTGAGGAGTGGAAGTTCATTGCTATCATCATGGACCGACTTCTCTTCGCACTTTTTCTGTTCGTCTCGTCTGCGTCCTCCTTGGTCATCCTCGTCTTCAGACCGCTCATGAAACCTTCCATTATCGAGTAGACTGCGCCAGTTGTGTTATCACTCGTGTGCGTGGCATCGGCATCGTTACCTCCGCCACAGCCGGATTTAGGCATGTTCAGCACGTTAGATCAAACAGGATGAACACTGACAGTTTTTTTTAAAATAACGTTGACATACTTAAACGTATTTCCCGGTAATTTTTGGCTTTAAATTTATTACGGCGGTTTGAAAGCTTTAGGTATTGAATAAAAATGATTTATCTGGCTTATGACTCAGTTGTGAGCAAAGAGTAGGCCACTATACACGGATAGCGTGCCTGTAGCTTACCGGCGGCGACAGATGTCAGTGTCGCTATCAGCGCATGACCATATATGGAGTTTGATGCACGCCGACGTCAGGCGTGATGCGGTACTCTTTGCACAGGATTCAGGCAGGTGGCAGGCAGAACTCAAGCGTTTCGACGACACAGCAAACACCATGGGACTGCACACTTCGTGGGAAAAGACAAAATTACAGAACAC
>Ga0056128_1011915_pt1 | contig 10671 bp, 5 predicted proteins | sample WorMetLIZISLAND2_FD_71113 | JGI IMG/M metagenome (GOLD analysis project Ga0056128, IMG submission 71113) | Marine gutless worms symbiont microbial communities from Max Planck institute for Marine Microbiology, Germany - Olavius geniculatus... ... | reverse complement strand
GGTGGACACTTCGAACATTCACAGTGACCATGGAATTTTGGCATCTGATCATTAGTTAACTGTGTTGTTTGACTTGTTTCAACGATGTTATTGAACTGGTGTTGTAGCTTGAACATTTTTAACGCTGAAAAATCGGTAGGCGGTCATGTTAAAAAGTCTATAACTTCGTCATTTTTCAACGGAATCAAATTTTATTTGGTATTTAGTCATAGAACAATTCTGGAAATAAATCTGTAAAACTTCAGATTAAAATGCTAAACGGTTGCTGAGAAAACAGCGAAAAACTTTAAGGGGCTACTTTTTTGCTGCACCCTGTACAACGACAACGACGATGATAATGATGAACGTTACTGACGCTAATGACGGTGACAGTGACGTTGCGACGCTGAAGCTAACCTGAGCGACAGTGTACGGTCCGGTGTCGAGGAACCTCGGCCGCTGCTGGTCGTTATCAGTCGTGATGGCGGCGTACTCGACTCTGTAGCCGGCGACACCGTGAGACGCCGGCGGGTTCCACGTCACCTCGACTGACGTCACTGACAGACGACGCACGTCCACCGCCGTCGGCGCAGATATCAACGCTACAACAAATTATCAGTTAAAACACATTTATCTGGCTGGACTACAACGCAGAATATACTAGGCTAAAAGTACTACAGTATTTCACTCAGATGACGGTGAAAATTTCGTGATCATAGCCTGCGTTGTTCTGACGCATTACAGCAGTGCGACAGACATGCAGATAGTCGGACAGGCACATCTGCCAATCCTGGTATGACAAAAAAATTCGCCATCACTGCAACGCATTCTAAGTCACCTTAAGCAACTAAAACGTGCCATCGGTGCAGGTTCACAACAGTCTCAGTTTTGTTGAAAGTTCTTAAAAACAACAGGAAAACATTGAAGGACTTTCAGTTTTCAATGTTACTTATGAGTTATGTGTTAATCTGCGAAAAACAATGTATGGATAACGCCAACTGCATAGCCAGGATTTGTCAAATGGATGGTTAACATGAACCTAAAAAGGGTCTGGAGGCAGTGCCCCAGCGGAGTCCAGGCGCAGAGCCCCCCTAAAGCAAAATCTCTTTAGCTTTTTGACATGCCATGAAATCAAAGCAAATTTGGCTTATGCCGTGTTTTTTGCAAACAAATATATGTCAAATAACATCCTAAAATTTTCGTAAGTCGAGTCGTGAGAGTTTGAACCCCACCAAACCCCTAAATACGGCACTGGACGACACTCACGTAGAACACTGGTGGTGCGGAAAAGCAGCTGACTGCTCCAAGGTCCCGCTCCCTGGCTGGTGTAGGCGCGGATGTGGAAGACGTAGTCGGTGGTCGGCTGCAGTCCGTCGACGACGATGGACGTGTCGCTGGTGTTGGTCGTCCAGTCGTCGGCAGGGTGCAGTCGGTCGTGGTACAACAGTTCGTAGAGAACGATCTCTCCATTGCGATGTCGTTTGACCGGAGGGTCCCAGTGCAGACGCATGCTCGTGGCACCGGCACTGGCCGCTGTGAAGTTGTGCGGCGCGCCCGATGGTACTACAACCAGCGACACACAGTGTCGACACTATACATAACCGATCAACAGCGATGTGATAGAGGCCAAAGTCAAGGGTCCAAGGCCATCACACAACGCAAACCTGGCTATGTGTCTATGCGAGTAAAACACATAACACCTACAGCTTCAAATTACGCTTGTAATTTTATCATACAAATGTTGTTTTATCAAAGTCATTGACTGTGCTGTTTCATTTTTCGCGTTAGTTTCACACTAGATAAGTGTGTTGATATGATTTGATTTTGAACACGTCTGCAAGTATTTTGTGTATTATTATACACGTAGCAACGCCTAAAATATTTTCTGCAAACGCTTTAGACGAAAAAAACGCCATAAAGGAGTTCGTGAAAACGTTTTGCGTCGTCAGGCATTCCCCACGATGTGTCTTAAGCACTTCATTTCAAATTTTTACCATTTATCCTCAGGGTCGGTGGTTCAATTATTTGCCGTTTTAGATTATCAAATCAATTCGTTGGACTAGGCCGGGAGACGGTTTGTTGGACGAACATTCACTCGCAGCCTTTATACCCTATGTAGAGAAGCACTTACTTCCGTCGGGTGTTCTGATGGTCTGCTCGGCGACGTCTCCGTAGTCAATGTCATTGCGAGCACTTAGCTCAAACTTGTAGACGACACCACGCTCTGAAATTAACGACAAACACCAAGCATTACTTCACTACACAACAACATCGCTATTTGTAGTAGGCGCTTTTAAAAACGCGCTGATGAGTTGCCGTTTTCCCCATTTTACTCTCGGCGCTTTGCCTCTGATGTCCGAATACCGAATCATAATGCAAAGTCGAAGAAAATCGTTAATATCCTGTTTACACGATGAAGCTCAACGAGCGCACGATGAGCGCTCGTCAAGCCAGCTTCGCGAATGTTTGCAATACTACACTGTTTAAACGACGAGATAGCCAGCTCATCAAACCAGATCTGCATTCATCGAGCCCACTTCATCATGTAAACGGAATATAAGTATGACAGTAGCTGATTAACCGAGAAAGCCGGTGGTGAATCGATATTTCTCGGCGTCAAGATGCCGCACTTCGGCCGGAGGTTGGTCGTCACCGGCGACGCCGTAGCGCAGACGGTATGCGACCAGTCGACCGTGAGGCTGGCGAGGTGCCTGCCACAGCGCCGAGATCACTGGGGGCTCTTCCTGGACGATTGACAGCCGCAGACCGCGCGGAGCACTCGGCACTAACAGACCACACATGACATATGTACACATGACATGCACCAGTATTGGCTAAACTGCGAGCACTGTACTCATTCTGCTCTCCAAACTATGAAAACACAAAGAACGTGCAAAGCACAAAAACATAAGCACGAATATGAATAGAGTATGCACAACAGGGTGTGCGAAATTGCAAGGCCCTGGCAGAAAATATTAACTTTGAGAACTAAAAGATAAACACACAAAAATTCAGATCTGCACTTTTCAGACTATTTTCAGACGAAAAAAATGTAAGGACGAGTTTGAGGTCACCGCAATTTTTGTGGGTACCCACGGTGTAAGTCATACACTTTTCAAGTCCTCACAGGTGAGCATTGGCAAGTGCGCCATGCAGTGTGGTCATTAATGTCACCACCTGTCAATAACTGTTCAGCGTTAGTTACTGATGCCGAAGCTAAGTCAAACAATACAGCTACTGTGATGTTAGCAAAAACTTGAAAAAAGACAGAAATAATACATTACAAAAACGAGGACCATGATACAAAGCGTGAACGTGTAACATGATACTACACTGGCTGAGCGGCATGAGTGAGGCACGGGCGCCTAGAAATCGACGCAAAGCTACGATATCTTTACGGTTTCGTTCACTTTTGAGTATTTTAGCCATGAAGTGACTTTGAGCTTTGATTTCATGACGTTAAATCATCTGTCCCAGATTGCACTGACGACAGGATTTTTTGGGTAAATAAGCTTACATATAGCGGGTATACACGACTGGACGTACAAGCGCACGCATGTACGGACAAAACGCATGCCCTCGAAGACAAAAAAAAAGAGTTAACGCACGCAGACCTTGTCCTTTGGTGACGACTCGTCGCGGTCTGCTGCGCTCGCCGACTCCCTTGCGACCCACGGCAGCCACTTGGAACTGATACATGGTGCTAGCCAGCAGGCCGGTGACTGCCGCCTGCCACGTGCCAGGGTCTGACACGTCCAGGACGTGTGCGGCTGACGACGTTCCAGACGTCGACGCTTGTGACGCGGTCGAGCTGCGGTTCTGCGGCGCCGGCGCGTAGACGACTCTGTAGCCGCGGATGACACCACCTCGTCTCCTGGCTTCAGCCGGCGGACGCCACGCAACCAGCACCGACGTCGAGTTAATAGCTTCCAGACGCAGACGACGAGGTTCACCCAGAACTGTCCGCCATACACACAGCACTGCAAGCTACAGGCTAAGCGCCTACAGCTGCCTACAGATTTTCCTTGGAAAATTAAAGAACTGGCGAAACAAAATGTTTTCAAGCTGAGATTTTGCTAGTATCAAAAAATAGCGTCTGAAATATGGTTACATTGGGCGAGTTTAATCCAGCAGATAAACAGCTAGGACTTAAAGGTTTTGCTATATCGACCGGCAGTTGTTCTTCTTTCGAGTTAGTTTTTGTTTTGTGCTTAGATATTACGGGCAGTTGAAATTAAACGCAGTCTAAGCAACAACTGTTGTTGTTGCCTTATTGCCTGGCCTTATCGTCCGCATACGCTGTTCTATCTGCTATGCTGTTTTTGGAGCAAAAAGATGACGACGATGATGATAATCAAGTGCCTGACGCGGGCATACTGTCTTCATCGGTCTGGACGACAATGACGTCAGACAGAGGTCCCTCTCCGGCTCCGGTTGACGCTGCGACCCAAACCTTGTACTGAGTCCACTGGTCAAGTCCAGTGATTACGTGTGACTGCTGGGAGCCCGGCACAGTCACTGACAGCAGGTCGCTGGTCTGATTTCTGCCCTGGTCCGGCTGGTCGTCGTGATGTGTGGCGGCGTACTGCAGTCGGTACTGGCTAATGACACCGTTCTGACGGGCAGCTGGAGGTCGCGACCAGCTGACGAGAACACTCGTCGAGTTGACTGCTCGACCTTGCACTTGACGCGGAGCCGCACTCGGGGCTGTGTTAACACCACAACCAATGCACATCAACCCCTTATGCCAATAGAAAAAGAAAAAAGAAGAAGATTTCGCATAGAAAGCTACATGTAGGTCCGTTGTGTAAAAGTTGATTTCCTTCACACAGAGTTGAGCCAGCAAGTGTTAAACAGAATTACCGGTAAGCTAGTAACTAGTGCGCCCTGATTCTTTCTGAGACTTTGGCGCTTTATAAATCATTTACTTACTTACTTACTTACTTAGTATACAACCCAACTCAGCCGGATGGCCAACTTGGCAACTTTGTTAACAGATGGTCATAAACTGCTATAAAAAACTTTATGGTGAAGCAGTCTGACGAAATTTGTGTCATTACTTCGTTGTGCTTATATCCTGTTACTTTAATAATCTATAAGGAATAAAGATTACAATACGCCACAAGGCAATCTTTTTATGATTTAACGCCTGCATTTAAAAATTATAACAGGCAGTTGATCAACATTCACGCTATAATAAGCCAAAACATTTTATGTGGACGTTTTGTGCAAAGACAAAATTAAAATCATATGTAACACTGAACATGTTAAAACGTTACTGTTAGAGACTAGAATGCTGTAACATCGTGATGTATTTTACATAAATTTGAAAAAAAACCTGGCTTGTTAAGCTCATTGACTCACCGTCCTCTAGAGTTCGGGCCCAAGTGGTTGGCGTAGAAGGTCCATCACCCAGGGCCGATCTCACGCTCACGTGAACACGATATGCCGTGTAAGCCGCCAGCCCACCCACCGTGTACCACGTGACTTCCGGTGACGTCACCGTCGTCGTGACGCTCTGCCGGAAGTCGGAGTCGCTGCCGCTGATGACGTAGCCGTTGACGCGGAAACCGGAAGCGGAAATGACGTCACGCGGAGGCGACCAGGTGAGTCGTAGCGATGACGATGAAACTGGTTCAACGCGAAGGTTTCTCGGCGCACCTGGAGCTAACACAGCATCATCATAATCATCACAATGCTCACCATCATGCCTTGTCGTCAGTTATATAACGACTGTCCTTGAACAATATAAACGTCGACGACCTCTTGTCGTGCAATGCAATAGTTCCCTCAGGTGTAGTTTCAACTGCTGTTGGCGCTAAAGTACATCTTGGTTACTGTTTAATTAAGCAGCAGTCCTATAGGCCGCATTACGAGTCCTGCCTGTCCGTCCGTCTGTCCGTCTGTCTATCCTGTACAGGGTCGTAACTGAAAAACGTCAGCATGATGCAACAACAAAAAATCTCAGCTAATGCTCATGAAACGCGAGAGAGTCTATAGCAGTTCCTGTTTTAGGTAATCTTGGTCTATCTCCATCCATTTCATCGCAATTCACTCTTTTGCAGCCAAAAGTCGCGCTATTAGCGTAATAATTAATACGAACATTTCCCATGGCAGGAATAACCGGTGTGCCAATTTTTCAGCTCAAAAAGTCAAAGATGGAAACTTAGCCAATTTAGTCGGACGGCCGCATAAATGTCGGCACTGGGCTGACATATTCTTTCTGGTTGTAGCATTGATGCTATTTGGTTGTAGTTGCTTTCCACAATGAGATATAACACAGCCGCAATCTAGTTTTATGGTCGCAATTTTAGAAGTGACATACGCATGATACAAACGTCTCTGTTGTGCAAAGTGATGTTTTATCAATTCCACGTGTGTTTGTGTACGTATGTATCACGCTGTATCAAGAACGAAAACGAAAAACGTGACGCGCGAACCGGCGGAGCGAAGCACGACTTGCACGGGGTCTGACAGTGGTCCATCGCCGACGCTGGTAAACGCTGACATCTGGAACTGATACATATTGTCAGGACGCAGACCAGAGATTGTCCTCTGTGTCTGCCGTGCGTTGACGGTGACCGGTCGCCAGGCTGTCGTCGCCGGCGTCAGACCGCCCTGGTAGATGCGGTAACCCTGCGTGCACAGTTAATCAATCAAACATAACAGACTTATATCAGTCAGAGCCTCATCGATTAATCAACTTTAACTTTAAAAAAGTCAAGTTTAAGGCGACGCAGTAAGTTAAAAACGCACGAGCGACACTAAACAGATACTAGCAAAAACAGTTGGAACTAAGAATTTTTTTAAAGTCACTAAATAAAAAGAAGCTTAGAGTTCCGTCGCTAAATAACTGAGAAATGGTGTTGCGCGAAGAATGTCACTAATTAGATACCTATTGAAAATGACACAAGAAAAGCTGGGAATTGAATGCAAATATGAAATAACTCTGTATAAGTTATGAGAGCAGCAGTCCTGGTAACAAGCCTACTGTTACGCAGAACTCGCCGTTTCTTCTCTAGCCATGGCCGTAGCATAACCATCAAAGGCCAACTCAGCCTTCCGTGCCTCTGGGGTAAGTAAATCAAGTATCGGCCAGTTAAGGCATGGCGCGTTTACCTGTGTGGATAACCGATAACATTCTGTGATTTCGTATGGCAGGTGACGCTCCGTAGCTCTGAGACGAGCTACCATTAAGAGCTATAGACAACTTATAACTTTTTAACCTTATTACGGAATTTACAGACCAGGAGGATTCCGTTGGGCTGGCTTGGCGGCGACCATTCGATGAGCACTGTGTCGGCACTGAGAGCACGTGCCAGCACGTTCATCGGCGCACCGGAAGGAACTGCAGGAACCACCAGCAGATCAGATCACGTGATCCATGCCACGATGATGTCACGATGACGTCACGCATGCCGTGCCGGGTTAGTAAGACGGGCGACAACACTCGGGCGAGGTAACAGATCAACTCATGATTAGCATTAGTACAGTACGAACGACAATTCACGAAAGAACGGCTGCAGTGTTATATCATTCAATCAATGTTTATTAGTCGCAGTATCAATTTAACAGACATTCTCTTGTTACATGTTTCGCTAATTTGCTAATAGCTTATTCACGTGTAGGCAATGACGTCTGCATTAAAATGTTACAAGTATTAATTTTTGGTAAGGCACCAGCGCCGACTCGGACAGTATAGCTGAATCCCTGTAAAACGGTAATAATAATAATCGTGTACTGTGCGTCATACAATCGCTCATATTCTACAAATAGTCAACTCAATACCAACCCTTTCAACAAGTCTATTCTGTTCGGTGTTTGTTATTTTGCAACTAACGTGGAAAACTATCTGCTAGTAGTAGAAAAATTGGTCAGAAGTTAATGAGAAATGGCCCTTAAATAACAGATAACTTCACGGCCGATACTGAGCGTTCACATTCTGTGGAGAATGTGTGTCTGTCGTCTCGTTCGACAAATCACAAGCGAGACATGACAGTAGAAATAAACTCTCAGTAATGTTTATTCCTAGTCTCGATTATTATCCGCAGCCAGTCCCGTGAGACTTGCACGACGCCAGTTTCTGGCCAGTCAGTCAATCATCAGTCATCTACTGTCCATCGTACGATGCCCGTCGTATATTCATCTAGATTCCTGCATGACTTCTGCGCCGCAGTCTTCCTGGGCGGATTTAGTCGCCGAATAGACCTCAGTCAGTCAGCCAGTCAGCCGGGTCTATTCCACTAGGCATCAACCGACCTCTCCCTGTAGTCGTTATTGTTTTTTTTCAATATCTTCGCAAAAAAAAAACAAAATTAAATTGCTCTCACAGATGACTACGACAAACAGCATCGTACGAAAACGATTATCTCTATCATACGTATTTACCGAAAGGCGATCTTCACAATGTAATACTTCATGAACACTGGACGCCGCATTGAAGCGCATTGGAAGTTAGTTATAGCATGCGGCTACAGACTCGTATACTACTAAGCTTATGCAATAAACTCCGACCATGCTGTAATTTCTACCAAACAGCATAACGAAATATTAAGAAGCGTACACGCCATATACACCTCGCAGTGTTGAAATATGAAATTAAACAACTGTAAAATATGACGTGTTGAACAGCTTGAAAAGAAACATGCAAAGCAGTGAGCAAGATCTATGCAGCCGATAAACATGCAAACAGTTGCCAAAACTGTTGCCATGCATGCACAGAGAGAGAAACAATTTTATGAAACGACTACAAGCCTACAATAAAACTACGAAATAAAGCGTACGCCCTCACACAATAACATAAACAACTGCTGACAAAACACCGCTAAAAATTAACAAACAATGATAATAGTAAAAAAGTCATTTGTTCATGTTGCTAAACTGCTATTACTTTTTCTGGTTATCTGCTAATAATGGCATACACAAATTTCAACATTTTGCTACAGAAAATGACAAACATAATCAACATCGTCATCATCACCGTCGTCATCATATCATCATCACTAATTCATTGTCATGATGTTCGTTTACTTAATAACACAAAATTGAGTATAAAAGTTAATGAATAACAACCACCAATTTCTGTGCGGACTGAAACGTTGCAATAAAAAACGTACAAAGCCGAGAATAAAAAAAAGATAAGCAAATAAAAGTGTATACAGGGTGGGAAAAAACAGCAAGCCTCAAACTTCTGTCCATAAATTATCTTCGCCAAATTAGCAACCAAAATATTATCACATATCTCGCCAGTAAATATTCCATTGCGTTTACATTGATGAGAGTCGGCATGAGAAAGAGCTAACTGTCACTGACCGTGCGCTGCGGTGGTGATCTGTAGCGGGTTGCTGGGAGCGCCTCGTCCCAGTGCGTTGGCAGCAATCACTCGAAACTCGTAGAGGGTGTGAGCCCGCAGTCCGGTCACAGTGTACTCACTGCCGGCGATGTCCGTCACCTCCTGGACGTCACCGTCAGGCCGTGCCTGCATGCCACCAGACTTCTCAAAGTACTGGACGACGTACGACAGACTGGCAGACGACAACGACGCCGACGACGAAGCACTAGTACTAGAGGTGTCGGTCGCCGTCCAGACCAACTTGACGCTCGTCGACGTCACGTTCTTGGCGACCAGCTGGCTCGGCGCTCGAGGTAGTGCTGAACAACAGCGATGCAGACAAGATCAGAATGTTTAGACCAACATCAAAAGCACAAGACCAAGACTATTTAAACGACAGTAATACTGCCAATGCATATACTTGTTCGGCTCTTATTCTAAAAAATGTCCTACCATTAGAAAAAAATCTTTCTGTTGCAACGTGCATCGTATTTTGATCTGTTTTACCGACACGTCAGTGTAAAGCAAGTGCAAGTTTTACGTTTGTACAAGAAACAAAGCGCTGCATGCAAATCGAAATTCATGCAAAAAATATGAATAAATAATATTATTGTTTTACCTGTATACAGACCAGCGCCTAGATAGCATGCAAAACACGCCAACATTTTAAATTATCAGCACATTTAAAATCAGTATCAAATGTTCACATCAATAAGAAAATAGCATAATTCGCTCGTTTAACGTATTGGTCCCAATGTCGAATTCTCAGCACAACAGCAATCAGTTAACCTATAAGTCGTACAATTTATATGAGTATCAAAAAAATTAAGCTATATTGTAAGCTTGAAGTTTGACATAAAAACCGCAGGTGACCAACGCGTGTACATGTTAACTAGTATAATTTTCAATAAAAACACAATAAAAATTTCTAAGTGTAATTTTATGTTTACAGTAAGTAGATGGTACTAATAATTATCGTCATTTTATTTGTCCAAAATACAAATACATAAAAACTCGGTAACACGCCAACACTGTCGGCAAGACATGTCAGACTCCAAGAATACTTGCAGTAGCCTCTGAGCAGATCGGTGGTTTCGTGGCAGAAAGTGCAGAAGGCGTTACATTGCCCTCCTTCACTACATTTTAACCTTTCGAGACAATTTTCATCCAAACATACAAACTTTGAGACAGAAATCCTTATTTTGAAAAAGAATCAAAGGCAAAATTAAAATTTTGAGAATACCCATAATCTCTTCTATCGGAAACCTGCTGCACACATGTCTGTTAGAAAACTGCAACTTTGTGCATCTCCAACGTTATTAACCGCCGACGCTGCTCAGCCCAGTGTCCGGACATAACCC
>Ga0056128_1011914_pt1 | contig 10672 bp, 8 predicted proteins | sample WorMetLIZISLAND2_FD_71113 | JGI IMG/M metagenome (GOLD analysis project Ga0056128, IMG submission 71113) | Marine gutless worms symbiont microbial communities from Max Planck institute for Marine Microbiology, Germany - Olavius geniculatus... ... | reverse complement strand
TCCCAAATTTCGTTGCCATGGCAACCAGGGAGGGTCCGGGGTAAAATTAAATAACACCGTTAGATTGGCCATCCTTGAAAACCATACCCTAGAACCAAAAATTACGACTCTATCTTATACACAGCCAAAGTTATGACCGTTTTAATAATTGTTTAATTTTCCCCATGGGCCCCATTGTAATTTTTTTGAATTTTTTGAATAAATACGTTAAATATTAATTTCAAATTTTTTAACCCCCAAAAGGCACATCCTTGCGCGAGACCGCGTCGTTTGAGCCATCGCGAGCAAAAATCGGCCGAAGGGTCTGACCTGTAGGTGAGTTTCTGAAAATAAGGTATATGTACAGCTAGAAAAATTTTGCGTATATTTCACCCATTTGCCGGGAAGCCCTCCTTGGAGGGATTTGCATAAAATTTTGCGTGACGGGTTCCCTCGCCGACGTAATCAACCCTGCCAAATTTTATCTTAATTGGGTCAGGGGTTTTGATTCTGTGGGGGTCGAATTTTTGGCTTTCCCATAAGAAAGAGAAGTCGCCGTTAACACAGGGCTTGAACTACCGTTCAGCCTGTAAAAAACGTAAAAACGTGACAGAAATTTTTAAAAAAACGTTTATATACGTTAAATAAACAACGTTAGCCCTAATTTGTTTAGCCTTTTGTCTAATGCCAAATGTTGTAGGTGCAGTATAACTAAAACTAGAGAAAAGATAACTTTATTCGATTTCAATTCAAGTGTCGGTCAGAAAACCACGTATCACTAAAATAGGTAACTAAGTAACCTTTTTAAGGTCTCAAATGTGCCTCTCAAAGTGATTGATGAAATTTTCAATAAACGTTTGAAACAATTTTTTTAACTTTGAGAATTGGGGGTTATTTATTTTTTAGACGTAAAAACGTGGCAAAAATAAAAGAGTAAAACAACGTTTTTTACATTTATGGTTGTGATCAGTTTATTGTTAAAAAAATAATTAAAATTGTTGCCACCAGATCTCATCTTATAACGCTAAAATGCACCAAATTCCATTTCGCTAGGGCTTCGCCCCAGACCCCACTGAGGCAGCTCACAGCCGGATTTCAGGGAATTCTACTACTAGCGAAGGAAAGGGAAAGGAAGAAAAAAGGAAAAAAAGGGGAGGTAAAGAGGAGAGGAAAAGGGCGGGGAGAAACGAAAAGAGAAAGCGGATGGGAAAGGAAAGGACAAAATTCACATTTCTGGCTAGGAGAGGGGAGGGAAAGGGCAACGAGAAAGGAGAGGACGGATAGGGGAGAAAGTTAAGAGGGAGAAGGGAAAGGAGGCGGGCGTTCGAGTTAAGGGAAGGTTGCTTCCTGGCGCTGAGAGGTGGACGCCCCTGACCTCAAAGTTATCACATATATACCTTTAATCTTTAACGTCTGCACAACAGTTGAAGCGTAACATACTTAGCCATTTTACTTTTTCCAAGAAGACACATTTTCGTCAAGGCTAATGAATTTCGTCACGTGAAATGTGGCGTGTCAAAAAACATTGCGGTTTGAGATCAAACTTCAGTAATTTTTGTCAACTGGCGGACTTCACATAGTGCCATGCCAAAATGTTCTGAGACATTTTAAAGATACTTAGGTTCGTAAACATTTTAAAATATTTTGACAAGTACATGAAAAGTGAAAACAAATAATCTGAAAATGTATTCGAAAATGATTTTGTTTACGAGATGTAACTGCGATCAAAAGCAAGTCTTAACATCACCGACCCCATAATGTTCGAGTCGCCGAACTGTGCGTGTGCCCAGACGGTCACACATATTTTGCCACATGGTTTGGGCGTGGCGCGGGACGGCAGGACCTTAGTCTTCCGGGAGTTGGTCATATCCACAGTGACCACAACGACGATGACAACGACGACGACGACGACGACGAAGACCATCTCTGACTACAGATCAATGTCTGCAGTGACCGACGTGCAGTGCATACAAACCCCCAGAACAAAACAAAACCCCATGCGACAGAACCCACGACAAAAGCTATGCCCCGCGCAGCAGAACTATGACAAAAACCTCCTGCGTCATATACTGTGGAACATAAAAACACACCAAATTTTTTTGGCCATAACTTGAAGAAAGGTTATCAAATTTTAATAATTTTTGGTACACATATTCACGACACAACTGGACATCAAATGGCCGTTTATTTTCCCACTTTACTCAGCATCTGCTTCTGCACTACCTGGGAAAAACAGAACAGACAAAATATGCATTAAAATCAACCAAAAAAAACTTTATAAAATTTCATCTTTCCAGATATGTAGCCACCAACAGCCAATCAATTACAAGGTTTGACGGTTGTGCAGCAGCACGTCTATTAAATAAGTCTAACATTAAGGAATATTGATGAGTTCAAGAAGCGACTGGTAAAATCTGGATTGCTCTGGAGCAGAACGTTATCAACATTTGCTTCTGCACTACCTGGGAAAAACTTGAAGAAGGGTTATCCTATCTTAATAATTTTTGGTACACATATTCACGACACAACTGGCCATCAAATGGCCGTTCAGTTTCTTACCTCATCTAACATCTGCTTCTGTACTATGTGGGAAAAGCAAAACGGACAAAATATGCATTAAAATCAACAAAAACTTTATAAAGTTTCATTTTTTCGGATTGCTAAAATTGTGGAAAAAATGTGTGTTTTGTGTATTGTTTTGATTAAGCAATAATACCAAAGTAGTTAAAATGCAATATTCTGTTCGTTTTTGTCCCAGGTAGTGCAGAAACAGACAATGAGTAAGGTGGGAAATTAAACAATTATTTGATGGCGAGTTGTATCAGGAATATTCGTACCGGGTACCAAAACTTATTAAAATTGGATCACTTTTCTTCAACTTATGATAAAAAAATTTTGGTGTTTTTTATGCTTAGTGTAGTTCGTCGTTTGATCACTATAGACAAATGTAAATCGAAGCATGTCCGCAGTAGGATGGTTTTGTTGTTGGTGTTGAGGGCTATTTGTCGTGGACAGTCGGCCGACGTCAAGCGTAACCGCCAAACCAGCAAATCTGTCAAACTAAAGCAGTGAGTCTAGCACTTTTTAACGGCTCGATACTGCACTTAATATTAACATGAATATCATCCATGTTACACTACAGATACTAGAGTTGAAACAGCTAAATGTAAAGATAAAAGTCTGCGTATTTGATGTTGATATAGCGCCGCCGCTGCTTACACGAGTCAGACTGATGACCAGAAGCAGAAGCGCTTTACAATCTTTGAAGCTGCAGCTGCTTGGCATGAGCTAATAATGCTGCATTAGTCATCACGAGAAATTAGCGTCGGGTTTTCGGGTCGAGCGTCGCTGAAGTCTGCGATCGGCTTAAACGTGTGGTAAAGCCGTAAATCCGCTTTCGTCGATTTATGCGAATTTGCTGCGCAATAAGCTGTACAGCAAATTCGAACACGGAACAAATTAAAATTCTAAAACAAAAGTGCCCGTATACGTCCGTCTGTCTGCCAGTCGATCCCATACGGGCTCATAACTCGAAAACCTCAAAATTGGTGCGAACGTTCCCCTGGAGAACGTAACGTACCCCAGAAGTGAACGTAATTAACGTATCAGTCTTTAGTTTAAAAGGTAAAAAGTCAGGGTTAGGATTTGAATTACGAAGTGGCCGACAAGTTTTTTTTCGAGTTCTGTCTTACGTTTCACCGCAGTTCAATGGCAATCTTGCGATCTTGCAGTTATGTTAGAGAAGTTTAACGATTTCAGCTGCATCACGGTACGTAGCGTATATGACGGTTTAGCCCTGTACTGAAAAGCATTATTTTCTTGCCAGAGCCGCCCATCGTTAGTTCGATCGTCTCCCGCGGACTGATCCCTGGAGCCGATCTCGATCTGCCCACGAAGAAGACCAGTTATAAATTGGCTTTGCCTCAAAGTGTCTCTAATGGATGTTCTCTCACCGCCCGCAGCTAAGCATCTTGCAGTACTGTCCAAGCCAGTCCTGATCCGCACAAATCCTGCAAACGCTTCTGCTAAGAACGGACTTAACCGATTGTCCGTTGAACCCGGATGCAAACTTGCAGACGGTTCTCTTAATCTGCTGTCCAAATCTTAGCTGCATAAAAGATGACGCGAAATGCAACCTGCGGTGCCTCGAATGTGCTTGACCAAAACAGTGAGCAAAAAAATCGCCGCAAGCTATTAGTTTTTGTTCTACTTCAGAGTCTTTATTGTTAGCAAAGCCAAGACCAAAGCCTGTCTAGGCTGCGTAACCGATAATATATATTTATTTGGGTACTGGTAGTTTACTTTTGTATTGTTTTTACTATTTGTACTTGTATATATTTCGTTTTGTCTTTTGCTGAAATATACACAAAACAGCCTAATGTCTGGCTGCAGGTCACCGAATTTTACTTCTGGGCATGTGAAATATTTCATGATAGTCGGCTGTCGTTTTGCCAACGCCAGAGACACACGACAACTGCACGGACGGACACATATCATGGCGGCACTCGACGCCGACATCTCTGATAGTTATTCTGTTTGTTCGACATTTCGTTTGTTGGTCCATCTGTCTGTCCATCCGTCTGTCCGTCTTCGCGTCTGATCTCATGTCTCAAGAGCAGACATCATATTATTGATTTCTTCTGGGGTGGGCCGAGTTATTCGCGAGACAAAATGACGGACACGGGTTAGCTGATGTATGTACGCTACGAGTGGCGCACCCTGGTGAATGCTGAGTAGTTGATGCACAGCACACAAGTCAGAGATCGTACAGTTCGGTCGCTAACGAGCAATGATTACAGACTACAGAGCGGCGACGGTCGAAAGACGGAACGCGTCGCACGCCGTGCGGTTGGAGTCCCTGACGCCAATTCGCTCAACCGACCGATCTACCGGGCGTTGACCCGGAATCAGTTTCTTGTCATGACTCTAAGCGACAATTTTCACCTCACCAGCTTGATGTCTTCTCGCCTAAAGCTCAATTTCCACTCAACGCACACGCAACGCAACGGACACAACGCAAGAATAGACGCCGCTTCGATCTGTTCTTGCGTTGGGTCCGTTACGTCGCTTGCGTCCCCGGCGTTCGCTGCGTTCGTGGCATACTTGCTTGGGCACGTTTCTTCCGGTTTTGGGGGGGTTGTCTTCTGTGCGTTGCGTTTTGTGATTTTTGTTGCCTCTTGATGATTTTGTCACACACCGCGTGTGATTTCGGTTCGGCGATTTCAGTACATTTTATTGTAGTTAGTGATTTTGGTCGTTAACGGAATGAAAAGTAAGCTTAACTGGCCAATTATAGCAATTGTATTCGTCAGCAGGAACGTATGCTGCTAGTTTTACTAGCATTTATTCAATGTCTACATTTTGCTTAGTGCAATGTGCCACCGATGCCCGAAATGAACATTCGTCAAAAATCTCACGCAAGATTGCCGCAGCCGCTGCCGCCCGTGCTGTAATCTGGATAAGTTGTCTGTTTCCGGATTCTCTGGCGCTGGCACGGGGTTCGGACCGGAAGCAGCGTGTCACGTGGGTCATCGGTAGTGATGTCATCAGTGGTGACGTCATGACCACCAAGGAAGTAATTTAGCGACGTCGCGTAATGGAAACCGGCGCAAGGATCATTCCAGCAATATTCCTATACTTAACGCTGCTTAAGTTTAAACTGCACTGACTTCGACTTGTCGTTGATCAGATTTGTTCTACGTACAACATACGCAAGTCATCTCCACCTGAAATCAGCAACACGTTATACAACTGCAGTCACCGAGTTGTAGGGACCTACAGCAAGTTGCAGAACTTGTTTTATTGCAAGGCCACAGCAAATCACAATGAACTGACATTTAAAAAACCAAACTGCTAGTTAGTTCGCTTGGCGACGGCGATGTTGACTGCTGGGGTTTTTGTATCTTATCTTTATTTGTGTCATCGTAAGAAGGAAACAAGTAATTTGAGCAATGTTTACGTGACGTGTGACACCATCCTTGCTGCCGTCTGGAGAATTAGTGTACAACGTTCAATAAAAATTAATAATAATGCGCTTTGAACGAAACCTAAATTTGAAGCTTTTGTACAGAAGACTCTTTGGACCCAGGAGGTCGAAACTCGGACGGTTAAAATCTAACTTCTATGCTAAAAATTTTACACAGCTTGATCAGGTTGCTGTGGAAATATGCGTCGCAGCCTAAAATTGCGAAAAAAATTATTAAAATACGTTTTTAAGATTTTAAGATCGTTGTAGCTTATCAATTTTGGAACCCCTTAAAAGCTTGTCAGCAGTACGGTAAGCAGCAAGTCTATGTCTATCTGCATGACTGCAACCATTTTACGCTAAAATTAAGTAAGTTTATATTGTCAGAAATCGTGCATTTAAAAGGGTTACCCATATTTGACGTCCCCATACGGAAAACTGCTTAAACTTAGAAGGCCGAAATTTAGACTGCTGAAATTTACGTTTAATGCTGAATATTTCATGTGGAGGTTGTCTTGTTTTATCTGTAGCCATTTCGGCACAATTCATTATTGAAATGTTTGCTGCAGCCTAAAATCGCAAAAATTAACTAAACCTTTTTATTTTTAAGGTTCAGAGTTCTTCAAGGTCGGAGAGCTTGTTATCAGTCCTTGTCAGCAAGTCTGCAACCGCTGTCACGATAGACGAGTCAGCGGTAAAATAACGACTTCTCGGGATGTACCCTTTATTAACACCATCGTTCAAGAAAAATCTTCTCACGCAGCAGCACAATTTCTTGTTTCAAAAAAACCAGTCATCGTGGCAGATTTCATGGTGAAGATTTCATGGTTTTAGCTTGCGGGCAGCAGGGTGTGACGGACATACGGACAGACGGATGTCTCGACGATAGCTAAGACACGCTCAGCGTATCTGCTGTCGCGCATAAAAATAACCGAAAAGCATGAGATAAGGGCAAAATGGGACAGCGAAAAAATCAGAGCAATCGCCCGAGATATAACTTTTGGATTCGCCTCTGCAGTAAACCGCTATTTTGTTGCTGCTGCAACTGCAGCGAACACTGGAGTCCAATAGGTCGATGGCGCATTGCTTTAGCTTGGATGCATAATGCGAAGTCACGCGGATGGAATTCTACATGGAGAGAATAAAGCAGTAGGTTACGGGGACAGCGCGCTGTAAAACGGCTGATCGCCTGCCATATATCGGCGGCGGTCGATGGCCTCGGCGGCTTGGTTCAGTGAGTGACATGGTCTCTGTTAACTATGCACTCGACTCAGTCGACTGCCGGTCTGTACCGGAGACAGCACGACTATCTACGATTGACGACTGATTGATTGACTCGTTTTATCGACATGAGCCTACCAGTCGCGTCTGGGGACAATGCCTCCACCCTTCTGCAAACGTAGTTGCTAAAGTTTTTTGTCGGAAGATTATTGTTCCAAAAATATAAAAATTGGGGCTGAAAATCTTCCATTTGTGGAGAATTTAAAAGCATAATTAAAACGTTGATTTCCTTTGAAATGATAATCTCCTTTGTCAAAAATTTGCAGCTGTCTATCGGAAAATTGCAACTTCCTATACTCACGGCGCCGCTGGATATTTGAGCCTCTGTCACTCATCCATTTCTTTCTTCTTTTCTTTCCTCTTTCCTGTTTTTTTTTACTTTTAGCCCATCTTTATTATCTTTTCCGCAGGATCCTGGTTTTAATCCAGCTAGGAAATCTAGGGGTAGACTAGAGGAGCGTTGTAGGTCCGTCCATTGGGGCGATTTTGGGACATTCTGAGCCAGAAAAAACGCATTGGAAGCAAACTAAAGACTAAGCAATGTTTCTGAAATATTGCTGCGACTGGTATTAGTAGTTTTAGGTGACTAATACCAATTTTCCCTTTGGACAGCTGAGAATTTTTTTGTTTACTTTTATGATGAAGCATTTGCTCTAATGGCCAATTTACACCTACGACGCCGACTGTCACCGAACACTGGAACAGACACAATTACGTCCACGAGTTAGTTTGTCAGTCGTGAATTCGTCGTTCTATCGTGCTTCATTAGCCGAGTGTGCAGGTGCGTTAAAGTCAGACATTTCCCTCGACATATCACCCTTACTTTTCGCTCTCAGACAAGTTGCCTCGCAAACGTTTTTTTACATTTCCAGACGCCCTCCTGGACTCTCCCACGCGGCAGGTACAACGTTGCCGTAGGCCTATAGTAGAATTCATTAATAGCGTTAACAAAAGAAAATGACTGAGCTGACAGAAATGGGCGGGAAAATCTCCGAAGAAAGAACTGTCTGCATGAGAAATAAAAGTCTGGAAATTTAAAAGTCATTGTCCACCAGCAATGATAAGAAATCACCAGAAAAAAGTGAATAAAAATATCAGAAACGGCTTAGCATAAATGTGCAAAAAACTAACATGTCCACAAATATGGAAATGTCTGTATTATTTGTCTTGACTACAAAGTACTAACACTAGGTCGGTTGTTGGCGCGTTTCGCGTTTGCTGTGACGTCGTTAATTTGTCTCTCTTCTGGTAAATTATGTCGTCGTTTTCACTTCGTTCTTTTTACTGCCCACCCATCTGTCCACCCGTCTGTCTCGTTGTCTGTCTGTCTGTTTGTTTTTCCTGTGGTAGTGACGATGGGTGGATATTAATAAGTCTATCTGCGGCATTTCTGGCTGATTCCACAAGTAAACTTGCTGGATACACGGACAGTTCGAGGGTCTGCTGCAGGAAATTAAGTAAACAGTGGACGGATGCTGCGATGGTGTGGCGGTGGTCTGGGGCGGAAATTTAGTTCATTAAGAGTGTCTCTTTTTTACCAACTACGGGGTTTTGACGAACGCTGTACTGAGCTATATGTTTCTACATGTACATCGTGTCCCAAAAAACGCCCCACTTTGTTCTTTTTCATATCTTCGCCAAATATTAACTGATTTTTATTTTTTTACTGCCACATACTGTAAACAATTATCAATAAAGTAGTTGTTAAATATTTCACCACACTAACTGTGTCGCTACACTACCATGTGAAATATAATTTTTTGAAAATCATTAAAACCACGATATTACGTATGCAAAAGTTATCTTTTAAAGCAATTTTTACTAATTTTCGTACAAAATATGATATTGTCGTAAATAATAATTTTTAGTGCAGTGACAATATACCGGTGATGTAATGTGCCATTTAGCAGTGGACACAAGGCTCTGATTAAGAACTTGCACCAGTTAAAATTACAGTTTTTGAAGAATGTTGGCAGGATTTTTGAAGATAAACTGCAACAAAGAAAGAGCGGGGATGTTATTAACAGAGATTTGAGAAACATGCACTCAGTGGCGTAGCCAAGGGGGCCCAGAGGGCCCAGCCCCCCAATCTTCCAGACAAAACATAAGCATACGTATAAACTGCACATAAATTTGTTAATTTAGATTTATCCGGGTTCAATGCCAAGCCGTTTATGCAAAACTGAAAATTTAACACAGATGAGCAACAAACAAGGTTGGACATTTCAGCTGAAAAATTGGTGGGCGATAAAGCTATGAAAAACTATACCATCAGCATATTGATGCTGATCAACATTGTGTAGACAATGTTAGATACTGGTGATGTAAATATGGTAAAGAATAGTGGCCCCAGGACAAAACCCTGGGGAACACCAGAAGTACATAAAATAGGTGTGAATAAATGTTGGCCAATGTGAACGGACTGATAGCAGTCGGTAATATATGACTGAAGCCAACAGTAAACGGTGCCAGTGAATCCGAAGCTGATGTTGAGATGACTGAGAAGGATGGTCTATCGTATCAAAAGCTGCGCTGAATTCTAAGGATATAAGAAGTGTAAACTTGCCGGTGTTAGAAGACTGGAAAAAGCTATTGGTAGTAGACAAGAGTGTGTTTTCTGTAGAGTAACTACGCCGGTATGCAGATTGGTGTTGAGGGGAGCTGAAAACATATAGTAGAATGCGCGTAAGAAAAAAAACGTTCGAGGATTTTTGACATAAAATTAAGGTTAGAAATAGGACGATGACCAGAAGGAGCAGATATGTCAAGAGAAAACTTTTTGAGTAAAGAAATAATTTCGGCATTTTTGAAAAAAGTAGGAAAACTGCCTTCTAAGAAGGAGAGATTAGCAAAAACGGAGATAAGCTCAAAAAACGCCAGGACAAGATTCAATAAGAAAAGGTGGGATAAGATCAGAAGAAGAAGACTAGTTACAGAAAAGCAGTAATTTATGCGTCGATATGTGTCAAACTCGTATGATTTACGTGTTCGCCGTAACTTATACGTCGCTGCGGTATTTTATTTATCACTGCACACTAGAAACGGAAGAATTTGTCGCCTATGAGCGAGCCGATTCGTCTTACAAGGCGCGGATAGCAGAAGAAAGCTACAGCCGTTGTATCAGGCACTGATTGCCAGGATGCCGTTGCTAGAGCTGTGCAACCCGGACACTTCGAGTATCAAGTATCGAGTATTATAAAAAGCGAATTAACTGAAAATGCCACGAGTCATAGGTCCATAAAGCGACGTTCATTTTCGCTTCCTTCATAATGCGGTATACTATTGTACGTTCTGGCTTTTACATTTCTGCATTTACTTACAAAAGGATGTAAGTAAGTAAGTAAGTAAGTACGTGCATATTTAAAGTGCACAATGTCAGCCAGTGGCCGAATCTGAGGCACTTGGCTGAGCCGCTAGGGGGAGCAGTAGGCCTGCTGGAAGCAGTGA
>Ga0056128_1011910_pt1 | contig 10674 bp, 7 predicted proteins | sample WorMetLIZISLAND2_FD_71113 | JGI IMG/M metagenome (GOLD analysis project Ga0056128, IMG submission 71113) | Marine gutless worms symbiont microbial communities from Max Planck institute for Marine Microbiology, Germany - Olavius geniculatus... ... | reverse complement strand
TTAAAATTTGGTGACGATCGGTTCAGGGCTTTTTGGTTGGCTGAGGGTCAAAGTTTGCATTTTCCCATATACTTTGAAGGTCGTCCTTACAACACTCACACTACCGTGTGAGTGTGATACTTTAAATTAATACATTTGCCTAATTAATCTTGTTTCCAAAAAATCCTAAATTCAACTTGGTCCACTGTTGCAAGCATGCTAGCCGTTTGCAAGTTATATAGCAATATTATTACTATTAATACTATTAATGGTGCATCAGCAACATGTTAATCAGCGGCTATTTGCAGCATACAATTGGCATAATTGGCTTTATCATATGTGTGCAAGTTTCAATGCACATACAACTGTATATTCTACATCGTGGTCCATAAAAATGTGCCACTTTTATTTTTTGTATAGCTTTCTGCAGCACTGGCCGATTTTAATAATTTTTGGCCTGCAACATTAGGAAGAAACTTGACACAAATGACTTTACTTTTGGCCACCTCACAATACTGTCGCTACACTACCTTGTGAAATGCAGGTTGTTGAGCCTGCTGTTTGCAAGTGGTATCAATGTTTGCTGCTTGCATTCACGCAGGAGGAAGACATTTTGAGCACATGCTGTAATAAAAAGGACGCGATGTGACAAGTGAGAATTTTTGAGATACAGTTGTTGCCAATCGTGTTTGTTGCCTTTCAGTTAATCATTTCGGAGCCGACGCGTGCACTATCCAGTATGAAATCATTGTTGTAAATGGCCAAACTATGACTTTTGCATTTCACAAGGCAGTGTAGCTACATTATTAAAGTGAGGTGGCCAAAACTACAGTCATTTGCGTCAAGTTTTTATGCACAATAGCAGAATGCTTCGCGCGTTTTAGCCATCATGTGGGCGTCCGTCCGTCCATCTGTCTGTCTGTTCGTCACACCCTGGCACTGTAAGTAAGTAAGTAAGTAAGTAAGTAAAGTGTAAATTTATATAGCGCATACTCAAAAAAATCTCTAATACTGTATCAAAAATGGTGCAGCCTAAAATCACATAATCTTCATCATTGGGCTGCCACAAGGTCTCTAGATTTTCGTGACAAAATTTTGCGCCCCTGGGTGTGGGGGGTTCCCCTCGAACGAGGGCGTTAAAGAGGGGTACCTCCCTCTAAAAGTGTGAAAACAGTTGCAGATAGGTACACACATGTTGCTTATCATAACAAGCACTGGTCATGTTCTTTTTAGTTTTATCAACATCGATGACCTTGAACGACCCTGAACCCCCCAAAAAAGGAGTTTTAGTAAATTTTTCGCAATTTTTGGATGCAGCGCACATTTCAACACTGAATTGTGACAAAATGGCTGGAGATAGACCAAGACAACCTGCATATGAAATTTTCAGTATTAAACATAGATTTTAGCAGTCCAAGTCCCGACCCTCTAGGTTCAAGAACGCCGGCGCAGGCGGTCGTCAAACATGGTTACCCCCCCTAAATAGTGGTTATTTTACCGCAATTATCTCGTGTAGGGTGAAAACGGTTGCAGATAGGCACAGACATGCTGCTTATCATAACAAGCAATAGTGACAAGCTTTTTATTGGTGTCAACGTCGATGACCTTGAATGACCTTGAACCCCCAAAATAAGGGTTTTAGTGAATTTTCAGCTGCGACACACATTTTAAGTGTGAATTGCACCGAAATGGCTGGAGATGGACCTGGACAACCTGCGTATGACTTTTTTTAACATACAACGTACATTTTTAAGAATCTATAAGTTTTGATCTCTTAAATTCAAGAGTCTTATTGCTGTAGGCCTACTCTGATTGCCAAAGTGGCAGGACCACTGCTATCGCGCGTCACGTGAGCTTTGCTCAAATTACTTGTTTTCCTGATGTCACGTGCCAAAAATTATTAAAATCGGCAAATGTTTCACGAAGCTATTAAAAAAATAAAAGTGGCAAGTTTTTTTATGAACCACGGTGTATAGTACACCCAGTTTTGTATAACTGCTGTTGGCAATGTGTGCAAACTGTGCATAATGGATTAAAAATGTATTACAACAAAAAACACATGCTAACTTGACACAAGACGCTGAGAGGTGATCTGGAGTGTCATAATGGCAGTCCATTATCCGAATTAATGTTTCCGAATCGTTTGCCTCCTGGAATGGTGGCTTACCACAGACCAGCATGTACAGTATGACACCTAAGCTCCATACATCTACAAAACACAACAGACATAAACATTAAGTTAACTTTGTAACCTTACAGTCTGTCAACTAACTAATTAGGTTTTTAAGTGACCAAATACTAACAGATCCACTACTCTAGTACAAGATTAATTGGAGTCCAGAAAAGTAAAGAAATGATTTTACGAAGGTGCATCTTAAGCTGCCAGCGAAACATACATATAACTAAATGAAGGTCACATTCGTCATCAGGCCATTCCAGATCTGTCAAAAGTTCTACTAACTGGAGAAGCTTTGCTGCCGACTGCTGATAGCCTGACATGAGTTCATGCAAATATCAAGCAAATAGATACCTAGAAGACACACAGATAAATATGCCATTAAAATAAACACATGCACACATACCAACAGCAGGTGCATCGTAGGAGTCACCCAGAAGTATTTCTGGAGCCGAGTAAGCAAGAGAACCACACGACGTGTTGAGCTTATGGCCAGGAATGAACAAATTACTGAAGCCAAAATCAGTCAATTTTACAGTCTCAGATTTATTGAAGAAGACAACATTCTCGGGTTTCAGATCTCGGTGGACGACATGCAGTTGGTGACAGTAAGCTATTGCACTGACAATCTGCACAACAAAATGCAGAGCAAACTATTTTACTGAATGCATACGTTAGTGAATGCATACCCAGAACATTAACACAGTTCATATATTGATCATATATATATTGAATGCAAAAAAAGTTTAGTACATTATCACAAACACAATATCTTGTATCTGAAACATACATAACTGTGCATAAAAGCATACTCAACTAAAATAAAAGTATGTTAACAGCCTATGCACCATGTATAAAAGAATTTATTCCTATGATCAAAGATAACTGATGGTATGTAAAAAAATTATTAAACATAAAATACAGGAATTATAGCACTTCAACACTGTTAAACATATAATAGCAGATGTTTAAACATTGTAGTAAAAAAGCCAGATATGCCAGCAGTGGCACAACATTGTGCAACTGGTGATGAATGCCCCAATCCACAGGCCATTATAGACAACTGAACAAATCACAATTAAAGAGTGACATGGGGATGGGAATGGTGATAATAGTGCAGTAACCTTGGTAATTACCGCGGTAATGGGGACAATAATGGCGGTATTCCCGCAGGAATGGGGATAGAATTTGTGGTATACCTGCAGTAATGGGGACAACTACAACTTTATCCGTAATATAGATTTTGACTAAAGACATATACTTGTGTTACTTACATACACAGGCCTATATTTTCTGCAGCTAGAGTAAGGTCGACATATTGTATTTAGTGGAATAAACTGAATGCTAGTCATTTACTGTGATGATTAACTCTGTGCTTGACTGGTCAACTGTGAAGTTTATTAAAGTTATTAATTTGCAATACGTTAGTAAAAAGCTGTAAAATGTGCGGATAATTAGCGGCAATCATTTTCAACCAAATAATGATGGGGATGGAGACAGAGTGTGTGGGGATGGGGACACCAGGCATGGGGATGGGGACAATTTCAGGGGGATGAGGGGGTAATGGGTATGGGGATGCTAGTTCATCCCAGTGTCACTCTTTAATCACAATCTTATATTGTACCTGTGAAAAGTAGAAACACGCTTCCTGTTCATTTAATCCTTTGTCATGTTTCATGATGTAATCATAGAGATCACCACCATCCCCAAGCTCCAGCACCAGATACAGCTTTGTCTGAGTGTCAATAACCTCGTACAGACGAACAACATTTGGATGCTGCACCAGTTTCATACAGCGTACTTCTTGAAAAAGATGTGCACGGGAAACATCATCCAGCCTGCTCTTGTCAATCACCTACAAATAAACAAATCACAAATATTACTAAAGTACGGTAACTCTGAAAAATAGCTGGTTGAACAAAAACCAAAGATGTGTGTGCTATTAGATATAACGACAAAGCACTCTTAACAAAAATTTTTTTTAAAAACATGGAAAAAAGTGCACCTCTGTCGTACTTAATAATATAGTAAGCAGTTGTGTCACAGTGATGTTGAAAAGTTTGCAATCTTCACTCGTCCCCAATCATTTGTTTTTGACTCTCTACCCAAATCTGCGTTCAGCAAAATACATCACAAAAGTAATTACCTTCACTGCAACCTTTTCTCCTGTAAACACATGTCTGGCAATCTTTACAACAGCATAATGTCCTCTTCCAACAGTATCCCCCAGATTATACAGACCGGCGATTTTGCCATCGCATTTTGACCTCATTCGGTTGCCACTCATTATGCGCAACTGCAAACGCATTTAAGTCCGTTAACTGCTATCATCTTTCCACAATTCGCAGCAACAACTAGACAAACGATATTCATCTTATAACTATAGTAATATTAAATATTATATTATCAAATCAGCCATGTAATAATGATAAACACAACAACACCGAAGTCGAAGACTACGATTACTAACGGTCCGCAAAACTGCCCGCCAGCCCCCACGTAGTGACGTAACCTCAGTGGGCGAAAAGTTCTGCTAAAACTTCAGTTTAACTTCATTCAGATGAGATTTCACTTAGTTTCAGCAGTTTATCATGCAAGCTTTGAAACGTGCTTGGGCTGCACTACAGCTGCAGTTAATGCTGTTTAATAATTATTGCATTGATAGAAACTTACAAGGTGGGCAAAAAAATTAGACCAGTATGGTATTTGAGTTTTCTCTTTTTCCTATATGACTATGCACTATATTGGCAATTTTCGTTCATTTCATTTTAATGATATCTTTTACTGCCGATGCAAGCCAGTCTGATTTTATGTGGATAAATTGTAATGTTGCCTCAATGGTTGGATTAATCGTTGACGAATGCCATTCGATTAACGTATGTGTGGAGAAACTTCGGGGCTCTGAAAAAAAATTTTGAAATGACTTTCAGACACTTGAAAACGTTTAAAATATAAACAGTAGCAAAAATTTTAAAGTTGTTACAGTGTAAGTAATTCATGTCGTTGAGCCACAGCCTAAAAAAGCCAAATTTACTTGCAATGACATAACAAATGATTTGCTAGTTTTACTGAAATATTATTTAGTTTTCAATTTAGTCCGACTGGATTTAATGGTACATGTTGTACGTATCACACACTACAAAATGCAAGATAAAACAACTGATTTCCTTTGCCATTAACAATTCAGAATTTTCACTTATATATGCATCAAGACTAGTTGTTATTTAGCCAAGTTGTTAAATGGTCACACAGTATTCACACCCACAGTCTAACAAACTCAGTACAGTAGTAATGCAATGAACCTTTAATATAAACTGGTTTCAAACTGCTTTCAAATGTAGATGTACAAACATGTTAATGTTTAACTAATGACAAAATATAAAATGTAGCCACGTCGAAAACCTTCATAAAATAAACAGTTAACCAGACAATCATTCGTAGCACACATCTTTGTGACTTCACAGACACAATGTTCTTAAATGGCTGACAGTAATTTATAACACATTCAATGCATCGTGCCTTATGAAGTAAACATCACCACAAATACAACTAATAAAGGGAACATTGATGTCAAAAATACAACAAAAATATCAAAAACAAGTTCACTCGTTGGACCTCAAATGTGACAATGCCTCATAGAAACGTCTTTTCATCCAAGTGCTGCAACAGAATTATACTACTGAAAGAATAAGGCAAAGAGTACATAAGACCAAACAGACCTAACAAAAACAAACTCCATTTACTTACTTTCAACCTACAATATCCACATTCAGTGTCAGAAAAGCTGACACTTTAAATTTTGCAACTATTTCTATGCTTATCATTATTTTAGAAAAAATACCAAGGACGTGTCAAAAATTAGACAAAGAAAGAGCAAAATCAGTTAACAAATGCTCTGACAGTGAATGGAAGCAAGACTGTCATGTAAAAACCAATAAAAAAAAGTAGAGCACTGAAACAATACGTTGATATACACAGATACCCTCATGGTGGTCACCTAACTGATCTATGACTTTGTGACCAGGAACATCGTAGAATGCATACAGAAAGACCAAGCTTCATTTTATTATACTACTATTACCATCGTCATATCAGGAAAGAGATCAAGTCTATACTGCTATAAACCACTGTTGCTGGAGTCCGCATGTCGTAAACATCATAAAAGGTTTCTGTAACACACTAAAACTGGAAAAAGCCAGAGAGTTTCAGAACACAACTTATCAAATATCGTTCCCAGTTGAACTTGAATACTGACAGCATGATCACGAGCAATTACAATGTTAACACAGACAAACACAAAAAAAACACTACAACAATTAAGGCGATAGATGCTACCCTTGTACACCTGAAATGGACAAAATTGCATGCATGAAGATTGCTTAAATTATTACCATATTATAATTTTATCATTTACCAGATGTTTAATAACGAACACAAATGTTGACACATACATGACACCGAAGTGACTAACGAATCACCAGGGACTAACGCTTTATGAAAACAATGGCAGGTTACATCAATCTCCTCAGCATCAACAGTGGTTAGGCAACAAAGTTTGCAAAAAGCCACATCTGCAAAACATGCCAGACTAAAATGGAAAACAGCCTGTAAAGTAGCAAGGCAATGCAATTTTTGCCAAAAAAAATTATTGTGCAAAGAGGGAGGTTGCAAAAACCAAACACAACACTGGATCTGGACAGAATGGCCAATTGTAGTTAGCTGGCCAATACTTTTAAGTGTCATCACTTTGTATGCACAACAAACATAAACACACACGTGTAAAATAAAGCAAAAATGGATAATACCATCTCAGCACACAATTAACCAGCACTGAAAAATACATGCATTCTTGGACAATGAAAAAACTTCAGACACAGCAGAGCAAATGATACAATAAAAAACATTGAGCACACTGGACATATGGATATCATCAATGTACGGAAAATTTACATTACATCAACAGTACAAAGCGTGAGATAATGAAATCGATGAAATGAAAATCACAGGATCTTGCACATCTTTCACAACACACTGCAAAATTCAAGCACAACTGCAACTGCACCTGAACTCCTCTGCATGAGCAAATGATGCATAGAAAATATCAGCCACCATCTCTGTACAGGCTAAGGCACTTGCAGTCTACTGTGAGCTACATGAAGCTGCTAACCAAGCAGAATGCACATAGTACAGTGGCATAGATATAGACAAAACCAATGTCGGCATAACAATGGCTTATAAAAATAAAGTACAGAATATTCACAACATAATTGTACAAAAAGTCCAGTAACTGACAAGACACATAAATGTCACAAAACGAAACAATGAGATGCATGGCTGCCTTGCTAATTGGTATGGTTACATAATCTGCACTGCATCTGACATTTGTTCAACAAAGTTACTTACAAATATTGCTAGGAATATTAGTAAGAACTTCTTACATTCTTCTTAAATCAGGAACATAAAATTTCTCAAGTTTCTCTTGTGCCAATTTACAAAAAAAGCTCAATATGTTCAACAAAAATGCATCCTAAATAAACCACAAAACTTTAGCAACTGCTGCAGGCTTTTAAAAACCACTTGTTCTTCCTGTCGTCAGTCGTCTCACCAGGAATGGCATATGCTGCAGCAATGTGATTCAACAACATTAATTCTGTTCCAGATGTTTAGTCCGGATAAAAAGTTGAGAATATCATATGGATATTATAAATAAGTAGACAAGCCATGCTTATAGTTCACAAAAACCGAATGCAATCTAACTCAAGTACCCACAACTCTGAGACCACAGGCCAGCTAAGCCAAAGTTCGACTGATCAACAGTCACAAGACCAGTCAGATAAGAAACATTTTCGTAATTATCACATTCCACAAATGTAATGAAATCATAATTGCCTGCCAGAAGACTGATAATTAACAAAATTAACTAATGTATCATCAACCACTCAAATTGATACCTACCAACACCTTGCACAAAGCCATCATGACACTGTGCACTGCAGGGCTCGAAGTGGAATGGTATGGAACAGTATGCCATAACTGCACTTCCTTGGCTGCCTGGAAAGCATACTGCCACTTCTTTTCTGAGAAAAGTCATACTGGTATGCTTTGCAGGAAGTTTTCTGAGATTTAGGCAACTAGTCGCTGATGTTTGCATCGAACAGTGGACGAAATAGTGCTAACTTGAGGGGAGGAAAATAAGGAAGACATTACCATACCGGCACTTATTTTTTCACACTTCGAGCCCTGATGCACTGAGAACTCCTATAGTCCACACCATAGACGAGATCATCCTACAGAATGGATCAGACCCTAACTGAGTTAGTAAGAAAATGTGGCGATTGGTGCTAAAAACAAAAACGTCAACGTTGTACATGAAATCACTATATCAGCCATGCGGACTGACAAATCCATAACAGACAACAAAAGGAACTAGTACAGATGTAGTACAGTACTAGTACAGTACGTAGCATCAACGAAGAAAATAAATACTACGTTCCTACACTTATCACAAGAATAATGATAATACCCCAGACAGATGCTGGTCAAGGTACACTGTGAAAACACTGTAATCACAACAAACATCAAACAAGAAATTCTTCAACTGTTGCTAACTGTTCATAATCTACAATCATAAATTCCTACTGCTGTTGGTTAAGTGTATGCTCTTAAGAATGCACTACTGTCACCAATTTTACGTAACATTAAAAAACACATGGGGAAACACACACGACAATTTTACCAATTACGGTTAGCAGAACATCATCGATTCTTACGAAACAAAATACGAAGTAATACCAGATGTAAATATTTAGAAAACTTAGAAGCATTGGCATGTTCTCCGACGATCACCACCCACAGTTGTAGGGGGCACAGAGCTTGGAAAAGCCAAAAACCACCAGAACAGCAAAACAAAGACCACTGGAAACACTTCTGTGGGTGGAGACTGCAAGATTATCAACACACAGCACTAGCATTAGATTTCATCAGTTCTGCAAATGGATGTCTAATCACATAACAACTATCAGTAGCAAAGCAGTTAAATATCACTGACTTGCACGTACGTCAGAATCGAAATATTAATCTGAACACCTCAGAAATGTGCCAGTGACTAAGAAGATGTATAACTGTGATTTTCAATAATACCAGCAACAGAATCATTAACCGAATTAAACCAAAACATTTAACAACATATTCTTGAATAGGGGAATCATTTTTAGATTTATGATTAGTAAAAGATGCCACAGGCACCAGTTACCATTTTTAATAAAAAAAAAACGACTCTAAAATGCTTACTCAAACAACACTATTTTGGCAGATTAAGCACATCTGCATGCAACACAGCCATTAAATACTGACACAATTACACTGTCATACGACACAAACAATTACAACTCATGACCTTGAACAAGGAATGCGTATGCTGATTGCTAATTACCAGTTTGCTCACCTTCGAGTTTCATCAGATAACTCATAAACTACAATGCACTTAACAGCCTACAGTACAAACATAACAAGTAAGTAAGAAAGTCAAACACAAATACTCCACAAGCCAAAAAATAAACATTAAAGCCTGAGACACACTGGCCGTCACAACGAATGAGGGCCTATCATGGCGAGTGGCAGTGACAGCAATAGGCCGTTGTGGTAAGGTCATGTATACAGTGTCTGGTAAAAAAAATCCAATACATGCTCTGACCAATGTAACGCAATTGGTCATCACAGGATTCAGAATGACCACTTTCCAGATCGCATGAAATTCCCCAACTTTTCCAGCAGGCAGGCAAAGATTCATCAATATACTGTTTAACGCTAGGGTCGACAGTCGTTGCTTCATGTTAGTTCAAACAGTCCAGGTAGCCCCTGTGCATACAGAACTTATCACTTAACGAAAAAAATTTACACAACCTTTAAAAAAATTTTCAACAATTTTCCATAAGATTTTTTCCCTGACAATTCCCCCAATTGCCCTGAAATGCCCAACATCTGTATAATTCCCTGTTTTCCAGACAAGTGGATTATACAAACCAATCCTCAGTACACTGAAATGAGAAATAAAGTCAGCGAGAAACAGAAATCGATGCTATTTCATCACTGTGCTCAACACCTTCAACTAAACGACTCCTGACTAGAGATGTTATTTACACATCACACTGTTGCATCACTCGAATGTCATCAAGTTCACTGCGGACTGCAAACATAAACACAGTCAGATATGTATGGACCGAAACGTTATAATGTAGACTGCATGAACCAAAATTGTATAAAACAATACATTACGGACGGAGCAATTTAACTGGAATTGGAAAAAATAAAGTAATCTGAGAGTAAAATTAACTAATTAAGTGAGAGTATGTCCACTGTCTGAACAGATCATTCAATAGCTCTTTTTATTCGGATATCGTGTAAATAACCATATTCTTGAGCTCTCAAGTTTCAACTGCCATATTCAAATGCCAACTTGCACTGACAAAACTTCACAGATGACAGTAAAATTTACATACATCAAAACCTACATATAAGGC
>Ga0056128_1011906_pt1 | contig 10679 bp, 6 predicted proteins | sample WorMetLIZISLAND2_FD_71113 | JGI IMG/M metagenome (GOLD analysis project Ga0056128, IMG submission 71113) | Marine gutless worms symbiont microbial communities from Max Planck institute for Marine Microbiology, Germany - Olavius geniculatus... ... | reverse complement strand
GTCCAAGGTTCTACCGTCTCCTGGTAGAAGTCATTCCACGTCACCCACCAATGCCGGCCTGCCGCGCAGCATGACGGACTCAACCATCAACTACGGCGCCGGCGGCTGCGGTGAGGACGCCACGGAGGAGCTGGCGGGCAGCGCGTGCTACGTCACCGCCGACGGACAGATGGACTATCGAGTCATCCTGAAATCGGCGCACGCGGTTTCCAGTCGTTTCTGCAGTCTGCGTGTCTGCACGGTCCTTCTCAACATTCTCAACTGTCTGCTCGACATCGGAGCCGTGGAGCCGGAACGACCCCTGACGAGTGACGAAAAGTCAGAGGACAGCAGCAGCGGACCGAAATTCCAGCGATTAACGGAGGACGAGAAGAAGAGAGAACTAGAGCGGAGCAAGATGTGGTTAGCTGGAGACGAGGATAGCTCCACGTTTGCTGTCGCTCTCGAAACCGTATTCCGGTACGTTTGTTAACGTCATAAATGAAGCTATGACTCAGTTAGAAACTAATTAATGAAACTTGCAGTGATTATAGTTAAATAGTAGCAATTTGGATAGGTAATTTATTGTTAACAAAAGCGAGAAAATGCTAGGCCAACGTTAAAGCCGGTCAAGCCAAGACCATATGACACGTTTTGTTTGTTTAAATTTATGCCTCAATGAAAATCGGTGATTATGTACATTAACGTAATTATACTGATGTCTGCATGGTATCGAATATCATTTTGTTTGACACGCGAAAATGCAGAAAGTAGTTTATTTTTTTGTGTGAAAAATGTGGTTAACCGTTGAAGAATATGGCAACGACAACGCGTGTGACCGTGATTCATCATATCAGATAAAGTTATAACATGTATATCATCACCTTCGTCGTCATTATCAATAATAAGCAATTTCTTCTAAGATCACGTCAGTGACGTGTTAGAATGTCAGAATAGTTGGCTCAAAAGACCTGACAAACATTTACACGTATATAATTATGTTTTTGTTTTTTTCTGACCTAGGATGTACCAGTCTTTGGGCTGTCCGCACGGCTGTCGCGATGGTATAAAAGGAGCCCAGGCGGACGATGTTCGCACGCAGTCAAGGTCTTTCCTGCAGAGGTTGTCAAACCTGGACAAAACGCAGTTCTCACGCTACATCCAGCGCTCGTTTCTCGCCCAGCCTCTGCAGTCAGTCATGGATCAACTCCACGCGCTCATCGGCTTCTGTGCCGAGCCGCTCATCTTGCAGTCAGGTAGGTCACACCGCGGCATATACGTTCTCTACGAAGAAAATTTAATTCAATAAAATATTCAGTTCACTTCGAGCATCAACTTACGTACCATAAAGTTGCCCAGTTTTAATGCTATGTAGCGTCATTCTTAGTAGCACGCGCACATTATTGTAGACTACTGTGCAATGCCAAAAAAAGAAAGTTTTAAATGATGTTACGTATAGTTAAAGCACATGTGCAAAAGACGGTCATTGTACAAATAAACGGCCCACTGATAGAACATGAATATTTTAATAGGCCTACTGCTAACAATGTTTTTTCTATTAGGTTACTTATCACTATTACTGTTGACGCTGTCTGGTTTTTAGCTGGGCGACGTGGAACAATTATTGCCTATTGACTATTTCGTGAAAAAAAACTCGCGAATAGCCACTATGTAAATCAGCGTATTCATCCCTTCATTCATTCGTACATTCAGCGACACTGTTGTTTGGTGCAGGTCCAAGGAAGTCGTTGCTGGAACAGCTGTCAAGAACCGGTTACGGTCACAACTTTGGCGAGCAGGCGGGCGGCGGTCCTAGCGTCCAGGGACAGCTGATTGTGCAGATATTGAAACCGTTGCTTGACAAGTGCGTCAGCACGCGCAAAGAACTGCAGGCTCACGAAAACATTGTAAGTAATGTACACTACACTGTGAGTCAAAAAGTAAACCAGAACGTTTCTAAGGCAGTTGCAGCTACGTCAACACGCTGCATTCAAAAACTGACAAAATTTGTAAACGCATTGCTAGGGCTGCTCAAAAATGTGTTTGCTTGCTGCCTCTCCCAATGAACCCCAACTTTCCCTCTCGGCCTTCGCTCTTGATTTTCGATTCTTTGGTTCTCAGCCTTTGTGCACATGCACAGTTCTAACTTTTCCTCAGGAAAAAACTGAAGTATATTCCGAAAGTATGCGGCCTGTCGTTCAGAAATGAGTCTGAATCTTGGAAAATGATATTTCCTATAGGCCTAGGTCCAAAATGCTGACTGTCGACGAAACACGGTATGTGTGTGTGACGCTGTAGAGCCTGTACTGTGACGTGCGTCAACTGCTGACGTACGTCAAGGAAGTTCACGGCGGAACGTTTCGACGAGTGGCGCTGGCCGCTCTCATTGACTCACTCAAACGCCCGCCACATACTGCTTCGACCAACGCCGCACAGGCCACTAAAATATCAAGGTCTGTACGGAACGCTTTGAAGTAAGTAGAGCTTAGATGACGGTGGCGTGGTGTAGGCGTAAGTTGTGTCCGATAAACAATCACGGTTTATAACCCAACGCCCCGTTCAGCTCAGCCAATCATTTCTTTTAGTAAATCGAGTACCTCTTGTCTGACCGGGGTTATGGCTGTGGCTGATGACGCTCTGTTCAGTGCGCATCTGCACCATTTAACATTTTACGTTTTTTTAAATTGACCGTTGGGCCCGCCAATTGTTGCTGCAGCTGCTGATGATGATGATGAAAATAAACAACAATGAATTCTTTTAGCTTTTTATTGCCTATACTGACAGGATGAAATATATGTGAGACTTTTGTTGCTAGTATTAAAACCATTTTTTTCTGAGCCGTGCTGTGTGTATATGGCGAAAAGTCAAGAAATGAGACCACGAAGATGTGTCAGTATAGCTAATTATTCATAGATTAAATGTGATAATTTTTTCTACGGCAAATGATTGCTTTTTGAGTCGTCGTGAGCTCTGGCACTAGTATTCCGGAATGAAAGTGGTTTTATGTGATACTTAAGCGTACACATGTACCGACAAGAAGCCCAGCTGTCGCTAGGATAGCCGACCGTACTGTTTTTTAGTGACCTTCAAGGTCATCCAGGGTCGATGATTTTTAGGTCATTTGAAAGCCATTATGCGACTTCCTATTAGCAACCTTGACCCTGTGTTTCATCATTTCCGAGATACGGCCATTTATAACTTGAAACTTTCCATTGAAAATTGTGGCCAAACCGCTGCTGATGGAGACATGGTTACTATTGACAGCCTATGGAAAGTCGCTATCAGTCTATCCGTTAATACCATCGCCGACTGCCTACGACTTACCGTTTATCCACAATACATCCGTGACATACAGACGGACAAACGGACGACAAGCATGCCAATAGCTCGACCGTTACTTAAGTACGCTCGACTAAAATTAAGACTGGAACGTATTGCTTATCGTCAACACTGTGCATGTGTTGTTTTGTGTCAGGCGAGATCTGTCGTTTACGTCAGACAGCGGAGATGAACGAGAGACGCGCACGAACGATGCCGGAGCGAACAAAACGAGGAAGTTGCTCTTCAAAAAGAAAGTCGTAAAGGTTTCGTTTTTTTTTTCGTTCGTGTTTTGTTTTTATTGTGTCTGTTGTTGTTGCTCGTACCCGATGTTAACTCACTGTTGGCAAGCACTTGATACGCTAACATTTTTTTGAAGATCCAAACGTAAAACTATTACTTTGTGGGTATAGTGTCATGACATCACTTTGTGAAATATAAAACGTTTTTGAATTAGATAAGGTTAGATTGGATCATTCTGTAATTCATTGTTTTCAAAGCGAAAACTTTTAAGAACTATATAACAATAAAAGATGTTGGAGCGGACTGCTGACGTGATATGCGGCGGTGCGTACAGTTACCGAACGTCTCAGGCGTTGAAAGTAAAATAGGCCAGTGCATGCGTATACTATTTTTGCGTCATTTTAAAGGTTTTATGTTTGTTGATGACTTTGATTTTTTAAAGTTTTTGAACCGAAAATTGGCAAGAGTACCCGGCGTGTAAACATACAGAGTTAACGCTCATGGTTTTGAAGAAACGTACAAGAAAGAAAATGATAATGTAGTACCGGGTACACAATAGTTTACACCCGACATACATGTGTGCAGGCCTGTCGGGCCGCCGAAGCCGGATAAAGTTGTATAAATTAGATGCTGTCCGTTTCGTCTGTTGTCGATAGTAAAATGTGAATGTATGATGCTATATTAATAAGCCTACATTTCGATTGATTGTTGGCTTGCTATAGCACATTCTGCCGGGGCACGGGGTTGCAGCGACAAGTGACTCTGAGCTGGCCGACGAGTCGACGTCTGTAGGAGGATTACACGGTCGACTCAGTCCACGAGTCAGTCTCGCCATTGCTGCTGATGACGACACCGCACTCGTGCCGAAACAACGCAAATCCAGCAAACTCAATATCGGTCCGTTTCTAATTTAGTGTAAAATAATCTAAAAAAAATTTGATTTGATATTGCGTCAGCCATTGTCGCAACTAGCAAAGTACTTGCAGGTGGACTTTCAAATGACCATCATTCGCCAGATGACGCCACGAAGCACTACACGCTGCGCTAAGCACTATACTGATGGTTGGCCGGCAACTTGACCCCTCCCCCTCATGTTACTTGTGAAAGGTAGTGGGAGTAAGGTAGGGGCGCACGTACCTAAGGCCCAAGGACTCAAACTCCGCGGTCGGGGTCCGCGACCATGCAGCACAGAACTCACCTGAAAGGTATGACAGGCAGACAGACCAACAAAAACTTTCTACGCATTTTAGTAAGATGTTAGTTTTGAATCAGAAACGCTATGCTTGATGTTGACCTGTCCTATAGATGTCCTTATGCTGCCACACACCGACACTGCCGTTTTAACGCACGAAAGCAGCTACTCGCAATCGCAATTCTGTCGGTCCGTCAGTCCGTCCATCTGTTCGTCTGTCACACGGGTGGATCAGTCAAAAACGGTGAAGCTAGGATCACCAAATCTTCACCGTCGGCTGCCTGAAAGACTCCAGTTTTAGGAACCGTAAAGCTTTTCCATAAATTCGAAGGGGGTCACCCCGAACGAGGGCGCTAAATGAGAGGGGGCGGGAAAATTTGTGATTTTTAGCCAATAAGTCGCTATACCTCAATAACGGTGCGAGATAGGGCTTAGGTTACTATTAATCACTAATAGGAAGTCATACACTGGCTCTCGATTGTCATTAAATTCAATGATCTTGGATGACCTTGAACGCTAAAATAGGGGTTTTAATGGTCTTTTGGCGATTTCGGGGTGCGAGACACAATTCAAGTGTGAATTGCGCCGAAATCAATTGAGATAGACATGGAAAAGCTGCATATGAAATTTTTAGCATTAAACGTAGATTTTAATGGTCAAAGTCTCGATTTTCTACGTTCAAGGAAACTGCGCACAAGGGCATCAAATAGCGGTATCCTCGTAAAAGTCGTTATTTTACCGTTGTTGGCAAGTCTACCGTGAAAACGGTTGCAGATAGGCATGGATATGCTGCCTAGTGACGAGCTTTTCAGTCGTATCAACATCGATGACTTTAAAAAACCATGTACTTCCAAAATAAGGGGCTTTTATTGATTTTTGCGATTTTTGGCTGCAATGCACACTCCAAGTTTGAATTGCGACGAAATGGCCGGAGATAGACTGACAGTTTGCGAACAGGAACTGTTATAGGCTTCCGCGCGTCTCGTGAGCATTAGCTCTAATTTTTTGTATTAGCTGTACTCAGATAGATCTAGACTCTGCATGTATTATTTCACGACCTACATTCTTGTCGCCTATCTCCCACTGCAGTGTGTGGAGTGTTATAACTTGCGCATAATCTCGCTGTTGGTAGGCTATGCACTTGATGCGCTGACATTTTTAGGATCCAGCCGTGAAAACACATACAGAGCGACGTAACTGAACTGGACTGAACTGAAATGACATGGTTTAGTCTTTGACAAACTGCTTAATAGACAGGCAGTAATGCATTGCAGTAAGCACCGTCTAACGACGTCGGTGACTACGTGACTACGCGCACGTATGCGTCAACCAATGACCAATGTGTTCGCCCTGCTCGCCCATTGGTCGTTTCGTCAAAAACTGTCAGTTTAGTTTAAGCCCGTCAAGAGCCACAGCGGGGCCCGGGGGGAAATTATTGCGGGGCCCCTGTAGGGAGAAAAGTTTTGATTTTTCCCTTTAAAATGGCACATTCTGGTGTGTTTTATATTTTTGAGCGACGGTAACGGTGGGGTCCCCAAACGTCGCGACGCCTGGGGTAACTTGCCTCTCCACTACTCCCCCCCTCTCGATGGGCTTGGTTCGGTTCAGTTCATTTTATTCGCGTCGCTCTGTACGTTCCTTCATAAAGCAAACGACGGTGTAGTCTATGCAATCTGAGCATGGTTTTAGTACGATACCGCACTGTCTGGAGTGGTATAAGCTTGTACTGTGTACTCACCTACCCACTCTAGCAGTGTTGTAGTGGCGTGAAACTGTAGGCTCTTTGTGTCCAATTATCGTGTATATACAGCGTGGCATCGCAGCACGAAGTCAGACCACGAGGACGAGGGATCTAGCGACAATGTTCCATTATCGCTGTCATCTCGTGTGGGTGAAAGTCGTAGTCACGAGGCGCTGCCGAGAGGCACTGGGACCGGCACCGCAGCCAGCACGGTACTCAAGCAGAAGCGAATGTCGTTCAAGACCGCAGGCCAAGCGACCCTCGGCTTCCTCAGTGCACGAAGACGCCTGGAGGACGGTCTCAAGTGCTTCAGTAAACGGCGACAGAGCAGGCGCGCCGACAGTTTGCACGGAGACCGTGAGTTTACGACTTAATTTTCTTTATCGCCTTCTACTACTTTGCGCATGATCAGTCTTGTATTCCGAATATGGCACTGAATTTACTGGCTAATTAAGTGTGGGCCTGTAGCAAGAACGTGAAGCTGGCCCGCATTTTAGCTAAACTGAAATAGCCAAGTTTACACGTTCCGTCTACGTGTTCATTGTAACATCAGATACATCATCAGTGACTTGGTATAGTGCAACATTGAGTTAAGACATTGGACTTGCGATGGCAAAGTCGTTGGTTCGATTCACGGTCGGGTGGCTATCAAGTGGGCAGTACTTGGACAGATGACTGCGGACAGGTCATCTTGTGTGTATAACAAACACCGAGTGACCAAGGTCAACTCACCTTTCAATTTTTTTCAGGGGTAAGTAAATAGAATATACCGGCCGGTCTGGTTGGAATTATGGCGGGACGCGTTCACCTGTGTCGGGTGGCAGGTACACTGTGTGATCCCATATGGCAGGTGACGCTCGGTAGCTCTGAGATGGGTTTTCGGCGCGCTATATAAATTGACGCTACCATATAACCACAACGATTACCACCATCGTCCAGGTTTTAGGCTGATCGCAGGGCGGTGTTTGTGTGATCTGCCAGTGGACAGTCTGAGTCGGGCGGTGCGCGATCTAAATCTGTCCTCGTCCGGGATGAGCTCCGGTGCAGGCAAGGAGCAGCCGGCAGCTGCCGTACTGCGCGAGAAGAAGTTGGTCAACTCGTACATCGTCAAGTCCGGCATGCTTCGCTTCAACTTCATGCTAGATTGCTGTAATCCCGGCACCCTGCCCGACGCACACCTTATTGCCGCCTTGCTCGATCTCGTGCGTATATAACACTTCACATTTATACACTATTGCCCCGTCCTCTTTCTCTCTCAATTTTGGGCTGTCGGGAAAATGTTGGAAAATCTTCTCCCGGTCGGAAATTTTTGACATATGTTTATTTAGGGCTGACACCTCTGTTTTTTTAGAAATTTATAGGGACAGAATCAAAATTTTGAGCAACCAGGGTTATTTTTGTCAGAACTTTGCAGCGCTCTGTCGGAATTCTGTTGGAAAATTGTCACATTGTTTGTCGGAAAATTGCAACTTTTTCCGTCTACTTTTTGACTCACGATATATACCTTGCTGTTCAAAGATGTAGGCTATACAGTGCATAAGGGCTGTTTCGGCGCGATATATAAATTGACGCTTTACTCAGGGCTTAAGCTGATGGAAACAATTTAACGAACGTTTAAACCCGTCGAGTAAACGGCTGAGCCAGCAGCAAAAACGAGCAGAAAATTAGCCGTTTAAAGACCTGAAAAGACGGCGGGTAGTCATTATGTTTGTTGTGTTGTCGTTCGCCAGGAGGCGCCAGTGGTGGCCCGTGCAGCGATGCTGCTCGAGTGCGCTCATCTGGTGTCGCGTTGTAACCATGGTGACTGGCCACGCTGGATGAAGATGCCCGGAGGCGTGCCTCATTCCCGCAGTCAGCCTACCGGCTACAGACGCAACCTGCTGCTGCAGCGGACCAGCGGTCGACTCTTCCACCAGTGGGCAGAAGTCAGTTTCTCTGCAGTTTCCATCAGGCGCGTTTTGGGGGGCTTTGAACCCACGTTGAAGATAAGAAAAAAACCACAAAAACTAGTTCACCATCGACATGTGATGTTTTACGCTGAACTAAGTTTGTCTCTGTTATGTACAGTGAAATGTGTAAAAGTTTTACTTCAACTTCGTATAGTTGTTGGGCTTCACCCGCCGTCCAGTTTCATGGGTAGCTTACAGCACTCCCCAAGGATTGAAAGAGAAAGAAAGTAAGACAGGAAAGTGTGCTAGGAACAACAAGTGAAATGCATAAGTTCTCATTGCGAAATCATGCGTATGCTACTGGTTTTTGTTGACTTAAGTATTGAGTAACATGGAAATTATGCGTAAACATAATTGCTACGTTGTGCTGGTAGGCACTGGGCAATCATCTGTCGGATATTCTGGGCGATGAAGTGGCCGACATGGCGGCGATTGTCGACCAGGTCAAGGACGAGTCACGTCGCAAGGAACTCAGATCACACGACGAGAAAGAAGATTATCTCGACGAAGGTTTTTTACGTTTATTTTTGGTCTGCTTATCACCCCTCCCCCCAATTTCTCTTTTTTGTACATCTCAACGGTTCTTGCACTGTTTGGCGTTATTAACGAATAATGAGTTTGAAGAAGAAATGGCCCATAATTTTTTCGTCATTTTTATCACTTTTGACTGCACGTTAAAATTGTCATGCGCCGTGTCGTGACTCATATGTTACGCTGTCTACGGTCATGCGTTCGTTTCAGCTACTGTAAACTACACTGGCTCCGACTGTCCTTACTCACTCAAGATGATCGCATGTCACCTGCTGCTCGAGATCACGTCGTTTTTACGTGAAACCTACCAGCACATGCCGCGGTCCCGCACCAGTCGTCAGAGTGGAGTAGGTCTTGAAGCGGCCACATCATGGGCTGACAAACAGACAGGTGACTGCGTGGCAAGCACTTCTGCTAAATTACCAGTAAACGCATTCTCTTTGCTTTATTGTATGATGCGTCATTAGAATATATTCCCAGTTTTGTTTTAGTACAACCAGGTCTATGCGTGCCTGCTTATCTTGTATTTTTTGTAGACTGTACTTTGAAATCTAATGACCAATTCACACCTACGACGCCGACTCAACTCAACTCAACTCGGCTGTTGAGTTGAGTTGCTTCGGCGTCGTAGGTGTGGAGTCGAATCGAATTGCCGACGCAAACTCAGTTGTATCCGGCTGTCGCCGACTGTCGAGTCGCGTCGTCAATTTTGTTCACATCGGCGTCATAGGTGTGAATTGCCCAATTGCCCGTTTTGCAGTCTAGCGTTATTTTTGGCTATTGAAACAATAAAGGCGTAGTTACATGCTCAGTGAACGTATTGTCTGCAGGTGGCGGCGGGTCTAGTCGTCGCTGGAGCTCGGTGCTAGGCAGTCCTGGGCAGTCTGAGCGCAGTAACTCGCGATCATCCCAGGGCGAATCACATGTACAAGGTGCGTTTATCAACATGCAATCTAGCTTGTTGTCAGTGATGATGTTAAACGAGGTTAAACTTGCGATACCAAGGAAGAGGCCAACGCCAGAACCACGAGACGAAAATTGAAGCCATTTGTTGAAGGCCGAGGCCAAAACGGAGGTCAAAGGACCAAGGTAGTCAGGTAGAACTATGAAAGTGACAATAACATCGTAAGCTAGAACTTTTACTGTGTTAACAAGGCCGAAACACTACGACAGGGGCCAGGCCGAAGCCAAATGCTTAAGGGCAAGGTCGAGGCAGAAACCAAATCCCGGAAGAAAGGCCACTGGACAAAAGGCCACTTGGATATAATTATAATTATTTATTCGACAGCTCAGGAAAAAGTTATTGACTACTGAAACGCTAAACATTATGATTAGTATTAGTATTTTGTTTTAAGTTTTATTGTTCGGTTTTAAATAATAATCGTTTAACTATGTCGTTTCTGCTGTTTCGAGCGTACTCAGCAATGAGAATCAGGCAATCATTCTGCATTGTCACAGTAATTGCTCACTGCTTGAGTTATTGAAAATATTTAGGCCTACATGCGTAAATGGTAAACCGGTGGTAAGCTACCAATAAAACGGGGGCGCTGAATTTGCAGGACTGGATTTTGAAGGACTGGATTTTGAAGGACCAAATTTATAAATGGACCTGCATGATGACGGGCCAGGAAAGTGAGAGGCCAACCAAATCGCAAGGCCAACAACTGTTTACGTCACGTCTGCAACCGACTCGGGTGGAAGTTCGAAATGTCGACTCACGTGACGG
>Ga0056128_1011905_pt1 | contig 10680 bp, 5 predicted proteins | sample WorMetLIZISLAND2_FD_71113 | JGI IMG/M metagenome (GOLD analysis project Ga0056128, IMG submission 71113) | Marine gutless worms symbiont microbial communities from Max Planck institute for Marine Microbiology, Germany - Olavius geniculatus... ... | reverse complement strand
GGACGACAATTTAGTGATAATTTATAAACAAAATAAATTACTGTTTGTCAAAGCGTCACTGTGACGTCATCGGCAGTAACGTGGTAACCGGTTTTTGAAAATTAAATAGCATTTTAGCTTTAACATTTTTAATGCTAAAAAATCGGTAGGCGGTCATGTTCAGAAGTCTACAATTTCGTCGTTTTTTAACAGAATCATATTTCACTTAGCAGTTAGATGTAGAACGTTTCTGTAAATGAACCTGTAAAATCCCATGCTAAAATTCCAAGCGGTTGCTGAGAAAACGGCAAAAAATTTTAGGGGGCTACTTTTTTTGCCGCACCCTGTACAGGCATGTAGGTGTAATCACTATGGCTGTAGGTCATTCATTCATGCAAATTGCAGAAGTCATGATTTCGTCAGTTTATCCACACCTCGCATGTCATGAATCACTTAAATTTAATCTTTATCTTATCATCCTCAAAACCCACGTATGAACATTTCAAGATTAAGAATGACATTGATCTACAGTGTTCCTTGCCACTCGTGTGCGCAAAGACTCTGTGTTCAGTGCTTACTTTACTTGAGAAAAAGGAATGCGTCATTCAATAAGTATTGATGGTGAAAGCCTTTAGGCTTAACATAGGGTCCTCTTGGGTACTGGTTTATTACAAATTCACAATAGACGTAACTTATTAATATTTCTGCCCTACCACACGCCTGTGATGTAACATTAAGTCATCACAAACGATTCATATGCCGTAGTTGTACACAACTTTGTACGGAAATTATAAGAGTTAAGACAAAAGGACTTACTTCCTGCTAAGCCGGCAGCCGACTTGATACAAGGTACAGTGCAAAATTTTAATTTTACACACTTATTGGCTCACGGGATAATGCGAGGTTTGAAAGGTTAAATGGGGTCACGTCACATGGGTTTGTAAGTGCAGCCAGTTCGTCGTTCTATCACTCTGTGTCCTAGTAAAATGATTTCTGCTGTTTTGGATGTGTGACTTGGTCACCCTTACACAGTAGTGAAAACTAGTAAGTTTTTTATACTTAATATAATGTATCAGAAGTCTGTGAGGCATTGCATCTGTCGGTGCTAGAGGCCGACGGACTTGCCCAAAACAGAACACTCTGGAGAAGCCGGATTCAGAAGCAGGAAGTTGGAGCTGACGGAGAGATTTGGGTCTGCTATTCCGAATACGAACTATTCCTACTAGCCCTAATCCTAATCCAAATCCTAATCCTAACCTTAATCCTAATCCTAGCACTGTGGCAAGTATCTGCTGAGTAGACCTTCAGAATATTGTGCTGGTACCGCCGAGCGCACTGATTCATCAATGTCGCCATGGCGTCAAGTCAAGTTAGTTTTTGAGTCAAACAGACAGACAAACAGACAGACAGACAGATGGACAGGAGCAGTAACATGGCTGGTTAAGATGACCATATAGTGCTACTACTACTGCTACTACTATTAGTGAACTCACGTTGTCTTGTAGACCAGGAGTATAACCCAGACTCCCTCCCCGGCTTTATTCACTTCTCTGACGTAATCTTCGCGAGAAATTTCACGCACGTCACCGTAGCGAGCCGCCAGCTTTGCAGCCTTCATCTCAGCTAGCCTCTGTGCCCTACACGCAATAATTATCATAGCACAATGCAATGTAATGCAATGCAGTATCACATATTGTTCCTTACTCTACATTTTCAGATATTCATTGACGATATATTTCACGCACGTTGCCATAGCAACAATAAGCTTTAATTAACACGATAATGCGCAATTAACTAGTGCTGTCGAAGCGTAGTTAATTTTTTTAACGCATGCACTAACACGTTAATAACGCATCAGTAATATTGCTGATATTGTAGGTGGACTACATCGAGAGGGTGACTGGAATGACGACCGACGAACTCATACTTGTGTCGCAGAACCATAACAGTAATGGAATGGCAACAAAACAATATTTTTTAATTACTTGAATATTATTGCATTGTCAAATAAACGTAGTTTAATGAGATACTGGAATTCCTGCTTCGCAGAATTACGTAAATTCATGTATGTGCATTAATCTTTTCAACACGGGTTAATTCTTTAATGCGTTAAGTTAAAGTGTTAATTACACAGCTCTGCAATTAACATAACTAATCACATGCATTAATGCTATTAAGACAATAACTGTCTGACAGTTCTATATCATAGTTATTATTTTGGACATGCTTTAAGAGATAGCATGTAACATAAGCACCTCAATCTAGCTGCTGTTATTAGCAACTGTGGTAAAACTGTGTAATCTGCTTACAACGTAAGCACATTGAGACCGAGTTTTACCACAGTTGCTAATTACATTGTAATAAAGTGACTGGAGACAGACCGGTAAGCTTGGTAGACCCGTTCATCTTCCTCGTCAATTTCATCCTCCAGTTCATTCAACTCATCCAGCTGCATCTCAGCGTAGCCCCTCCCTGTACACAAACAATACTTCACGGTGGGCCCAAAAATATTGGACCTGTTTGAGCACTGATAACTTTGCAATGGTTACAGATAGAAAGAATGTGATATGTCAAACGTTTCAGAATGTTACTGAGAAATAGTGCATAACTCTCATAGTGAGGAATTGAAATATTCTTTGCCTAATTTGCACAGTGTGCCTATTGAGCATAGTGCGCCTAAAGGTAGGGAAACACTTTCCCCTTTAGATTGACTATAATAACTGGCCCCAGTTTAAGTGAGGTACCGTGAGCCATCAGTGTAACGAACAACATTGTTGTCAAGTCTGACTTTGTGGTTATCCCGATCCTCCCTAGAAGGAGTTTCTGTTGTATAATTGTTACCAAAGATGAACTTTGTTAATTGTTTATCGCACCTTATCCTAGAGATAAGTAAGAGGTGAGAAAGATGTGAATGAATAAGTGTATGGCCATTGGAAACAGTTGGTAGACACCAGATAGCCTTAATCTGTTACAAACTTACAAGTTCCAGTGGAACAGCACTCTATAAGTTTGAGTTTCAGTGTTACTGTTTGATTGTAGGTGCACTACTTTGCTGTTGAGGAAAATGATTGATGAAACTGTGTTTCTTCTGTGCAGATATAAGTCCACCTGAATTGACTCTAGCTCAGCGACTATCTGCAGTACATCAACACGCCGACCGCTGCCACTGAAAACTGTCTGTCCATCATTGTCCAGATGAGGTGATTCAACAAGCTACGTGGACTATTGTGCACGCCTGCAACATCGGCTCCAGTTGAGAGCATGTTCGCTCAGATTGGACTACTTCTGAGACCGCACAGAACACGGATGCCTGACAATCTGCTTGAACCCTTGGTGTTTCTGAAGTGTAACAGTGCTGCATATGCCCCACTCGACTTAACTCAAGCTAACTTTTCCAGGAAACCTGAGAGCCACACAAACTCTAACATAAGACTCCATCCATGTGATTGCCAGATTGATAGCTGTGATAGTTTTGTTGACTGTGTAAACTTGTGCCACTCTTAAATTACTTTTTCTTAGTTTTTGTTTTCTTGCGGCAAATCATGGCATAGCCATTATAGCTACAAGACCAGTGAGCGGCTTGATGACATTTTGGAACAAATGCAATGTAACCCACAGAAGACGTGAATGGAATTTTGCTGGTGATCAGCACAAAAAATCCAAAGCCATGGAATACTGATGATACAGGGTGGGCCAAAAAACCGAACCTGTTTGAGCGTTGATAACTCAGCGATGGTTACCCGTAGAAAGGCATGTGGTATGTCAAAAGTTTTAGAAAGTTGCAGGCAAAAAGGGCCAAACTTACATAGCAAATCATTTAAATATTCTTTGACTAATTTGCATAAATATTCATTACCCATGAAATTAAGCATCTGCCTGCACTCCCTCCCATCTGCCCGAGTTCATTGAACTCAAAAACTCACTGCCAAAAATTAAATCCTGTGAATTATTCAGTGTGGAGGCATTGCAACAGATAGCATGGTCACAAAATTTTAGTCACTGACCAGCTAAAACGTGTGCTAATCGAATGCTGGGCTCAGCTGATCCTGAACACATTGACTCCAGCGATTGATCAGCTGCCTAAAAGGACTGATGACGGTTATGAATGCAAAAGCTGGGCAACTGCCTATGTCGAATTTCATCTAAACTCAACGTATGTGTTAATGATTGTTGATATTTCACTGTTTGCTGAATGAAAGTAGGTCGTTTGCCGCCAGGTACTAATGCAATAGTGACAACCCGTTCCACAACCTTAAAAATAAATGACAGGTTGGAAACTGGACAGAAGTTGTTCATGTCAGATGAGTCCAGCCCCATTTTCTTCAAAAGCAGTGTAACAATTGCATGCTTCTGTGAAACAGGCAGTCGACCTCGACTCAACGACACGTTGACCATCCGGGTGATGTAGGGCAGAAGTATGTCAAGGTAAGTGTGCACCAGAAATGTCGGCACTGGGTCCAGTGAGCAGGACTTGACTGGTGACGTCATGATGATTTGCCGTATCTCAGTCTGCGTGCAGGGTGGAACGACGCCAGCGACAATGTTGCCAGAGCCAGAACTGGTGGCAGAGGTAGACCAGCTGTGTTGGAACGGACGCCTTCAACCTTACGCACGAAAAAAAGCTGCAAAGCAGTCGGCGGTATGGTCAGTAGCCCTAACCCATCCTACATCGACGACAGCAAGTGCCAGAGCGCTATCGATGACTTCCCACACAGCTCGAGACGATCTCGCCAATATTCCTCTTTCTTGTGGTGGTGCAACAGAATCTGACGACGGGTTGCGTCGACCCAGAACTGGCCATCACTAAAGTGCCTGTCTTTCAGTACTGGCGCTCCAAACGCCAACATTGGCGTCGTTAAGTGCGACATTCAGCGTCAAACCACGGAGACAGGCGGCACGCCGGGCGACGAATGCTGTATTGAGGCACCAGACGGTCGGCAATATGTCGCAGCATGGTGTCGTAGATCGTGAACAGCTGATCAACATCAGCATCGTCAGACGACGGCGGCGGCGGTCGACACAGCTCACTGTCCTCCAGCGCCTGACACAGCTATCAGTTTCTTGACCACAGACGCCGCGTCAACGATGAACGGAAGTCGGCTGACAATGAGCGAGTGGTTCGACAGCATGCCGAATGGTTCAACGTCGACACTGTTCAGTGCACAGTTGGCAGGTGTCACTACGACGTCCAACGTGTTGCCACGGCGCTGGGTTGGGCGCACATGTCGAACGATGTCAGCAGGTCGGCCAGGCGACGAGCACTCTGGTCGTCCGAGCTTAGCGTCTTTATGTTAAAATCGCCACCGACCAACACAGGACACGCGTAGACGACCAGCATCTCCAGTAACGTCGACCATTCGTCGAAGAACTGTGTACATAAATGATCAGAGCCAGGACGGTACACAGTGACGACGACGAATGGTCTGATGTCGGTCGTCAGCCGGACAGCAAGAACTTCGAACGTACTGCACATCGGAGTCAGCAGTGTAGCGCACTTCCAGTGTTTGCAGAAGATGACGGCGATGCCGCCACCACGACAAGACGGACGCGCCACATCAACGACAGCGTAGCCGGACGGTGTCGCCAGTCGCAGACAGTTTTCGTCACTGGCTGTCTGCCATGTCTCTGTCAGCCCCAGCACATCCAGCCATAGTTCAGTAATCGCCAGGTTGACGCCAACTGTCTTGTTACACTATGACTCTGCGTTCAGCCAGCCGATCCATAGTCAGCCGAGCGAATCAGCTGATCGTCTTGGAGACCAGCTGGTGGTCGACACAGAAGTAGGTCGATGCTGCACGAATGTCGTACGCCGCTGGCGTGCACGCAGGCGACCGGGAAACCACAAGCATAACGTAAACAATGTCTTGCGTACAGCACGCGGTGGGGGGGCGGTCACTCGTATCGAGGTCACGCAGCTCGTCGGCCGAGTATGTTGACATGGCGATCAGACAACGCCCACATCGTTGAACGTTACTATCCATAGCCACAGACTGGCTGTAGGAAGCAGATAATCCTCCGGAAACACAACCAGCACGACGACGGATCAACTACCAAGTCACGGAGCAAACTTCAAGTAACCGTACAACAAAAAACGGCCGAAAACGACATTTAAGTAGCTACACAAGAGAAACGCTGCAACATGCCCAGAGGCGCAACAAACAACTGAGGCATGGCCACGTGTTCCATAAAAAACAACCATCAATAGCAGAGCATAATATAGGCATTCCAAATATTGTGGAAACTGAACAGGAAACTGAGACTTTTAGGTTCAATTGGCATAATGGTAAAAACTGAACATAACCCAATATACTAGCCACTAGCATGCATAGTGGTTACTATCTCACCTAGTTGCAAGATTGTACAGTCATACACTGAACTGCATTTTGCCCATAACCTATGTGATGAGACGCCAGTTTTGTGACAAAAATTTCAAAGACTTTTTAAGGACTTTCAAGTACCTTTTCCAGACCATTCCCACGATACTTCATCAAAGCATATTATATGGTTAATAATTAAATAATTTTATTTGCTCAAGATGGTTTTGAAAAATGGAAATTTAAGGTCTTTCAAGATGCTCTGACATCAAATTCCAAAACCTTTAACACTATCTGGTTTTCAAGAATTTCCAAATAATGGAAAAATAGATATTTTTCTTCAAGGAACTTCAGTGACCAGTGGCCACCACGACATGAACTCTGATGACCTTGAACTTTGACCTCTCAACCTCTAGACTCACCTCTTGACTTCTCCTCGATCGTACTCTCCACAATGTTGACCACGTCCTGCTCTGTGACTTCCTTGACGTTTTCACGTGGAGGTATGATGCCTTTGGCTCGCAGAACGTCATTCCACTCCGTGTCCTGGTTCGGATCCTAAATCATGTAAAGGTAAATGCAAGAAGCTGACAGTCAACAGTGCTCTCTCACAGCGCTCTGTGACCTTAAGGGTGGGTGCTCATCTCTGTTTTCAAGGCCCTGCGCAGCAGTGAGTACAAACACAGCTCAGATATACAGGCGGAAAGATAAACTTTGCATATACGACCATTACGTTTCCGACACTTAGGCCACTACCAAATTACACTGCTTGGTGACAGAGGTACATGTGTGTGAACAACAGCCTCAAAGTTGCTACCTGGCAGTGCACAGGCTGGAAGTCAAACCAGCGACCTCGCGATCCCTCATTAGCCAGGAGGCGAAAAGCGAATCAGACAAGGAATGAACAAGCCAGGGAGCGAACCGGTGTCGTGGGAAATTTGTCGCACATGGAAAATTCTTCCCACCTCCATATTGTCATAATGTAACTAACGCTAACCCTAACCCTAATCTCAACCCTAGCCCTAATCCTAATTTTAACCCTACTCCTAATCCTAACCCTAACCTTAAATTTAACCCTAAGCGAAGAAGAATTTAACCCTATCCTTAATCTTAACCCTAACCCGTACTGCTGCATGTGGGAATAATTTTCCGGCGCGACGAATTTTCCACCGGCAAAGGGGTGAGCAAGCCAGACACCGTGATAAACTAACGGAACAGCCGATCTCAAGCTAGCAATATGACTACGTTGAGATCGCCGATCTCATCATGGAATTTACGATTCTGAATAGTTGTCACAAAAGTGTGTCACAGTTACTACACAAAACTCACTATATACCTGCATTATAACAGAAAACTCAACAGTAAAATACAGAAAAACACAAAACAAAAACTTTTTTCCACTCGCACGGTCACACCCACAGACATAAATAAGTAGACCATAGATATATACATTAAGTAGACCAACCATTCGCGTAATGCAAGGTCTGTGGTTATATCAAAGATTTTAGAGCGAGTTTGCTCGCTCTATAATCTTTGGTTATATTAGCGTCGCCGTAGCGTCCGGTAGACGTTCGACGCTATCAGCGTCCATGGGACTCAAAGGGGCGCGGCACCGGGCTAAGTGATGTTGCTGGCATTTCGCGACCGGAAGTCGCGCGCTGTCTCGGAAGTAGTAAGCGAGCTATCGGCGTTACATTACATGGCATGGAAGCCCATTGTATGCTTTAGGAACAGTCGCCGACAGCGCGCGACTTCCGGTCGCGAAATGCCAGAACATCACTTCGCCCGGTGCCTCTCCCCTTTGCGTCCCATGGACGCTGATAGCGTCGAACGTCTACCGGACGCTACGGCGACGCTAATATAACAGACGTTTATTCTATGCTGTTGACTTCCGGTTTTGTTTAGTAATTATTTGCAGTTTTATGCCTTTATTGCTGGAATGCTACCGAACTTTTTAGATTTTGCATGTTTTATTATAGCCCGCGGTACAGTTACACTAATTTAGACCAGCTTCATATTTCATCCGCGAACTCCACTCGTCGAGTGCTACAAATGATATCATTACACGAATTATGGCTTTTTCGCCCCTTTGCCGGTTCGCCCCCTGGCTTTTTCGCCCCAATAATTCTAGCGGTAGATCGGCGATCTTGCTGTTAGCACTGTCAATGTTGCATCATAACCAAAAAACGTACAACAGCTAAACGTCAAAGTCGTGAAATTGAACGTAAAGTAAGTAAATAAGTAAGACATTCCAGAAAAAGTGCCTGCTGCAGAAATAAATTCAAAATAAAGTTTAAAAATAACATAAAATAAAATAAACAAATTCTGGCTGATTAAAAATGAAATAAAATGGGGTCTAAATTTCAAATGAAATAAAATGTTAATTAAAAAGATAAAATAAAATTTGAAATGAAATTCAGCATAAAATAAAATTTAATATAAAAAATTCTGAATAAAATTAATTTTAAAAATAAAATATAAATTAAAATAAATTCTAATTTAAGTAAAGTTCAAAGTAAAATGCAAAAATAAAATAAAATATGGTCAAAGTTAAAAATAAAAGAAATCAAAATTCAGAATAAAATGAGGTCAAAATAAAAAATAAAAAGTCAAAATTCGAAATACCGGTAAAATAAAACGATTTAAAGTGATTCAGTTGTGTTTAACTTTGACGAATTAAAGCAAAGTGAAGCATACTTAGTGGTAAGGTGAATAGGAAATGATTTCACACTATTATGAAGTGATTGCTGTGGTCTATGACTGATAGACCTGTGCGATAAGTAAGTAAGTAAGTAAATGATTTATAAAGCGCCAAAGTGTCAGAAAGATTTAGGGCAATTTGAAATTTGATCCAGTAAGAGTGCCATTTAGCTGTATGTGTAGTGTAGCGCCTGTTGCATCTGTACTTGTGTATCATTGTACGCAGGGTGAAGAATGGAGAATGGTTTTGCAAGAGGTCGATCATTAGCTGACAACCTACCAACACTCGCTGACCATGCACCAATGGCCAGCAGACACCGACACCGACTACAACCAAACCCGGACTTTCCATGCTCTGACATTCCTAGCTCGTACATTCCAAACTCGGACATTACCTGCTTCGATGACATCCAGGTGGCCGACTGTGACAGTGACTACCGTTTTCAGCACGTGGCTACTGTCTGTGCCACGGAAAACCCCAAAGGTAAATGCGGTGCATTTCTGATCTCAGTTTTAATTCATTCTAAGATAATATGTGTTTTAGTTTGCTATTTAAATATTCACCATGGCTTCGCCTACCCAGTTTGAATTCCTTGTGTGAATGGTTAATCTATGACTTTGGCATTTCACAGAGTAGCGTAGCAACAGTATTAAGATGAGTTGGGGAAACTGCAGTCATCTGTGTCAAGTTTCGTCAGCATGTTGAGTGCTCAGGGTGTCTCCTGGAAATACTGGAAATCTCCTGGAATTTTATTGGTGCTCCTGGAAAACTTTTATAACTTGCCTGTTTAATTATCATTTAATAAGCAGGAAGGATGGCACAGTGATGAGCGTTGGCCAGAGCTCATCATCACATGCTCAGTTGCAGACATTTCAAAATTCATGCTCGTATATGCATTAATATTTTGCGGCTTGTCATTTCATGTAAATGTAATTGTAATGCTTAAGAGGCTCGATTAATGTAAAATGTCTACTGGAAGTTTGTTAAATGTGTCCTGGAAATCTTCTTGAAATCTCCTGGAAATTTGTTAGGCTGGATTTGTAGACACCCTGGTACTAGATATTATTGGCCACTGTTTCACCGAGTTATTTAAAAAATAAAAGTGCCATTTTTACATTTCAGGGTGCAGTGCATGGCTTTTGGCAAGCAGAATGTCCCGATTGTATTCTGCACTATGTCCAGAAAAAAACTAAACCCCTAGACATTGTACAATAAAAATGTCAAATCTGAACAAATCTGAATAAAATTTCATACACTTAATCCTTAATAAATTGCTGATGCGACCACCAAATTTTATTGATAAATATTTCTTAGTGGAGTTATTAATTGTTGAAGGTCCGTGGTCACCAAAATTAACATATACATTTTATCCATTTTCCTGAAAATGCAGAATTTTATGATAACTTTGACAGTAATAGCCCAGCGTTCTGTCAACACGGAAAAGTTTATTTTTGAAGTCGACGATCTATGAAAACTACGTAGAAAACGCGCCGCCATGATGACCTGAGGTGACGTCATGAGTTTAGCCTATAGACGTCATGAATTAATATTCATGACGTCTATAGGCTATGGCGTAGCCTAGAATGATGGCGTTGTCGGCTAGCCATTAGTATTCATGATCTATATGGGCTAGGGTCATGATGTCACTGCGGGCACTGATAGATTAGAATATTTCGCATAACGTAA
>Ga0056128_1011904_pt1 | contig 10681 bp, 9 predicted proteins | sample WorMetLIZISLAND2_FD_71113 | JGI IMG/M metagenome (GOLD analysis project Ga0056128, IMG submission 71113) | Marine gutless worms symbiont microbial communities from Max Planck institute for Marine Microbiology, Germany - Olavius geniculatus... ... | reverse complement strand
TTTCTATATGATTTATATTTTAGTTCATCATGCCGACTTTGACTTTTTAGCCACTTCTTATATAATTTATTTTTTGTTCTACTGCTTACCAATAGTCCTGCAGTCATCCATTTTTTGTCTTTCCACCAGGACGTCACTATCCTACGACATGATATGTTGATGGATTCACCAAAATCATTTGACGAGCAACTGAGTATGGTGACTCCCACATGACAGATGTGGTAACTTACCACATAATGGTGACTCCAGAGATAATAATTTATGGCAGCATCAAGCAACGGCATGGATGTCAAAAATTCAAAATGCATAAGACGCATATAACCACCATTCACTAGGTTTACCCATTGGTTAGTCTTGAAGCAGACTTTCCCTGGGCCAAATGGCTGTCCCATCCACAATCTACAATAACAAAGTATGTTAGTGCACTGAAGGAAATAGCGAACAATTATTGCGTGAATGCTAAAAGAGCAATTTAAACACCTGAAGTGAAGCAAGGGTTTTTCCAGTTTTTACTTTCATTCCTTGATACCATCTGTTGATCTCACGACTCATCTGTGGCGTCAGAGTTGCAATTGTCTGACACAGCTTCAAACCTTCGACAGCTTTTGCTAGCGACTTGTCAACCTGCATTCACCAGACAACCGAGCAACATGTATGACATTGCTCACAAAATCCTCAATTCCGAGGATTGGTGCATTACTGCAAAAGAAAAAGACAAAATAACTGATCTGACAAAACATGCAAGCCTAAAATGACGAATCCTACTTTCTATCTTTTCCTTCCCAATACCGGTACTTGGCAGTTGAATCTGTATTCTGTAGTAATCGATTATTATTAATCAACAATCAAACAAGCTTCATCTTTCATTCCAGGCTCTAAGACTTTCGACAACTGAACCACATGAGACACCAGGCTTGCTTGCAAGATAACTGACTATGCTTCTGCTGCCCGTTCATATTCTGACCATATGATATGATTACATTAAGCTGCATTAACAAAATCAATAACAGAAAACAGACCACCTTTATCATATCACTGGTCTCTTCAAATGCTGTCCCAAAATTAAACTATTTCAGAAAGCATGTTGTCCTGCCCATTTTCATAAATGTCACTTTAATAAATTTCATAAATTCTTTCATAAATGTCACTGCATTACGGTATATTGCGTTGTTTACCTCTGACAGCTGCTGGCCTAAATCCTGGTTTCCATCAATACTGAGTCGACTGACAGATATTTCGCCACCATCACTGATGTACTGAAGCATCGCCAGCGCTGCATCTTTCTTCGCAAGTCTTTTCGAACTGCCAGATCCTGGAGTGTCCATTACACACAGTGCTTCAGAACAATATGGTAACATCAGATGTAGTTCCAGATTTTCTTAGTTCAGTTTAGATCCCAACTTGACCAATTTTTCAAGTTACCATACTCCACATTAGATTAAACACATCCCCATTCCCCATAAGTGCTTTTTGGAATAATTAGGTGTCCACCTGTCACAAAACTAAAAGTTTTAAAGTACTAGAAACAACAACAATCCATAAACCATTTTCACTTTTCTTTCCAGCAGAACACTGAGATCGTTCAATATTATCAAAGCTTATGCGCTAGGCCTATATAAATCACCTACTTACTAAGATCTATCATCCTTGGTACAAGTTAAATAGTTTTACAGGTGAACCAACTTATGACACATTGAACATTTTACATTTCATCATCATCATCATCATCAGTTTATTTGAGTTCATCAGTTTTATTTGATTCTCAGGCTTATCATGGACGACGCAGTTGACTTGGCTCAGAACCGTCCACTCTGGAGATTGATGTCTACGTTCGGCACTACGCACTCTTACTGGTGCTTGCCAGAAATGATGATGATGTCAGGTCAACTTTTTTTGCAGTTTTCTTCATTTATTTATTCTTGTCACATGTTCCCAGCCAGATTTCTTTAAGTTACAGCTAAACAATTTAGACCGGCAAACTAAGTAACCATACTGTAAGTTTTGCACAGCAGAACTTTCAGTTTAGTTAAAACCCAGATCATTTTTCCCACAAATGCAACATTTCTTTTAATTCTGATGATACTCATCAACATACACTCTTCGTCCATGTCTCTCACCTTGCAGGAATTTCTGTAGCAGATGTATGGTGCAAGTGTGGCTGCGAGCATGCAGTGGTCCAAACTCATTCGTGAACTCATACACGGGTGGTGGCCATCGACGTTTCTGTATCAGTTCCTGCAGCTGACTGATGGGGTTGGAAGTGATAGCTGCACTGTTGCCACTGTCATCAGCGCTCTGACTCTCATTACCAGATCTAGCATAGCAAAAAACGTTATTTCAAAATACCGCAACCACACGCCTGGCTGCTAGCATTCAGTCGCTTCATGATGCATGAACTACTGCTATTTTCATGTGATGTCAGAAAACCTATTTGTTGAGGCTACCAAAAAAGTGCTGTTTTGTGCTCGGCATTTTGCCAGCCGTGTTTCCATGAGTTAAACATCTTTTTATGTACTTGCATTTTTGGTGAATAAATGATGATGATAAGATGCAAATATGAAATACGTTTACTGTCAAAAAACCAGCCAACTCACTACTAAGGCTCAATTTTTACCATAACAAGGCACCCTGACCTTGCAGTGGCTGTAGCCCCTGAAACACAGTCATTTTATTATGATGGGTCAGCATTTTCAGGTGGGGCTAACCAACGCAAACCAGATATAAAAAGAAACTAACATACAGTTAAAATGACATACTGGTCGATCCATCTTTAGTCTAACACGAAACTGCTATGGTGATGCAACATAAGTGATGCTAACTATAAACAGATCACTCAATTTGGTGTTAAAATTAAGCATTAAGTAAAAGACTGCAAATAACAGTTAACAGTCAGAACATACAAGGAAGCAGAATCCACGCCCTCAACCAAGCTCAACAAAGACTCGGCAGCACTGTGCTTTGCTTTCTTCTTCGACTTTCCTAAAACAAAGATTAAACACACACTGACTGCACCAACGAGCATACAGTAATAATATTAGATGTGTGCAGACTGCAGAATGGGTTTTTTAAGTGTCCGTTTGGTTTAACTCACATATTGCAGTATCAGTACAAATTGGTAGACTATTTTATTTAACTATTTTTTCCACATATTATCAGCCAGACTAGAAAGGCTATTAAAGATTAACACCATTCTGATAACTACAGTAAAATTTATCATATGTAATACTATATAAACTGTATTCACTGTATTTCAACCATGTAAATGATGGCCCATGCTACAGTGGGTGAGACCAGGCACAAACGAGGTCAGTTAAGTCTTTTCATTGCTGCTAAAATTATGTCAAAACTGCACCAACTATTTCTCACAGCAAGTACAATGCAACAATTGCCGTTCACAACAAACCTGGACCACAAACAACAAAACACAAACAAAGCATACTACATATACATGAAAATTAGTCACTAGTACATCACACACAACCTTTGCCTGTTGCGCAGTATTCGCGTGCTTTGACGCTAAATTCAAACACAGGCTCGTGAGTCGGGCCATCAGACGCCACCAGTTCATACAACGGTATGACACCCCACTTGTTACACAGCTCCTGCAAGTGACTGACTGGCGTCTTACCCTACAGACACAGCTTCATAACTACACTGAAATTTAGCAGTTTTATACCCAAATAAATGCATGCGGGCAGACAATTTGCAGAAATATTTTACATAAAATATGCAGAAACCAAAAAATGACTGATAAAAATGAAAAAAATCATGATATTTTTTCTTGAATTTCAGCTCTTTCTGCACAAAAACACAGCAGTACATAATAAACCTCAAACAAAGAAAAATGATGAGTGCAATATTCTATTCATAAAGTTATCTTGATTTTAAATGTGAGCGTGAAAACAACCATATCTTACTTCAGGAATGGCCAACTTCATCTCTTAAGATCACAAAAATATGACAGCACCAGAGATTGAAGACACAAAATGCAACCAACACAGCAGCAGCCAAAGCTAAAACACAGAAACAAATCATGATTAGGGACAGCAAAAATCAAGGAAACACAAAAATTACAGAAACCATGATTTTCGTCAGATGCTGTAATTTTGCCAAAATGCCGTGATTTTGCATTTCTTACAAGAATTTTTTGCTTTTAAGCAGCATAAGTTGAAGTTTATCATGTGATTTTAACACAAAAATATTAATTCTTGCCTCTGCTACCAAAGTCCGTGTGCTTTGTTACTTTTTGACTCAATATGTGAGTGTAAAAAAAACTACATTTTCTTGGCCACTTACTTCGTTCAGAACATGCACTATATGCTCTGTATGAACCTCAACATGGCAGTACTAGACGAGGTCGTCCTCGTACGAACTTCATATATTCAAAAACTGACAGGACGGCAATTGGCTGAGCTGACGAATTTATCTCAAGACCGCGACGCCTGGAGACAACTTGTGGTCGAAGGTGTTTACTTACAACCCCCCGATTAGAAGAAGAAGAAGAAGATTTGAGTGTGATGTCATCGTGCAAAACTGAAAATATGTATTCATGCTCCGCAGTGACAAAATCTCACAGATGAAAACCTACCACTGCATGTAATGACAGTTATCAATGCTAGATGTCTGAGTTTTATAAACTGCGACTTGATGAACAGCTCGTGATGTGACGCCATGTTTTTGCCGTGATTTTTGCAATTTTCACAAAAGTTTGCCATGTTTTTTGCCATTTTTGCCGTGATTTTTCTATTGTACCTAATCATGATTAAATTCATCATATGCAGTATCATCATTCAACTAGTAAGAAATTAAACACAAGAACAACTAGAAGTTCTGTTGTCTAAGCGTCCACAGCATCAGTGTGATGCCCGTTCTGGGGCCCTGCCAACTAACAATCCAGATCCAAAACAATAACGAGAATAACAATTACAGTAATGATAGTAAAAAATGTTATTGCATTGTCATTGCAAAAGTCCACTAAGTTCAAAACACCATGAAGAAGTAGCCAACTATAAGTAGTTCAACTATAACTATTAGTGTTGTGCGATACCTTCGATACCTCGATAAGTACCGTGAGTACCAACATTTCGATACCAGTATCGAAGAGATCTTGATACATCACGATATATCGCGGAGCCACGATACCGCCAAGTATCGTGACATGACGACACCTGTTTCGATACCATGCGATCGCTCTACTGTCAACAACTGAAAACTGTGTGACAGCAATGAAAATAAGACGTCACATCAAAACCATTTTTGTAAGTTAGTAATATGCTTGCAGTTCGCACATGCATTGATAAGTGTTTTGTGAAAAAGATGCATCTCTAGTTCCTTGTGACGTTTTGTCAACTTTCGTGATCTAACCGTGGTGCGACTGATAAGAGCGCAATGCGCATGCCACTTGCGCTATAGACCTATGCGTGGCTGCTGCTGACGAAGTTTTGTTTGCGCTGTCTATCATGCATTGTTTACGAATTTAGATTATACTAGTTTTGCAAAGGTGTTGCAGTATTGCATAATGACAAACATCGAGGGCAGGGCCCCCAAATGTCGCAGAGCCCCAGAAAACTACCCCATCCCCACTCCGACGGGCCTGAGGACTAACGTTTCATATGCACTTCTGGTATCGCAATACTCAATACCTGAGACGGTATCGTTATCGTGGCTCCAATTTCAGGTATTGCACAACACTAGTAACTATAAGTATATAACTATGGCTGCATTTTGGATCCCTAAAATGTTAGTGTAAGTTCATAGATAAGTATATTAAAAATACACCAATTTATGCACGTCAACCCAATACTTTTAATAGTTTAATAGTTTCTGCTAATAATTTTAATTAAGCTAAAAGCACAGCAGACGAAAAACTTGAAACAGCATAAATTAAAACTATTATATAAAACAATTAAAACTATTAAAAGTATTGAGTCGACATGCATAAATTAGCGTATTTTTAATATACTTATCTACGAACTAACATTAACGTGTTAAGCATCCAAAATGCAGCTATTAACTAGCACTAAAGCTAGGCTACACAAAAGACTGTTACAGGGTGAGTACAAAGTGACAAGTGCTGTGAACTGGGTGTTGCTATAATTCCCAAACGCTCTAAGACACGAAGTAACAAGAAATTTGAGCTAATGCTCATGAGACGCGCAAAAGCCTATAGCAGTTCCTGTTCACAAACTGTCAGTCTATCTCCAGTCATTTCATCGTGACTTTTACGAGGGGGGTACCGCTCTTTGATGCCATCGTGCGCAGGTTTCCTTGAACCTAGAAAATCGAGACTTGAACCGTCAAAATCTACGTTCAATGCTAAAAATTTCATATGCAGCTTGCAGCTTATCCATGTCTATCTCAATTGGTTTCGGCGCAATTCGCTCTTGAAATGTGTCGCACAGCCCGAAATAGCCAAAAAATCCATAAAAACCCCTATTTTAGCGTTCAAGGTCATCCAAGGTCATTGAATTCGGTGGCAATCGAGAGCCAGTATACGACTTCATATTAGTGATTAATAGTAACCTAAACACTATCTCGCACCGTTATTGAGATACAGCGACTTATTGGCTAAAAATCACAACTTTTTCCCACCTCCCTCTCATTTAGCGCTTTCGTTCGGAGTGACGACCCTGGAATTTATGGAAAAGCTTTACGGTTCCTAAAACCAGAGGCTTCCAGGCAGCCAAAGGTAAAGATTTGATGATCCTAGCTTGCACAGTTTTGGACTGATCCACCCTAGCCTAATAGATCCACCCGTGTGACGGACGGACAGACAGACGGACAGAATTGCGATGGCTAAGACGCGCTGAAAGCAGTAGCTGCTTTCCCGCGTAAAAATATTACCAACTCCTTAACTAACAGTTCGCTTTTTACTGCAGCTCAGTTTCTCCAACGCTATATACTACGTCATTTTTGACATTAATGCCTAAAAATGTTTTACAGCGTAGAATATTTACGACGACAAACTTAACGTAACGTAAACTAATTAGCGTTCGTTGAAATGTAAATAAAATTACTTACTTACAGGACTAGTGCTCGATTGCTGCAAGTGATCGCTTCGGTGATTGGCTGGTTAGGAAAGAATGATTGTTTTGGTGGGAGCTGTCAAGTAGGTTTTGTCATTGTGTGTGTTTCTGTATCATATTTGCTTAGTTATAGATGAATTGTCGATATCTTTGTCATGACGACAAGCTAAGGAAATACGTCATTACAGTAAATCCTGTAATGTGTCTTGGTATAAAGACGCTGCAGTTATGCGGTCTCAACCCTATGAGGGATCACACCCTATCCTTTCTACGTACTTGTGAAGGAGTATCCAACAGAGTATAAAGACTACGTTTTAGAGAAAATCTGCTACGCCTAGACCTGCCATCCGCTCAACCCGTGTTTTTTGGTCTAGCAAAAAAGCTATGGACACCACATTCACCATATTTTCAGGGATTGTAGCGGAGGTCTAGGGCTAGCTGTCTGTGAAAGTTTGGGGGAATCAGACAAACCGGGGTTGTGAAGGAAAGGGGAAAAGAAAAAATTTTAATCCCTCATATCTCCCTTTCAATTTAAGCACTGATCTTAACTGATGCACTATATTTTAGTGATGACTTGATATATCGAAAATATTGATATATTGTTTTCGATATCTTATTGTATCGTCGAAAAAAATATCAAATTTTTTGATGATATCGTGATATTTTCTACAGATTCTTTACTACACTGTGTGGTTGGAAAGAAACGTTACAAATGGAGTGAGTCAATAGTGACGTAAATTGACTACAGTCGTATAATAATTTCACCTAAAGACATTTTTATTATCTAATTACAGCATACTGCCTTGCTAAATTGTCACGCTTTGTTTCTATGCTTTCGAAATTGAAATTTTGATATCGGGTCATTGCTACTATATTTATTGTAGTTTTTACAATATTTATCACTTTATCTATTATTTAGGTGTAAAAATGCAGAGTCCAACTCACAAGCTGTCTCTTGCTGACTTGAACACTCATCTGGTGTGTGTTTTATGTGGTGGTTATTTGATCGATGCTACAACCATTATTGAATGTCTTCATTCATGTGAGTTTTCTGATTTTTATATTTATCATTGAGCATGTTGTGGCTTAGCGCCGGATGGTTATGACATTAGATTTGCTGGCCAAAAAGTGGTGATGCTCTGTGGCTGAGAAGGTAGCCATGGATGTGGTGCTGACCATGAATTACAAACTTGGCCTGTTTATCTGTGAATCAATGGCTTGGACTATGAAGATGAGTACTCCACTTACGCATTTTAGTGTACAGAGGGCATAGATCACTAAAGTTACTTCTTTTGTATTGTTAATGGGTTCTGGTACTGCTAATCAACTTCTAGAGGCTGTGTCATTTTTGGTGCATTTCTGTGCCAGTGCAGTGCTCTCTGCAATGCTATGGTTGGATAACAGTCTTACACGAGTTTTGTTAACTGCTTGGTGCTTCAATACTAGTGTGAAAGTGACATGTTGTGAAAAGTGTTTTCTGTTATCCACAACACTACTGCTTGTAAGACAGTGAGGCGAAAAGCAGTCAAGTTGACTGATGTCTGGACGTGTTTTCCAACTTTGGGAAAACATTTTTCACTAATGACTTTAGCAGCAGTCACTACTTGTATAATCTTTATGACAGTGTTTGACATGTGTTTATTTTGCAGTTTGCAGAACATGTATTTTTCATTACTTGGCCGACAACAAGTATTGTCCAATATGCGAGGTGCAAGTTCATAAAACAAAACCACTTTTAAATGTTCGGTATGTAGTATGCTATAAAAAATTTTCTGGTTTTTGCTTTAAAGCTGTTCTTTAGTGTCCACACTTGTGTCCGTTCATCTCTCCTTGTCACTTTTCTTGTGGTTATCGTTTAACTGGCCTTTTTGTCTAGTATTTATCTAGGTTAAGCTAGCGCTTCAAGGGAGAATCTTTTGGAATTGTTCTAGCTTTCTGCAGCGTAAATGTATATGGAGTGTGAATTCGTTGTGGCTATGATGCTAAAAATAGCTTATCCAATGAGATTTTTGACTTGTCAAAGAGCAGTTATTGAGTTCTGGAGAATGGGTATCGTTAGTGCACATTGTTATATCACATATTACCCTTGGAATGATCATCTGAGTTATCTGGCTTTACTTTGTCTTCGTCAGCAAAAGTCGTCGATTGCATGACGGCTACATGTATTTTTCTGATAGTGTTAATATACATGTGCTTCCGATGGATGACTATTAATTCAAAATAACAGGTGGTAAGAAGTAAACATCTGTTATCAACTATTTACTGCTTGAAAACAAACACATATCCACCAACCATTAGTCAAATTTTTTTGCATTTTTTTTTCTTTATTGTGTTGCTATTATAATGTAGTTTAATACGCTATGCAATGTTTGCATTAATTTGGAATTTCTGCTGCAGACCAGATAAGACGATGCAGACACTTGTCTACAAACTAGTACCAGGGTTGCAGAAAGGTCAGTTCAGTGCGCTTTCCTTTGACAATCTGTGTAGTTTGTTTGGGCATTGGATGATTTTGTACTCATCAAGCAATATATTATTTCGTCAGTCCAGTTCTGAGGCAGAAATTACTCAGTTGATAGATTATGGTTGGCAGTTAGTTGTGTTTTGTGTGGAAATTTTTCAGTCTATAATTCAGTGCTTATGATCTCAGAGAACCTGTTTGCTTGTTAGGTAATATCAGATATAATGCTGATTTATTGTTATTTTGCTAGATTTTTGAAATGAGAAGAAATTTTATTGGGTGGAATCATGTCTGATATTGCATTCTTATTCAGCTGCCGTTAACTTTTTGTTGCTGTTGCTTTGCAGAAGAGATGCGGAGACGGCAGGAATTTTATTCTAGAAATTCAGATCTTGGTGCGTAAAGAAACATCATCATTGGCTATTATAATACTGTATGTAAGATTTTTAATAGTCTAGTTACAGCAAAGCACCACTAAAAATTGTTATAGTTGCTGTTGGTTAATTATCAAATGCTGCCATTTGATTTGTTTTGTGTTGGTTGCACACCTCTGACATCATAAAGGTTGTATTGACAGAATGAATGTGCAGATGATGGGGGTATTCGAACAACTTTCTGCTGGACTGACAGTGACACGGGGAAATGTCCCGTTATTAGTCCGCCCGAAAACGATAGTTTTCGGAAGGACTTATGTTTTACTGCAGATGTTTTTTTTCTCCCTCGCGAGATCTCCGAGATGCATTCGTCGACCGGCGTGAAATTTTGCACGATGGTCAGTACTAGGCCCTATTTTATAATGCCGGTCCAAAATTTTTTGGGGCACACCCCAAAAAAATTTCGGGGGCGAAAAACATGCAAAATTTGGCGCGATTTCGGACGACTTCGAAGTTCGGCGGCGATATCTTCAAACGGATGAAGATATTCAAAATCGGATTTATATTCCGTCTACCACGATTCCTCCTGCGTTAGACGAAACAAGTCCGGTGAAGTTTGGTTTAGTAACCTTGGAGATCTAGATACTTAATGGTACCCACCGAAAGCGCATATTTCAGAAGACCATATTTCGGCCCCTAGGGGGTGCTGCGCCCCCAAATTTTTACACACGCTAGAGAATGACCAAGTCTTACTAGCGCACCCCCCACCTGGGACGGGGGCCCCCTTTACAACTTTTTTCAAAGGGGGGTCAAAAATTGGC
>Ga0056128_1011903_pt1 | contig 10682 bp, 7 predicted proteins | sample WorMetLIZISLAND2_FD_71113 | JGI IMG/M metagenome (GOLD analysis project Ga0056128, IMG submission 71113) | Marine gutless worms symbiont microbial communities from Max Planck institute for Marine Microbiology, Germany - Olavius geniculatus... ... | reverse complement strand
TCTGGAAAAAAAGAAACCAACAGTTTTCCCTTAATAACATTAACACTTTTACAATTTTTGGCGCACATTATCCCAGTGATATGCTTTACTAAAAATGTGTAAAATTTGCTTTTAAAATTTGGGTGTCACTTACATGCGGACGTAATTATGACGTCATCGAAAATGCCATTTTCATTGTCTTCGGGGTGGAAAAAAATTAAATATTTTAGATCATAACTTTTACAAATTTAAACGCACGCTTATAATTTTCAGTAAGCAACATTTAAAAAGTAATGTCTAATTGCTAATAGGCTTACACGGATTACCCACTTCATCGAATTAGTGACGCCACTCTTACCGTGTGAAATATTTCAACAGTTGTTTTGTTTTTTTGTATTGTAGAAGAATTTTTGATAACGTCATATTTACATCAGCACTACATAATAAAAGTAAATTTTGAAAGCAAATTTTACACGTTTTCATTTTCAGCTGAGAAATGTTCAGTTGTTTAGAGCTGTTTTACGTGTTACCGTATTCGGGTTAGACAAACAGGTGAACGAAAAGCGAACAAAAACAGATGAATAAATAGACAAGACCGGTATTGCAACCTATAAAACGGCCACACAATAGTAATGTTGTTCTAGAATACGACACAAACAGGTTAGAATATTCACGTTCCGCAAAGATTGGTGGAAATAAAACGATCATTTTTGATGATCCAACTGCGAATGCTATACTAAAAAATTATTGGAGCGTACTTTACCTGTATCGTATGATTACAGATTACACCATACATAGTATAATATGGGGCTTAAATGAAATAAGATGGTTTTGGAAATTACTCATGCATTTGATGTCCAAACTCTAAACAACTGTTTATTTTCCTAGCTAAAATTAATCAACACTGTTCTAATTTTACTAAGCGATGGGTGGAGACAAAGAACGATTTCTGCGACACGTCGAAGAATATGGTTAACTACGCGGAAATACACTGAATCCACTCCACTACTCCATGGGACGCAAGGCACCGAGAACACAATAGCTGGCAGCGTAGCGCCGCTATTGCCGACCGACCGGCGATGACGATCGGACGTGGCGTATAGAGTTGTGGTCGTAGCTTGAGACCGACTCACCGAGCGCGCGAGCGACCGTTGACGGACGTGCCGGAAATGTCGATTAACATCTCCGTTAAACGGCGCCGCCTGGCGGATGACAGGCGACCTAATTTCACGCTGGCTGATCGCCCTTAGAGTCGAACGAACGGCAACGCGGCCGCCATTGCCGCGTGGGACGGTGGCGGCGTTGTACATCAACGAATTAATTTCGCTCTGCACGCTGACACATCGCACAGCGCGACAGTCCGAGTTCATGTCCGCTGATTTTCACACGAATTGCGCTTTCCTTCGCCGGTAGCGACACCGAGACAAGGACAGAAGCAATGGCACCCAGAATGTACGTGCTTAGTTACGACTCACCACAAACGGAAAAAAAGTAAAAATGTCGGTAGGCCGCAATGAAATGGTTGAAGAAATCAAACAATATCGACAGAAAAGCTAAAACAGAGCAGTTTGGCGTCTGTAAACAGGGATCTGTCTGGCAAAAAACCTGAAGAAGAAAAAACGGATCTACTGAATGCTGCTGATGCTAACCATATTCTAATATTATGTTGCTTTTTCCGGTGCTAAATGTAGCAGAGTGCTAGTACAAAATAAGCTATTATTTTCGCTGCGTGGGACGGTAAAAACGCAAAAAAACAACAGCAACAAAATTAAAATATGCACTTGTCTACGAAAGCAAAACAAGTGTCTAGACATTATAGACATGGTGTAGTATTATATGGTTTTTTAGAATAAAAATGTGTTGTTTACGATCATGTAATCTTGTGGAGCCACGACATTGGCTGATGCACTGGAGTATCTTCATGATCCGTAGTCCGTCACCATGGGCAGAGTTTGTGTATCATAGGTTGCTCTTCATACAGTCGCGCACCTTTGCGTACCAACCTGTCCTTCGCTCATTTGCGATGCCAGCGGCTTTTCCTTGGCCGCGGGCAACTTGCCGGTCGTTGTCGAAGTCGGAATGTCGTAAAGCGTATTAGCTTAACAAAACAGCGACGAAACAACAAAATGTCGACTGCTCGAACTGGCTAGAATGAATTGACGATGTGCCTAATGACGTTGATCGAGCCGCCGAGTTACGCTCGACTGCATCTAAGGAAAAGCAGCAGCCGATTGGCTTTGGCTTATGACACGCCGTGTTGCCAACACAAACGCTTCGTCCATGCTTTATCATGCAAACAGCACGGTGAAGCGCACCGTCAGTCGCTTCCATGACTCAGATTTGACACGAACGCCATTCTGTTCGTTTCGTTCTTGTATATAGCATATTTGCCGAATCCTTTTAATTATGAATAATGTAAGCACGAAAATAATATTTTTATTTAAGAAATCGCGCTTGCATACTACAACTCTCTAGATTTTCTAAATCTAATATCAAAGTAAGAAACTTAATCTTTTCCAAGAAGTGACAGGAAAGTATGTACAAAATGTTAGACAGATATGTGACAATTTCTTGAGTTTTTGATGTAGGCCTACGGACGTGACTTGATTTTTGACGTGACTTTTAACCTTTTGCACAAAAACTTGGCATATCACTTACTTCTCCTGCTGTGGGTAACGTTCACATCAATTTTGGTTTAACGTATGCTTTTTTGAGTTAGGAGCCCTTACCGGACAAACGCATAGTCGCCCGAGTAAAACTCATATTGCGGTTAACGTATCATGCAGCATGAGAAAGCTCAAAAGTACAGATACGTTTTATAGGCGTTATAATTACTATGCGACTTTCCTTATACATTGGCTTAAAACTTTGGCACACGGTTCGATTTATTTGCGTTTAGGCACACTACTCGAATCAAACGTGTGCTGTTAGTGATTGTGACGATTAGCCGGTGTAAGTAAATGCTGTGAGATAAGTATACAGCCAAAGAGCAATCGTGTGCACTGTTGCCAAACAATTGCGCGTTGGCTGCAGTGTAATGGTGACAATGAAGAGCGTCTCTTGAGCGAGCGTCTTAGGTTTCAACTCAAGTAAGATCGCTGGTTGAGGTGGGGAGGTGTAAACGCGACGACTCCGACGAGGTGGCGGCGTCACGCGGAGGAGAGACGAACACATGAGAGGCCGGGGCAGAACCACGCGCGGCGCCGGTGTCAGATTAAAATGTCTCTGCCGTGAAAAATCCGCCCTGGGACTGGAGAAATAATCCCTGATTTGATATATCTTCCTTTTATTAAAATATCGCCACACCGGCCTCGAAAAAAGTCTCCCCATTATAGGATCGCCCCCAGAAAAGTCCCCGGCCGGGTAGGGCGGATTTTTGCCGGTAAATTGTCGGCCGGGGGGGAGACTTTTCTGGGGGGGGGCGATCTTATACTGGGACACCGGCCTGGCTCAGGAACGGGTATTTGCTTGACGAACACGCGTACATGAACAATGGCCGAGCAATATGGACCGGCGCCGAACTGTCTAGCGCGAGGAATGTTTCGTTACGCCCCGCCGCCTTTGGACTATGCTGGGCAACCCCGCGTCGCCTCGACGCTTGATGGCCTCCGTGCATGCGTGTGATCTTGGCAAATACAGCGATGAATTTAGATGCTTATTCGATCGTCAACTTTGTACTGTAATCTGGGGCTTTGAATTGAAACACCGTACACCAACTCTATCTGGTTGCCACTAGCTCAATACTAATGACTCGTTTTTTCCATATATTCGGATGCCACACACAGCCTAAATACGAGTGCATCTGGAGTCACACACTCGACAGTGCGTCAGAACAAGAGAATATCGCCCTGTTTTCAGAACGAACAGCAAATTAATTTCTGCCGCCATCCCAAGTGGACCTTTGTTCCTTTAATCAGACGAGGACAAGCATATCTCGTGCGAGACAAAGCTAAGTGAAAGTTGGAGACATAATTATAGCGTGCGGTAGGCCTACTGGACAAAGTCTGCTGCGATATCGCGTATTATAGCAGAAACACGAGCACGTACACACGCGTATGATAAGCTATACGACTTGCACCCGATATACCCGCTGTCGAGCGCTTAGTCGGCTTGGGTAAGTATTAATATGTACGAATGGTCTCGCCAGACAGACTGGCGCCAGAGACACCACCACGGCGCCACATTGGCTGCCGCAGGGGCTGCCACCGGCTCCGTGCTGCGTGGGGAGTAGTGATTTCGAACAAACAGTAAACGGGCTTGGCTGATGTCGCGCCTTTAGTTGCTCGCTTTGCGCGTGATCCTCTCACCCCGCCGCCTGCCCGTCCCCTCCCTCTTTGCCCCTCTGACGACGTTTTTGGGGGTCTGGCCGAGTTTTGTTGAGCCTCGTCGTCGCTCGTGGGCTCTCCCCTGCCCCTCGCCTTACCGTCATCGCATCCCGCAAATCGTTGCTTGGATTCTCCGTGTCGTACGTAGGCTACGCGTTATTTGCATGCTGCCAGCGTCCGCGAGCGATCATTAAAGTTTCGTTGAGTAGTTCGATCGCATTATATACGTCACAAAGTTCCGTGAGCTCTTATCCGTAGGCCTATTTGTTGTGTCGCTTTACATCTTGCCAGCAGAATGAGCAGATAAGCTAAGTCGCTGACTATCTCGCATAAGTGAGGAGTTACTTTATGGCGATTTTCTGCGAATACTGGCGCATCATCGCGGAGCGAGGCACACTGATCTAGAAAAGTACTGCGTGTCGTCAAAAAAATCACTTGAGCGGCAACAAACGGTGCAGTAATTAATTAGTCGCTGCATTGTTGATTTAATCGTTTGTTAAGCGGTGCTTAAAAGTTGTTGACGGACAAGAACGACTTCGTGAGTGATGGCTAGCTGGAGCTGTTCAGATCATAACAACAGTGCGCCGAGTGCGTCAGAACAACACGGATGTGTTCCGATGCAGTCCGTGTGCGCGGTACAGCAGCAGCGGCAGCACCTGTGTGTCGCTGGAGGTGCGTGGACCACCGTCGATGATTCCAGCTCATCCCGTCCTGCGGCTGCGGCTGGACCAGCGTGTCCGCAGGGCGGCTCGTCGTGCTGTGCTCAGAGACACATGGGCGGCGTCCACACAGCTTCGCCGTACATGGACGCTGGCTCGGATGCCGTGTACTGCCGAGCGTCGAGGTTCCCGACGTCTGCAGTCAGTGTAGACACTTCGCTCTGTCACACCTCCGCTACCAGCCACGAGCCGTCCTACAATCCGGGTATGTCCACCAGAGTCTCTGCACTACAGCAACTAGAATACATCATCATCATCATCATCATCAACGAATATCCAGAAACAGGCCGAAGGCTTCTATTTCCGTCCACAGTAGACGAAATAAACACGAGTTTTAGATAGTCTGCGGATAAACAATTATCGCATGGACTATGACGATCTAATCCGTGAGCAGTTGCGGTTCAAAGTGACTGTAGAGCCCGATCCAGTTTACCAGAAAAAAAACAGCAACGCAAATTTTAGACTGGTGTTAAGACTTATGCAGAGAAAAATAAAATAAACCATTTTAAAAAAATAATCTGCTTGTAGTTAATTTTCAAATTCACATTGTAATCAACTTCCATGACAAGATTGCAACATTTAATCAAGTACATGCACGAGTACACGAATTAGAAGATGCATGCATTTTTTGAAAAGGAAGTTATCGATGATAATAGGCCTAACATTATTACGTTGCATTTATTTTCCGGTTTAATTAACTCGAGAAAAATATCTTCACACAAACGTTGAAGTGCTGGAATAATACTTCTGATTCCAATTTGCATGATAGCAGGAAAACATGCAGTACTAGTACAATATTTTTGTCTTTAAGAATTTAAGTAAGTAAGTAAGTACAACGTAAATTTACATAGCGCATAACGTTAAAATTTATCTTAAGTGCGCTAAAGCCACTTTTGTTTTATTTTTTGGCGCTATGAACAGTTTTACTGGCACAAATCATCGATTGCGTTGTTCAAGCTCATCGATCGGCTTTTTCAGGTCAATTTTTAACTATGATTTCGTGCGATAAACTAAATGATTGACTTTGATCGTTGTTACAGGTAAGAGAATAAATGTTCATTAATATTTGGCACATCCTTTGTGTCTTACCGCACATGTAACCACATTTAAAACATGAAAAGAACTAAATTATAGAACATTTGTAAAAATGTTTCAAACCGTTTGAGGAGATGCACTTCTCGAAGATATGAAGTGGCACCTCTGTTTCTTTTGACGAACGTCTGCCCACCAATGTGGCGTGGCAGCTACATTAATCAGTACTATATTTGAGAGTTGCGATCGCCAATAACTTCTAAACGGCACGACATACGGCCGCGAAATTTTGCACGCAGATCCGTGTCCTACGTGGCCGGGACATGAGCCAGGTGAAATGTCGCTGAGGGGTCGTCCGTTTGAAAAAAAATTACTTTTTCTAAAATTTTGCAGCCACACCTCTTAAGCCGCAGCAGAGCTGTGCGCAGCGATTGGCTGTGACGTCATATAGACGTCGTCACCATGATGACGTATCGTCAGCGCTGCAACACATACTGGAGCGCTTATAATGCTGCTGAGTAACCTGGATCAAGTTGAGGCCCGAAGGACTGAAAATTGAAACCACAGGTCGTGATCGAGGCCGCAGGCCGAGTTGAGGCCCGAAGGGCCGAAAATAGAGGCCGCAGGCCGATACTATGGCAAAAATCAAGCGAACAGGAAGCGTAGCGACCTGTCCGCCTGTATATCATATTAGCAAACGGAGCTTGAAGTCTGTGTTTGTATATAGATTAAGCTGTAGATCGGGGTCAATTATATTGGCCCGGTGCTGTCGTCAGAGATTGATGTTCGCGGCCTAACGTCGTCACTAGAGACCCTGCGATACGTTTGCGCCGCTCTAATAATTTTATCATAATGCGGCATGCTGGAAAGAAACTGTACATGTAGGCCTATACTCTTTGTCTGCTTCCACATTAATTGCATTCTTACTTACGATTATAATTTTTTTTACGCGCGACAGTTATGCTAAGTGGGTCTTAGCTATCGTAGGCCTACAGGCGTCTCTTTATCCGTCCGTCTGCCCGTCACACTCTGCAGCGCTATCAAAATGGTATATACCTGTTATGATCACGAAATCTTCAGCATGAACTGCCACGTGCAAAGACTGCAGTTTTTCTGTGACAAAATTTTGTGCTACTGGGTGCGGGGATACCCCTCGAACGAAAGCGTCAAAGGGGGTATACCACCTAAAAGTCGTTCTTTTACCGCTATTGGCTCGTCTAGCATAAAAACGGTTGCAGATTGGTACAGACATCATAAACGCACTGAAGAGCTTTCCGGGAATATTAACATCAATAATTTTGAACGACCGTAAACCCCCAAAACAGGGGTTTTTAGTGATTATTGCGATTTTTGGCTGCGGCGCACATTTCAGCGTGAATTGCGCCGAAATGGCTGGAGATAATCAAAGACAACTTGCATATAAAATTTTTATCATTAACGACGCTCACGGCCAGGCTCCAGTCTGCGGCACGTCCGTGATGATGATGATGATGACCTCTACCGTGTGGTACCAATTCAGACTCTAAGCATCTTCATTTTTCCCAAACGGGGAAACTGACTGTACCGCGCCCCAGACACTTGCATGGCGAATTGCGGTCGAACCGCTTTAGTTAGCGTCATGGTTACTATCGACAGCCTATACAGGCCTTGGAACTTATCATCGCCTATCCAACGGTACTATCGCCGACCCCTACGGACACTGTTCTCCCAAAATAGATGCCCAGACCCCTTCCCACGGAAAAAATTGCATGTTGCCATTTTTAAAATATTTTTATGAATAAAATAGACCACGGTGAATAAAGTTATCTTCACAGTGATATGATTAATCGACCGGCAAATGTTTCTGTTATCGACGACTCGACTCGAATGTATATCTGTCTCATCAGCGCCTACTGCGGAATAGCTAACGAACTTCTGTTAAGTGGAAATACGGATGAGCGAGTGAGAAACTGAGCGTTGGTGTGAATTATGATAGGCAGGCACGCACAGGGAGTGCGGGGCTGGCTCTCAAACGAGCGTGCGTCGTCAAGTAACAAAGAAAAACGCACGACGGACGGACGGACGGACGAACGACACGCTAGACAGACTGACGCCGGTGAAACACCTTAGCCTGTGCACCCCGCCACCAACCGACCACCCCGTCTGACGCTAGTATAGAACCTGTTTACACGCCGACCGGCCGAGATGCTTTGTCTGCAGACCCCACGCCATACATGGCAAGGCGTGTCAGTCGTAATTAATCACCATATACGACGACGACGCAACTTTGCGATGTCGTCTAAACATTACCGATGCATCCATCTATAATTATAGTCCGGCGTATCCAACAAAGAAAGCGCTGTAACGGGAGTGATGAAATTTAATTATAGATCGTCGTTTTCTTTTTTTGGTCGAGACCGTTAGGTGTCATTACCGAGTTACAGTAGAGTCCGACGTCCAAGTGATAAATTTCGTCCGTAAGTAGACTGCAGTTGAATAAATGCCGAATGTAGAGTAATACGCATTTAAGTATTTACAGTTAGTTCGAGTTTAGATGTGCAAAAACTAATTTTTTCAGTACACAAAGTTTGCTTTGAATTTGCTCTTGGTTGTGGTCCAAAGTTAGGTTTTGCAATATCCTTCAGTTTTGCAAAGTGTGCCAGATTTATTAATAAAGAAAATGGACTTTAAGTATTTGTCTTGGTTTTTAAAACAATTTTATATCATCATGAGCTTTTGGCTTATATTAAACTTTGTAATACAATTTAAATAGACCCATTTGCTTGTGATGACGGTCTCGTAGTTATATACTCTGTGTGACGGTCTCGATATAACGAAAACAGAGCGCGCGAACTTCGACTGCCGTGGGTTCGTCGTAGTGCGTGTCTGACTCGTTTGAATTAACCTGCACTGAGTCATTCGCCGGCGCGGATGACAAGTACCAGGCATATGGCACGTCGATCGTGGCGTATGATGCTGCAAGATGCAAGATGCAGTCTGCATCTTATTACATTGCAAAAGCTCTTGTTACGTACGCGAGCCGCACAAACCGACGGCAGCGTCTGCTTGAGACAAGACAGGAAGTACGCTGTGCTGCCGCGCACTTGACTCTGACTCAAAACTCGAGAAGTCCGTTGCAGAACGCCACTCGATGATTTTGACGCCGCTTCATGCGTGAAACCATACGGTCCCGTATCTACCAACTCTTTTCGAGTTTCACTTGGCTTTCTCTCAATTCAACTCAGCCTTTTACCCTGAGCAGGAACTGGAGCTACAACTGCTACAAGACTGCAAGACACGAGTATCCGCTGCGGCTGGGAGGCTGAGTTGAGCTGATAGAAGGTCGAGTGGATTCTAGAAGATTTAGTGGTTATAACCAGCTAATAGCCGTACACACATCCATGGTCAGGTTCGAATGGCAGATATCGGTATGCTGGTCATTGCTGGCGGCTGACACACTGCGCCGTGACCGCGTCAGGTTGATAAGTGTGATGCCGAAGTTAGTCCAGTTAACGGCCGAATGGAGCGGACCTGTAGTACGGCGGGAGGGCGGGCGAGGAGAGGGTGGCGGTCAGATCTCTGACTATAATCGTTGACGGCAGAAACTCTGTGTGCCGGGTGCGTTATTGTCCAGTGTGATTTGTAGGTGTGTCGCATCAGCATCAGCAGCAGACTGGGGGAGCTCGCCGGGCACTGCCTGGTGAAGCGTGGACGCCATGCATACGTCACGTCAACTCAACAACGTCACGTCACAGTCTCAACGCCGGCCCGGTGCGTCAGCCATGCCATTGTCATGATGATTATAACTGTGTCACACTCCACTTAAATTACTAGGAGCTTCTCGGGTAACTGCCTAAGAACCGAAATCCGTGACTAACTAGAAAAAAATAGCGGTCATATGTCGACATATTGCCTGACGTTTGGCTTTTTAAACTAAAAATTTGCGTACCAGTTACTTCTGCTTGGAAAACTCTCACACTAATTTTGGTTATCCTGCGACTGTTTATTTTTGAGTTAGAAACTCGGCGGGACGAACAAACGAACAGACTAACAGGCAAGACGCGTAATGCGGAGTATTAATACGACCGAGCAGTAATAGCAAAAACGTCAAATTCCTGGTTTGTGGTGATCTCTGTAGACCTTAAAGTAGCGTTGCAGTCACGTCAAATAATACGGTAATACTAAAAAACAAATAAGTAATAATAATAACTTTTTTATCGATCAGTTAGGTCGTTGCTATTACTTCTTTTGTGTGGATCATCAATTTTGTCACATTTTGTATCGCAGTAACCATTTATTTACTAAAAAATAGAAATTATGACAAAACATATTATTTGTCTTTTAGGGTGTATTTTATATAATTATTATTTGCAATTACTAGGTCGTTTTTGTCATAGAGTAAGATACGGTATGAACCCTATGTTACTTTCAAGTATAAATATATTTCACGACTCAGATGTTTTAATAGATTGTTTTTGTACTTGTTCGTATTAAAGTGATTTTTAATGCATTTGGCGTAAATAGAGAATAAATTAATTCAAACTCTGGTTAAGGTTCTCTAAAAGATAGCCTGTTATTGCTAGTTAATATCTTAACATTGTTGGTACGTTACGTTAAGTTGGTCGTTAGTGATCACTTTGGGCTGGGC
>Ga0056128_1011901_pt1 | contig 10683 bp, 5 predicted proteins | sample WorMetLIZISLAND2_FD_71113 | JGI IMG/M metagenome (GOLD analysis project Ga0056128, IMG submission 71113) | Marine gutless worms symbiont microbial communities from Max Planck institute for Marine Microbiology, Germany - Olavius geniculatus... ... | reverse complement strand
TGCATACAGCAGTTCAAAATTTTTTCTGCTCGCTTCGCTCGCAGATTATTTATACTTTTACTTTTTCATTTGTTCTGCCGCCCTTGTTTCTAGTGTTATTGCAAGTGATTGAAAGCCAGCGTTGGTATTTCGCATGAACAAATTAGTCAAGGAAAACAATTCATTTTGTTCTGGAAAGTCAGGGAAAAGTCAGGGAAAATGTATTCTGCAGAGTAGTAGGAACCATGATTAACATATTTCAGCTCAGTTCGCGCGTTTAGTACACTCCTGTGGACGCAACTGAACTGCCATTTAAGTTTACTTCATTTCGTTTTAGTTTAATTTATTTCCCTCGTTTTGTAGGCTACACGCGTTCATATGGCGTCATAGAAAGCGTCCTTGGCGACAGCTACTGCAACAGATATTTTTGTAGCGTGGTCTCTCCGTCTATCTGATTGTCTCTCTGTTTCACTCATGATTAAAGCAATTAGACAGAATAAGCTGCTATTTTGGCAGAAACTTTCATGGTCTCCACTCCCAAGTAACACGACATCAGAGTCCTCAATCCCACCTCGTGTGTGACAGATCGGGTGTTAAGACCCGCTATCATAAGAGCATTGAAATCACATCGCATCCATCTACACCGTTACAGACAGTAGAATGGTTAGGCCTACTGTAGATAGCCTATGTTGCCTCTCAACAACGCTATATCCAACGGTAGGCTCGATGGTCCCATACGACTTTGACTTTACTCAGCGTAACAAATTCGCAGCAATTACTTTTTTTGTTTTCTTGAGAGAAAGTTAAACTTACGTGTGTGGTTTTGAATTTTGTGCATAGCTGTAAGGCACGTGTGCCTGGTCCATGAAGAAAACGTGGCACTTTACTTTTGTTTATATCTTCAGCAATTATTTACCGATTTTCAAAATTCTTTCCAAATTTTTTCACTGACACACTCGGCGGACAATTTGCAATAATGTGATTATTATGTATACCACCACACTACTGCATTACCTTGTAAAATATGAATGAAATATAAATATATAACGACGGTAACAAACAAGCATTTTGGTAAATGAACAAAAAACAACACTTCATACCAACACTGCAATAAGTGATTTGTATGACATTAAACTGTGTGGGTCTAACGCAGTCTAGTGTCATACGGATCATTCATCGCAATGTTGGGCTGAAGTGTTTTTTTCATTTACCCAAATGTTTGATATTATTGTTAATTTATTCTGACATTTATATTTCACAAGGTAGTGTAAAGACATGTTTACGGTGTGGTGAGATACATAATAATCACATTAGTCCTATTGCAAATTGTCTACTGAGTGTGCCAGTGAAAGAATTTTAAAAATCGGTCAATCATTGGCGAAGATATTGACAAAAGTAGAGTGCCACGTTTTTTTTCGAACCACGGTGTATGTTTGTGTGTACGTGTGTGCGTCTCTCTATTTCTGTCTGTGTGTCTGCGTGTAGTTGTTGCTGTTATCCATGAAAGACATGAACATTGCCAAGCTATCGTCAGTCGACGTACCGTTGTTTAATGGCATCGTCTCTGATCTGTTTCCTGGCATCGAGTCTCCCGTCATTGACTACAGCAGGGTTGTACTACGATATCATTCTCTCTGTCGTACTTATAAGCTTTTTAGCCGACCGTACTTACGTAATGGTCGATGGTGCGGTTGTCGTCCGTCCGTCGTCTGTCTGTAGCGAAAGTATTGTGGCTAAACGGTACGAGATAGGGCCTAGGTTGCTATTGATCACTAATAGGAAGTCGCATATTGGCTTTCAAATGACATGAAAATCATCGATTTTTGTATGATCTTGAAGGCCCATAGCACACTATAGTATGCCAGTCGTGCGATATTGTGGCTAAACGGTGAGTCGTAGAGGGTCAACGATGGTAGCATTAGATAGGGCGCTGGCAACTTCCTATAGGCTGTCAATAGTAATTATGTCTCTATCTGCAGCGGTTTGGCCGCAATTTTCCATGGAAAGTTTCAAGCTGTAAGTGGCCGTATCTCGGAAACGGTGAGAGATGGGGCCAAGGTTACTATTAATCACTAATAGGAAATCGCATACGCCCTTTCAGATAAGATAACAGTCGTCGACCTCGGATGACCTTGAAGGTCACAGTGACTGACAACTAATACAGTCAGCTATCCTAGCGACAGCTGGGCTTTTTGTTTAATTTGTCTATGTGTTACAAACGAGGTTTTACATGGTCTTGTATGGTGCTCCAGCATCTCCCTCGTCACCATGGTCCAACTGTATCGTACCTACATCCAACCTGTCTTATTATACGGCTCTGAAACATGGGCCTTAACGCGAGCCTTACTAGACAAGGTTGATGCTTTTGACAACATCTGTCTGCGCTGTATTCTCCGTATAGTATACGTGGATCATGTAGCCAACGCCACGGTTCGATTTCGAGCTGGCTCACTGCCGCAGCTGCCTCAGCTGATTCAGAGAAGACGGCTTCGACTATTCGGTCACGTGCCAAGGATGGATGCGTTACTTGACATCTCCAGAGCACTCAAAACGTCAATCCGAGGTCTGCCCACAGGTTGGAAGCGCCCTCCCGGACGCCCTCGCCACACGTGGCTACGTACCCTGGGAGCAGTTCTCCAGCCTCATAATCTTGGTCTCAACTCGGCTTGGAAATACGCCTAGGATCGAGAGCACTGGAAGCACCTCGTGGAAACCGCTACGCTCCAGCTCGGGGCACGCGCTTGATGATGTATGGTAGGCCTGTATTTTTATGTTTTGTCAACTACAGCGAGGTCTCGTTTATTTTCTGTTTATCTAAGGTAATGCTTATCGTTACTATTGACAGCCTGTAGGAAGTTGCCAGCGCCCTATCCGATGCTACCATCGTTGACCCCCTAGAACTATGACAAACGGAGAGACTGTCATAGACTTGTCACATTTACCAGTCACCGGACTCACCCGTCTTTTTTCAGTTTTTTTTTAAATTTCATCCCGTAGTTTACGCAGTGTTTTAACATTGGCGATCCATTACTTTGGACACTATACTCAGTTATGCTACTTACTTATTTACTTTTCTTCTTTGTGTGTTTGTTATTTACTTATTTTCTGTTTGTTCATTATGAGTCTCTTGCGTGTCTTGGACTTTAGCAAGGTCTTAATCTGTCTCTCCCTGTATCTGTCACAGATTGCATTAGTGTCTTTTTTTAGCTTCTATTGTTGTGTCACAGTTCCATTTAGGCTGTCTGCGTTTAGATGATTATAAGTAGAAGATGTTTTGTTGTGAGATATATACTGGATAAATATAACCAATAGCTTGTTGATGCCGTGCGACAACGCACAGATGAAGCAGGCAGTGTTGACGGAGCTGAAGGAAAAGGCGCTACAGCCGTTGCCTGAGACGGTGACTAAAGTGATACAGTTGTATGAGACCAAGAACTCTCGTCACAGCACTATGATCGTCGGTGCGACTCTGTCAGGCAAGACCGTCACGTGGAGGGTTCTGCGAGCCACGCTGTCACGACTCTGCAAAGACGGAGAAACTGGCTTCAACCTTGTCAAGGTTTTTGGCCGATATAATCAGCTATACAAATGCATCAAATTCTTTACCGTTTTTATTGGACGTTTCGACAGAAAAACCTGCTGCTGCCTTCTTCGGTTCGCCACTAGTATAGATATTAGGATAGATTATAGTCAGAGATTGATGTTCATCTTCTTTTACTTAGATTATTTTAAGGAAATGGGTATCTTTCAGTATTTCATCAAAATTAAATGAAGTCAGTCAATAAATTGAACGATAAATCATTTATCCAACCAGTCAGTCAGTCAACTGACCAAGTAATCAGTTAATTTTTGGCCAACCGTACTTAAGTAACGGTCGAGCTATTGGCATGGTTGTCGTTCGTCCGTCCGTCTGTTCGGCCGTCTGTCCGTAACGGATGTATTGTGGCTAAGCTTTAGGTCGCAGGGGAAAACTTTTTGCATGAATAATTACGCATACGTCTAATTTCGGGCATGCAAAATTTCAGCAATGTAGTGCAAAGGGAACATTTTCAAATTGGAGGTTGAATGAAGGGTGGGGATAGGAAATTCAATGGCAAACCGGCCATATCTCGGAAACGGTAAAAGATACGGCCAAGGTTACTATTAATCACTTAAAAGAAGTGCCATACGCCCTGTCAGATGAGATGAAAATTATTTACCTTGGATGACCTTTAAGGCCGTTATGCGCCATTGTGGCTAAACGGTGTGATATAGGGTTTAGGTTGCTATTGATCACACAATAGGAAGTGGCATATTGGCTTTCCAATGACATGGAAATCATCGACCTTGGATGACATTGAAGGTCACTGACAATCGGTACGCTCGGCTATCCTAGCGACAGCTGGGCTTCTTGTAAGTATTTCATAAGTACATTGACCATAGACGTAAATTTTTAGTGCAGTATAGAATTTGCTGCCAAAGCTTCACTGGTGGCAGAGGAACGTTGTTTTGTACGTTCTTATCATTGACATCTTTATCACTTTGTATAGTTCGTCGTTTATTGACGTTGTTTCTGGCAGGATTACCCACTGAATCCCAAGGCGCTATCGCTGGGCGAGTTGTATGGAGAGTTTAACCTGGCCACCAATGAATGGGCGGACGGCGTGCTTTCCAGTATCATGAGAATAACTTGCGCAGGTTAAAGAACCGAATTTTTATTTTGAACTAGTAAGAGCTACGTGCCATTTTTTCGCTGCAACTTGCATGACAGATTTTGACTGGCTGTACTTTTTCCGTGGGGGTACTGGGTCCCCGTCCCTGTCCATTAGTGTTACCAACCTGGGATCATATTAGTCAGTGGCGTAGACAAGGCCCCTAAGGGGCCCAACCCACTTCCCTGCAATCCTTCAGACAAGGTATAAGTATACATTTAGACTGTACTAAATTTGCCTATTTGGTCAGTTTATTCTAAGGAAAATAATTAAAACTGTTGCCACAAGATCTCATATTTTAAAGCTATAATGCACCAAGTTTGATTTTAAAGCCCCGCTGAGGAACTCACAACGCTCCCCCAGACCTAGCTGAATTTTAAGGGTCCTACTGCTAAGGGGAGGGAGTTAAGGAAAAAAGGAGGGGAAAGGGAAAAAGAGGGGAGGGGCAAGGAGGAGAGGAAAAAGGAGGGGAAAACGGCCAGCGGCCAGCTTTCTGTGCGGCCGCCTTTTGTGGTGGAAGCGTCTGAGCCCGACATCGACTGAACAACCGGCGACCAATGGCAACGGTCGCCTGTCGCTCGTCTCCGACTTCACCGGCTCAGCAAAGCGCCGCACCCCCCCGGGATCCGATTCCTGGGAGTTAGTCACAGGCGTCTGTTCGTAACTGATCCACGACGCCTCTTGGACTTCCGTGAACGGATTGGGGCGGTGAGCCGCATCCTCGACCGGGAATGAGAGAAAGAGAAGGGAAGGAAGATGGAAGGAAAGGAGAGGAGGCCCATATAGTGCCTATAAGAATGTTGAGGACAAAAAAAATGATAAATTTTGATAATGATGCGGATGATGACAACAAAAAGAAAATTTTCAGACAGACTAAATTTTAGGGGTGTGTGGGCAACTGTCTGCTGTCTGCTGGCTGCCACAATCCATCGATGCTGCTGCTGCTGCTACATGTCAGATGAGAAACCGGATGAGAAATGGATCGTGTTTGACGGACCTGTGGACGCTGTCTGGATTGAGAGTATGAACTCTGTCATGGATGACAACAAGATTCTAACCCTCATCAACGGAGAACGTATCTCCATGCCCGAGCAGGTCGACTTATCCAATACCGTCTCGTTTCACTCTCTTACTGTTTAGGAAATAAATGTGTTGAGTTTCGCTAATTAATAAGGTTAATTAACTTTTACTTATTAACAGAGGACGCATTTCAATGCAGGAGTAGGTCAATATATTTCAATGTTTCACTGTTTCAGTAATTATTGTATCAAGTTTCATTAATTACCCAGGTTAATTAATTCATATCAGCAGAGAACTTATTCTTACTTAGGCCTATACTGTATTGTTTCACTACTGCAACGAGACTCATGACTCCGAAAATTCATACCTGTTTTTACCTGTATTGTTTTCACCTGGATTATACCTGTATTGTTTGACGTGTATTGCAGGTATCTCTGTTGTTTGAGGTGGGTGATCTGGCCGTGGCGTCGCCAGCCACTGTATCTCGCTGCGGCATGGTCTACTGCGACGTCTCGGACCTTGGCTGGCGGCCGTACGTGGACAGTTGGCTGGAACGCAAGAAGGACAAGACTTTGATCGAGGAATTGCGGCGACTGTTTGACAAACACATCGTGAAGCTGCAGCAGTTCAAGAAGGCGCAGAACTGCAAGGAGCTGATCCCCGTCGGTGAGCTGAACGGAATCATCTCGCTGTGTCGACTCTTCGACTCTTTCGGCACTCCCGCCAACGGCGTACATATACTACTATTATTATTATTTTATTTGTAAACAACTAAACATGGTACAACTCACATACAATAGGCTACATACAGAAATAAAAGCTTAGCGAGCATACAATAGGCCTACAGACAGAAAGTCCCAGATTACAAATTAATGTGATTTGCATTTTGTCTTAATTAGCAGACACGTTGAAACAGTGATCAATAAGTTACACTTAAGCATGAAGTTACAACTTTTATTGGTCAAGTTGTTGTTCATCTAACAAATAAAAAATAAAAACTTGATGAATATGCGTAGTATGCTGTGTAAAAAAACTTTAAGAGTTTAAAAGGAGCAGACGCCCTTAGCTATCGATCAACGTAATGAAAACGTAATTTCAAAATTTTTCCTGAGCCGTAAGGCCCACAAGGCGATGCTGATTTTCATTACCTTAGCCTTTAGCCAGACACCAGTTTACACTGCTAGACTTTTGCGGGTACTCATTGCACTTATTCGTGGAAGGATGGCGAAGCTGTTTTTAGATGGTTTATCTAACTGAGGTTAAGGCGGGGCGCTCGTTCAGCTGTGTCGGGTGGCAGGTAACACTGTGTGATCCCATACGGCGGGTGACGCTCTCTAGCTCTGAGATAGGTTTCCTATGAAGAGCTATAGCATTAACCGTTATCAGTTTGCGATCCAGGTACTAACCGGGCCCGGCGTTTATTAATTTCGTTGATGTGACCAACGACGTTACCAGCCAAGCCAAAGTGTCACTTGGCACTGATAACTTATCGACTAGCGCACTTGCAAAAAGTCATTCACATTGTTTCCGTGTCTGTGAAGGTCGACCCTAACGATGTTGACAATTTTCCCAAGATGATCGAGCTCTGGTTCATGTTCTCGCTGATCTGGTCAATCTGCTGCTCAGTCGACGAAGAAGCACGGAAGAAGATTGACGCGTATCTACGTGAGATCGACGGCAGCTTCCCCAACAAGGACTCCATCTACGAGTACTACGTGGAGCCCAAGACCCGCTCCTGGATACACTGGGAAGAAAAACTGAAACAGGGATGGAAACTCAACCCGAGGTTAAATAATCTCTGTAAAACATCCGGCTTGTCTCTGTCTTATCTGCCAACTTTGGCGTGTAATATACACTGTGTCTCAAAAAAGTTTATCCTTTTGTTTTTTGCAATATCGCTATCAGATTTCGTCTGATTTTGCTAATTTTTGGCGGGAACATATCCCCGCAAAATATGAAACTAACACAAATGCAAAGCCCACCACATCTCGCTTCATAGGTTTGTACTGTACCTTGTAAAATTTGGCAACGATTTTCATGGCGTTATACAGTAAGCCTATAGCGTCGAAGATGAAGTCTGCAGATTGGCAAGTAACGTTTACATTATCAGAGCAAGTGTTTCAACTGTCGTCCACTATTCTCACACAGTCGCGCAGCCGTCCACGCTACATGGTTGATGCCTTGTTTGTTACACGTTTGTTCATTTTAAAAAAGACCACCTGCAACCAGGGCTTGCTGCTTGAAACTATCGATCGGTCGATCGCCTAAATCGATCGCTAATTTAACCCCCGCCAGGCAATTACCAAGATATCGATCGCCTAGGCTTATTTGCTGACCATGCTCAGTGATTTTTGGTCGCTGAATTGACGCAAATTTGCTATCGGTCAGTTTTCTCTCTGCCATCGTTTGGTAATTGAGAAGCAAACTTCAGCAGACGTGGACGATACGGAAACTCTTTAAAAAGATATTCTTTTTCTACAGTTCTTTAAATCATCACATTTTAAATTTCATTTGCTGCTGTTATGTTTTCGTCCGTTTTTTTCTCACGGACGCTTATTTTTTGTCGTGGTGATTGGTGAGTTTTAGTATTAGCCATGAGCGTCCACTCCATTGACAGGTAGAAGCCGGATACTTAGTGACAAATGATAAACTGATCAGTCGATCGATGGATTGACATTGCAGCTTGCCATTCTACAAGCTGGTAGTGCCTACAGTCGACACAGTGCGGTACTCTTACCTGGTGAGCTGTCTCGTCTCCAACTGTTTCCCGGTCATGTTGGTCGGACCGGTGGGCACTGGGAAGACTTCAGTGGCACAGGGCGTGTTGAGCAAGTTGGATCCCACGGCCTATAACGTGCTTACCGTCAACCTCTCCGCGCAGGTCAGCTTACAACAGTTTGAGTTAAAAGAAATTTTGCCCCCTTCCCCTAACGTGTTTTAAAATTTATTTTTAATGGCTGGAAATTGTCAAGCGATATTTTACGCACATATTTTGCTTTCAAATCTATACACCTAGCTACAAAGTTTTGTTCAGTTATTTTTTCAGGCTTTGATAAGTTGATTTCATAACATGTGCGTGGGGGTGAAAATTTCTTGATTCGTCTTTGGATCCATGAATGCTTTCAGTAAGCTAATTAGCCTACCCTCTCTTTTCCATTCTCACTCTAATTCTTCTGCGTTTCTTTCATCAGTCTCAGTACAGTAGTCTATAGGCCTATTATTTAGTCGAGTTTATGTAGCTAAGTAAAAGTCAAATGAATGCATTTAAATTACAACCTTAACTTGCTGGACTAATGAAGCAGTACACACCACAAAAGAACAGGCAAGTCAGCTAACCAAGAGGAGAGGTTTTACCAGTTTTCTCGTATCTGTGAAAATTTGTTTACTAGGGTGACGTCTAGCAGCAACAGAAATCGTTCTTTAAAAAAGCAAAAATCGTACCAATGTCGGCATTAGCAGATGTCGACAAGTCCATGAAGTCAGGTAAAGGTTGTACGTGTAATTTTGACGATTTCATATTGCTTGTTAATGCTGCTTGTGAAGTTGTGCTGCTGCTGCAGCTGCTACGTGTGTTAATCGTGTGTTTGTCACTGTTACAGACGACATCAAACAACATTCAGGACATTATAGAGAGCCGCGTAGAAAAGCGTACCAAGGGCGTCTTCGTGCCGGTGGGTGGTAAGAAGATGTTGACATTCATGGACGATTTCAACATGCCGGCGAAGGACGCGTTTGGATCACAGCCGCCTCTGGAGCTGATCCGGCTCTGGCTTGATTATGGATTCTGGTACGACCGCGTCCGACAGACGATCCGACACATCCGCGTATGCTGTAGCTTGCTTTATTATTTTTTCATATATTTTATTATTACCATTATGTTACTAATAATGAACAGATTGAAGTGACACTTTTTATTGAGAATACTGTTTTGCCAACGGCTCGTCTGTCTGCTGTAGCTAACTGACTTTAGCAGTATGGTACTCATGAATAGAGTTGGATATGCTTACAATTTACGGTCAGCCACACTATCGCTAGTATCGTACATTAATTTCACGGTATGCCATCTTGGTGTGTAAACCAAGCCATCTAGGCCAACTTAACCTGGCCTCCGTGGATAGGTGCAGTGAGTACCACTCTATGGGCCTTATGGATCATAAAGCCATATGAAAGTCGGGAAGGACTTTACATTTTACAGTTGTTTACCATTGATTGCGGATGCTACTGTCTGAGGTGGTATATATAGGAGATGTTTCTGCTGGTGGCAATGGGACCGCCAGGCGGTGGTCGAACAGTCATTAGTGAACGCCTTCAGAGTCGTTTCAACCTCTTCAACATGACTTTCCCTCAGGTTTCTGTTCAAGTCCAAATTCCATTGCGCCGACTTTCAGTCGCTGAAGCTTCTTCTCAGGGAAGTTTCAGTGAAAGTGGTGGACTGCAGACCACGAAACGGGAATGTCACGGAAAAGTTTTGCGTTTATTGAGAGATGGTTGCGACAAAGTTTGTACGTGACATATCCATTTGTGTTGCTTTACTGGAATTAAGTCTGTGACAAGACTCGAAGAAAGTCCGCTACAAAGTCGCAAAGTCGGCATAATGGAATTTGGGCTTCATCAAGCTGCAACTTTATTTTATTTTATAAGCACAAATTTCGCCGCTTGTTTCGATTTCTTGTAAATTTGTTGTACAACAACAATGCTGTAAGCTACAGCAAACTGTTGCAGCAGATGCACAAGAAATCAACAAGAAATTTGAGCAAATGCTCATGAAACATGCGAAAGCCTATAGCAGTTCCTCTTCGCAAACTGTCAGTCTGTCTCCAGCCTTTTCGTCACAATTCATTCTTGGATTTTGTGCTGAAGCAGAAAATCGAATAAATTAATAATAAACAGCATGTCTGTACCTATTTGCAGTCGTTTTCACGCTACACCAGATAATTGCAGTGAAATAACCACTTTTTAGGAGGGGTAGCCGTCTTTGACGCCCGCCTGCGCC
>Ga0056128_1011900_pt1 | contig 10683 bp, 6 predicted proteins | sample WorMetLIZISLAND2_FD_71113 | JGI IMG/M metagenome (GOLD analysis project Ga0056128, IMG submission 71113) | Marine gutless worms symbiont microbial communities from Max Planck institute for Marine Microbiology, Germany - Olavius geniculatus... ... | reverse complement strand
TTTGTCGCACCGCACAACACTACATTGTATTATTTTTTATTCTATGTCCGTTGTCAAGATATGTGTTTACATGGCTACGGCGTAGCAACGGTCCATCGCCAATGCAAAGTGCTGTTTATTTATTCATTAATTAATTTATCCAGCAAAAAGACCTCGCAAAACAGATATAGTATAAATGTGACATTTCTAGATTATGAGTATAATTGAATTAAAGGTCTTATAAATAGATACAAAGCTTTTCTTGATGGATGACGTTGGAATCATATAATTTGGAATGTCGTAAGACACCTAAAAAGTGATCGTAAGATTTTTGTCGCAAAATTGTCGTATGATGTTTTGTGAATTAGCACATTGGCATACGTGTGCAGAATGTCATAAAATTGTCGCAAAAATGTCCTAAGATGTTTTGTGAATTTAGCCCTGATTACTGTGGAGTGAAATTGTAAATGTGTGGTTGTTTACACAGATATTTACATATGTTGAATGAACATGGATGTCATCTACATTCCAACTGCAGCTGTTTATTGTAGGTTATCTTCATCTGAATGCGATTTTATATGTTTTGTATTGGCATTGACAATATATTTTTCAAAAATGCTGTGATGCATTCAATCTTTTGTGAGACTGCTTAATTGTAAATCTGCTGAAATTATTGTCCGATAAATTGTCAGATTCAACCAAAATTACTCTCCCAAAAATTTCATGTATTCCTCATCTTTTTGGTCTACAGAATTACTATTTTCAGTGATGGATTTTCATTAAGTTAATGAAGAATCCCACTGTTTGTGATCTAAATTTTTTCGCCACCACAATGTGTTGTGTTATTTACGAAGCATAACGTAATAACCAGTGCATAATGTAAGGAAGGAAACTGTTGTGCAAAAATAATTTGCTTCAGATTTCCATTATTCTTTTCATTCAAACCTACCTTTAAAAGATCGCTCACAGGTCACCTTTACCAATAATATGTGTGGCTCGCTATATTCGTGAAACATAAGTGACACTGGCCCCTGGTTTTATAAATCTGAGGCATCGTGTTTAAAGGCAAAAATTAAGATCAGAATGTTATGCTAGTAAGTTTGCGGAATATTGGTGAACAAGTAAATGATACCGTCATTGTATGTATCAGCTTGTCATTCAGTTTATGCATAGTAAATGTACCATAAGTGCATGCTTAACGTACTGCAATACCTAAGGCTTCAAGTTTCAACGTGGCCTTGCACATTCCGTCCAGCGAGTCTCGCTTTTGGGAACATTTATACTGAACTAATTCTGGTTCAGTAGCATCATGGTGGGGGAAATTTTCTTGCAAAAAATAACAAAATTTGAGGCTGATTATCCCCATCCCATCCGGGGTGGGGAATTCATGAGCAAAGTTCAACTTTTGAGCATATGTAATCTAGACAACAGAAATTTGCACTAGTCTTGGAAAACTGCAAGTTTTTGCACCCAAACTTTTGTGTCCCATGACACTGCTGTTCCAGTTTGCCTGTGATCATGCATATTAGTTGTATGGTTCCATTGTGATTGTGCCTCTGTGATTGTGCCTAAGCTTATACCTGATTCATGTACGAGTTATCTGGTAGACCAGGAGTGATGTTGCTGCCAGCTGTGTATCATGTATCAGACGAACTTTTTTGTTACATAACTGACTGGGGTTTTTATGATCAAAACATTCCTTTATGGACTACATGTATTACACTGGTACCTGGTAATTTCGTTTTTCTACATTGGAACACGTTAGCACGTTATGGCACTTTGAAAAAATTGCATTGTTATTATCACAATGAACCTAATGATGTTGTTGATTTAGCAAAAGAAGGGCAATCATCTGACACTGCACTCTTGGCTATGCTCCGATTACTGATGCGTTTCACACCGACCATCCTGGAAGTAACTCTGGAAAAAAAAACGATTAAACAAAACGATTAAACAAAAACTGAAGCACACATAGACCTCTGGGGGTTCTACCTCCTCAGGTAAAATATGCCATTGCCTACTTATGATTCACCAGGTGCGGGGCAGCAATCAGCAATTTCTTGTCATACCAAATTACTCTGGTCAGTTGTTTTCACTAGTAAGTTTATGGGGTAGCCGTTGCAGGGTTATATATGATGACCTTGTACACTTTTTGCTTATGTTTGTGTTAATGTTGCTGTATTGAATGGCATAAAAGGAGAGACTAAGAGGCCCCACTCAAGACACTATGGTTCGTTTAGGAGACTGATCTTCCCAGCTCCTGCTATTGACAAAAACAACAACAAGAAATCAAATGCAAACAAAACTTCTCATAGTGACAATAAATTCATAATACTTCAGAACTGGATGACTGCAAATACTTCACAAAGTATGAAGCTACCAAAAAATTGAGACAGTACTCTTGATGATACTATTGAGTGTACAAATGCACAGCTGCAGCCATAAATTGTCAAATACTGCAAAGAATATGCACCGTTCACAAAGCTCAAAGCTTAGAATGGCATTGTTTACACATCATTATCTTGTACCAGTTTCCAGCCACAACTCCAAATACAAAGAATAAACAGCAGCCAAAATGGCAACAATATAATTTAGCCCTACCACAATAATATCCTGAATATCAACCAGCACAGGCAATGTAAATCACATCATCATCGCTACCTGAACTAGACAAGCACGGTTATTAAACTTGTTCTGGGCAAGAAACTTCATAGTCTGCCACAGTGGTTTGTGTCTGTGTTTGTACCCAAATAGGCTGTTAATATTGTTTGAGAATTATACTGAAATGATTATTGTAAACAAGCAAACACGTGCCACTTGTCACAGCACTGCCAAAACGCAACAGTTCTGTTAACCGAAGCAATCTACTCTGGACTGACAAATGAGATTACCAGCTTGAATGACTGCATTGAATACTGAAGAAAATTCTGAACTCACAGTAAATGGCATTATATGCCGTAGAAACATGCAGATTTGTAGCCGACTGTAAGACTGAGGCAAACATACTGACAATGACTAAATGCACAACAAACAGTTCTTAGCAACATATACATATGTACAGCACCGGTGCACCATAGGAATTGCAACTCAACATTTTACTTCAAGCAGAAAACAGCTGGGTTTTCAAAGTCCATCCAGCCCAGATCAGCTCCAGCCACCACAAATCAGTGACATCAAATGAGGCCAAAATATTGGGACTGAGGCCAAGGGCAGAACCATAAAGTCGAGTCATAGGCCTGTAGCATTAGGCCAAGGTCAATTTTGTTGTAGGCCATTGTTGCTGTTGTTGTTGTAATAGCCTTTTTTGTCGTGCATCATCAAAGTTGAGGAAGTGACATTTGACGATGTTGGAGACGATATGAAATGAGTGAGGGAGGGAGGGCAATGTGGAGTCGTTTGCAGCTGTTGTGCTGGACGGACTGTCGTCAGGTACAGACGTCGACATGCCATGCGAAGGCTTGTTGTCAGTGTTCCTACGACAGCAGGCAAACTAGCCGGTTGTTGGTTCCACCACGAAAAGGCGACTCTAGGCCATCCTCACTGCAAAGCCTTAACGCCTATGTAACAAACAGAACCAGACACAGTGGACACTGTGCGGATGCAAAGTTTCAGAACCACACATTTTTTGACTTACCAAAACTGACAACACAGTCTTGGACCAAGAAGTTTGGTTGCAATCCCTAGTATACAGCATACAAACAGCTAGAACGCTGTATAGCACAAACACATGTCCAGTACAACACATAACACTATATCAGACTCAGAGGCAGCAGCAGCAGTCCAGTATATTCACTGAAAGATGATGTATTGTGCAACACTAGCTTACACATATTCAGCAGCACGCCGACACTTGGTCAAAATGGCAGATAAAATAACTTCTGCTGTGTTTGATGTGTTAGTCACTGCACGTGGCCAGTAATGTGTGTATAAACTGCAGTTTTGTACAGACATAACAGAGAGATTTTTATATATTCAAACAGCAAACACTTGTCGACTCTCATCACCAATGTCCCAAAAACATGCCAATAACCCACTGCCACAAACTGCAATTAGTAACAGCCAAGTTGTATACCCTTCAAAAATTACAGACGAAACACTTTTAACGCTAAGCACTCTGCCGTTTTTGTGCTTAAAATCTTCCCATCAATAAAGCAAGTCTTTCCAAACAATGAATCTATTTTGGCACAACACTTTTCCTGACAACACCAATGCACCAAGAGTGGTTGCCATGACTACGATCAACCACTCTTGTTGCAATTATATATTATCACATTCGATACCAATGATTATATTAGCTCACACATTTTTGCAGTGGGTGATTCAAATTTCAAGAGGCCGGCTGCCAAATACATTCTGACGTCAAAAAATAACACGCAAGATACAAAACGCAAAACCTTATTCACTGAAGAGCACGTAATAGAAAACAACACAAGTTCGTGTGCTTTAATATAGCACTACACTACAATTTTTTCTGGAAATTTTTTCTATCCTCAAAGGTGCAAACTCCCAAACCAGCCTGTGTATTCCACTGCATTTATTAAGCAAGAACTCGACATCGACCTACCAGAATTTTAGTTAGTTAGGTTACACTTAAATTATTAGTTAGGTTAGTTAGGCAAATCAACATAAATTGGCTGCTTTGACAGTATCACACAGAAGCTGAACAAATTATGACAATACGAGGAATGACGATTTGTGCGAGATACCCTGCATTCACTTACACAGAACTCATCAGTTGAAACGCTCACGCAACAACGTGGCAGAAAATAAAGCTGCCCTAGTGCAACTTCATGACGGAGCACTGCACACTGCAATTATTCACACAATAATACCGTTAAACGTTTCAACAATCAATTTTAACTGCTACAGTTTGCCTCATCACTGGTTTTATGCCTTACTGTAGTGGAAAATGACGAAAAAAATACTATGAGCTACAACACACGTTCAGTACGTGACATGACTGAGCAATAAGCATCCTGTGTTCCACTGTCATTACTGTTCCTTAAACCAATCTAAAATTCAGTGTCAATAAGACTCGACAATAACAGTTGATAAACAAAAAGCTTTAAATTCAACAAAGTTTAAAACTGCATACTAATAGTTAAATGCTGTCTAATAATTCCAGTTGAATTATAAAAAAAATCAATGGTCACCAAACAGAAAACTACTTTAACAATGGCACTTAACAACGATGCCAAAACGCTGTTACCATCTTGCAACAAAAACTTTTCATCACACTAAATGGCACATCATTGGCCTAGCCGATCAGTCAGAGACAACCAAAACAGTGAAAATACTTTAAAAACACAATCATTTAACACGTAACATATTTTCTATCATTGTGACTAACGTGAATCTGGACTAAAACATAAAAGTTTTGCACCAATGTCGTTCATGATCTTGGTTCAGCTGAATCTAGATCAAAAGTTGAACAAAGTTTAGCATAGCAACTGTGCATCGGCATGCTAGAATGCTGTTTATTTATCCATTAATTAATTTATCCAGCAAAAAGACCACAGAAAACAGATATAGCACAAATGTAACATATCTAGATCACAAGTATAATTGAATTTAATGCCTTCTAAATCGATATGAATGAGTCTTTGTTGCTGTGATTAGGGTTCGATCGTTTGGTTAATGTAGCAACGATACATCGAAATGAAAAATGTGATTTATTCATCTATTTGTTAATTTATCAAGCACAAAGAGAACATAAAACGAATATATCCAGATCCAGAATATCCAGATCATCAGATTTGAATCAAGATCAAAATTTGATCGGTGGTCAGATGGCAGTTCAGAATTGAACGGAGATCAACGCTTGAACTGCTTTGATCCAACGTAATTTATGGCTGAACCAGGTTCATATTCATATTTGACCCAGGTTCAAAGTTGAACGAAACTGGTGCAAAGCACCCCTACTCACACTGCAAAACTGACAAACATGCAAAAAAAATACCCAAACACATTGTGTGAGCATAGCCCAAAACTAGAAACCGTTCTTAGATTTGACATAGTGAGCTGTAATTAATTAACATGCAAAAAATGACAAATGTAAAACTGCAACAGCCTAGCAGATACAATATGTGCAGTAAATGGAACAAACATACAGTTGTAGAGAATCGGCTTACAGAATCAATGCTGGAACTGGCCCCTACAGATCCTTCAATAGTATATTCAACTGCCAAAACACTATATAACAGCAAAACAGGGACTACGACAAAACAAAAAAAATGTATCAAGAAGACACAGTTAGAGTCCATTGTAGCTACAGATTATTATAAACACCAAGACTAGCTATATGTCCTCTAGCTTCTGTCATATAGCTCTCAGTATTTTTTAGCTCCAGCGGCTGATGGCCATTACGCATACATGCGCATGATATCTTTCTGGTAATGATTTTCAATGTTCTTTCGCCTCAGCTTGAATGCCTCTGTCACAAGTCCAGTGTCCGGAGTCCAGGCCTCTGTTACCAGCTTCACTTTCTGCGGCAGCTCAAATTTCTCCAGCTTACCTGACAAACAGAAACCACCCGACTGCCATAAACGTGTATTAAGATGCTCAGATGAGAGACGATATGAAATAAAACAAACTAAAACTACTGCAGACAGTTACCATCAACTCCGTTAACTGTTATATTAACTTGCAGAAAAGTTTTATTTTATCGCAGGAGTCCGCGCGAACGGCAGTAATACAAAATGAATTGTTCTGGTTTGTTCAATTTCATCTCGTCAAACGTGTGCAGACTCAAAATTACACAGAGTCAACAGTGACCATCTCCAGTTTTACCCCAGTGTATCTTATCAAACATGTTTAAGCACTTATGGTCATGGATGTGTTGTTGAGACTGTGGTCTTTATAGTTAAGAGCCTCATCTTGAAGCCTATAGTTTTAGGACTTTTGGTCATTCACAGTGCTGATTACGGCCATAGTTCAAGCACGCTGGAACCAAGTACAGCCGTCAAATCAATCACACAGCATCAACAGTTGGGTTGTTAAATTTTACTTGTGCATTCAATTTACTCTGAACCACTACATATGTGACATTGACAGTACAGAATTCTTTTCTTATTCTATATTCAACTGTCTCTAGCTATAAGATATTCACTTATAATCCAAACAATTATAAATCAAATATCATTTACAAAATGCTAAGCGGAAGCAAAAGTATTGAACTGCACTATACATTTAATCATTTAACTTTCTACATCAATAATAACATGAAATAAAATATCACAAATTAACACTTTGGTCAATGATCATAAGAGAAAGCAGTACAACCTGCAGTTAGAATATGTACCACAATAGTATTAAATCTGCTACAAAAGTACAGTATTCGAGAAGAAATAAAAATCAGTAATTACATTTGAGACCGTGAGCCTGTAGCTGTGACAGAACTTCCTTCTCAATAGCCATGTGATCACAGAGTTCTGGCCAGTGAACGTCGTTGGCAATGCCAATCATTTGCGCAAGAGCTTCGAGGTTCTTGCGGTTCGGCACAACGAGAGCAACAGTAAACATCTTGCTGCTGTCCGCGTACAGACACAGGTTGTCGATCAGAGAACACAGCTTCAGCGACGTCTCAACCTTAGCCAGGGACACGTACTCACCGGCCTGCAGCTTCACCAGATCTTTCTTGCGATCTACAGACGTTGCCAGCATCGACATGCAATGGATCAACATTGGATCAATGAAGACACAATATACCATGCCAGACACGATTGGTATTTGGATGGGTCACTTCTGTGGAGAGGTAAACAATCTCGGGATTCTCGTTAAGTAACCAACCAGCCAGGTCAACTCGGCCTTCTACCTTAGCTATCACAGAGTAGCACGTTTGTGCATAACACGATTACCAGGGCATGATAAGTGAAATCAATGGTAAACACGAGAACTGAAGCACCTGTAGCTCCCTAACGCAATAAGCAATCGGGGTTAAAGTTTGACTCAAATGACGATATGACCCAACATGCCAAAAACTGTAAGAATTGACCCTAAAGGCCAGCACAGCAAAAAGATAGAATATAACATCCAAAAGTACAATATCGTTAATTTTTTCTGCGTACATGAAACGTCACTTGCCTATAATGCGCAGGCATCCACCGGCCTCAAAGCGCCCAATGTCACCCGTTGCAAACCATCGCTGGCCGTTAATTACGTGAAAGTCTGTAGCAGTCTTGTCGTCGTTGTTGTAATAGCCGACTGCAACGTTGCCGCCACCCAACCAGACCTCACCGCGAGGGTACGGCATGTCAGTCGTTCTATAGTTACCTGCAAAAGCCAGCACCATAAACATTGCTGTAAAACATCCACACTACAATTTATGAGATAACTAAACTAAAAATTGGAAGCGAAGCCTAACTCGAGACTGCCCAACCATAAATCCAAATGGGGTTGGAAAGCTTATAGGGTTGAAATTCCTCTCGTAGCAAAAAGTCACGTGGCCCGAACTCAAATGCATTAGCATACACAGAACACACACTGTCAACTTAAGGTGAGTAAACACTAGCCCCATAATCTCTGGTGTTAGTGGACCAAAGTTTGCCATTTTTTTGTTCAATGCGGGAGAAATCGTAGTTAATAACACCATTCATCGCTTGTCGATATCTCCACCCGTTCCAGAGATATTCGCGGTCAAAGTCGAAAATTGTCCTAAATCGTGCCAAATTTTGGATGTTTTTTGCCCTCCCAAATTTTAAGGTGACAGTTCCCTCTAAAAGTTGTACAAGAGTTATCACCCCTACCTAGTGGCACATCATGTGGTAAAGTTTCATGATGCTATTCCCCTTAGCTCCAAAGTTATAGAGACTAATATGCTACATGTTAAGGCAATTTTTGACCCCTTTTTGTAAAAAATTGTTGGGGAAACTGCCATCCCCGGTGGGTACGTGCTAGCAAGTCTTGGTCATTCTCTAGCACGTGTGAAAATTTCAGAGTGCAGCATTCCCTATGGGGCCAAAATATGGTTTCCTGAAAAAGTTGATTTGATGGGTAAACATTAGTAGCGTACATGCTGCGGTTAGTGGACCAAAGTTCACCAGACTTTTTTACGCTACCAATGTTTACCCACCAAATCAACTTTTTCAGACAAAAAAATATTTCGGCCCCCTATGGAATGCTGCGGGAGGCATCGCAGTCAATAACTTAGCTTGGATATTTCCATCCGTTCCGGAGATATTCGCGGTCAAGTCTGAAGTCATCCAAATTTCGCTCAATAGATAAATGCTGAACAGATTTAAAAAAAAAAAACAAGACAAAATATTACTTTTTTTGAATTCAGAAAAAACATTTCTTATACTCGTCCACCTTATTAACTCTGTATGACTCTGCAGAGCCTCAGCTGCACTGAGATAAATCTTTTCACAAGCCCCATGAAACCCCAGCTTCAAAGCACTAAAGAGAAAACAGAATGCATGTCTACATCATGCATCAGTGAACCTTGTGTTGTTTTATTCACAAATGAATTCCATTGGTGCATCAGGCTGCCAACTCAATTTGGCTAAAATACAAAATATTTCACTCACGATAATACAATGTATTTCACTGTTATAAATTCCAAATTTTCAACAATGTCAACCATGACAGAATCATTCGTTACTAGCAAATTAATGCCAAACTGATGCCAAAATTCAGCGTTACAGCCAAACTAAAAAACTTTATGCTAAATTAAAAAAAATAATGCCAAAAATTATCAAACTGCCAAAAAAAAGTTTCCTTTAAAAGTTGACTTATTTTGCATTTTAGAATGCTGGCTGGCAAGCCTTCTGCTGCACGTAAATAAAGCAATGCAAGGAGTTCGAGTTTACCTTCAGCCCAGTCAACCAACATCACTTCATTGCATGTCAGTGGCGCACCAACACGACCGGTGCTTCGATCAGTAACTAAAATACAAACAATCATTGTATAGATAATAAAACAAACGTTAATATACACCTCTGCATCCACATAACTCTGTATGGACATAGGGCATCATCTGCAGTAATACATTATCCTAAAGTTCAGGGGGTGAGTGAGTGCTGAGTGAGTAGGGTTTTACATCCCACCCGACAGAGTATGGCAAAGTTTAGGGCTCTCAAACTCAACTATGCATGCGGAGCTCATCACAAAACACATTTTAAGTCACGAAACGCATCATCAACTTCTATGTAAAATAGGTCAAGATGTAACTGTTATTGAAACAGACGTATCGTAAACCATTGTCAAATTATCATACAATGCTAGTTAAACGTTCCCTCACACTGGCTGCTTACATGTCAGCATTCATCAGTTGATTTCTGCTAGTCAAAGATAAAGGACATTGATACTTAACAAAAGTTGAAGGTTGATACTGTCTTAGAGGGTTGCATGCCAGGTATGAAATAGTAAATAACAAGAAATTTGAGCTAATGCTCACGAGACGCGCGAAAGCCTATAGCAGTTCTGGTTCAGTAGTTTAGCTGAAAATTGGGGTGTTCACGCTAAGTTAATATACAAATACCAAATTCTCTATCTTGATTGCATAACGATAGTTCCATGGCGCCACCTTGTGAATGATATAGATTTGTGTCGCAGCCCGAAATCACCAATAAAATCCATAAAACCCGCTATTTTGACATTCAAGGTCATTGAATTTGGCGCCAATCGAGAGCCAGTGTACGACTTCCTATTAGTGATTAATAGTAACCTAGGCCCTATCTCGCACCGTTACTGAGATACAGCGACTTA
>Ga0056128_1011899_pt1 | contig 10684 bp, 5 predicted proteins | sample WorMetLIZISLAND2_FD_71113 | JGI IMG/M metagenome (GOLD analysis project Ga0056128, IMG submission 71113) | Marine gutless worms symbiont microbial communities from Max Planck institute for Marine Microbiology, Germany - Olavius geniculatus... ... | reverse complement strand
AATTAAAAATAAATTAAATTAAATAGTCTATGCGGGTACCCGGGTAGTAAAAAATTACCCGGGTAGTTTATTACCCGGGTACCCGACGGGTACCCGGGTACCCGCGGCAGCCCTAATTATGACTGATTCACGTTGCTGCTTACGAGTGTCTTGGAAAACGCCGTTTTTAATGTACACATAGCCCCAAAATAGCCCAAAGCAATATTACGCATTTTTACGAATTTTTACGCATTTTAAAAAATTGTTAAAATTCGCGAATTTTTACGCATTTTAAAACCGCAAGTTACGAATTCTCGAACTATGCTCTCAGGGTTAAAAATTAAAATCTAATATTTAACATATTTTTTAGAAAACTCGAAAAAAAATACAATGACGCTTATGGGAAAAATTAAACAATTCTTTAAACGGTCATAACTTTGGCTGTGTATAAGATAGACTCGTAATTTTTAGTTTTAGGTATGGTTTTCGGGGATGGCCAATCTAACAGTGTCATTCAAATTTACCCCTAACCCTGGTTGCCATGGCAACAAAATTTGAGACAAAAGGGCTATAATTTGGATTCTGTAAGAGATATCTGCAAGAGCTTTGCGTCTAATAGGAGGTATGGGGGACAGGTTATTGAATGAGGCCAACCTAATTCCACCACAACCGACCATTGTTGCCATTTGTATGTCACGTGACCCCAACGGTCAAGATTGTGATTGTAAAATATCTATGGTCAGATATCTCCGTAACTGATCAACTGTAGGAAAACGTTATTTTACGAATAAAACAGCAAATATAAATGTACAAAACATAAGTTTATACACTTGTTAACGGCAACACTTAAGGACTTGCACGTCGAAAACAGCAAAAATTACAAAAGGTGATATTATTTAGCAGCACATTGACACATTTGTCAGTGTGATGCAGGCAATATATCACCTTTTGTGATTTTTGCTGTTTTTGATGTACAAATCCTTAAACGTTGCCGTTAACAAGTGTGTACACTTATGTTTTGTACATTTATTATTATTATGGGTGCAGTTATGCGTGACAAAACTAAACGACAGTGAGGCCGTGCGAGCTGATTGACCTTGATTTTGACCTATTGACCCTATGCACATGTGTTCTTTACAGAACTATCGTTGCATCATTAGTTAAAAATAGAGCTGTCAAATTAACGCATTAATTAACGCGTTAATGCGTTGATAAGTTAACGCGCGTTAAAAAATTAAAGCACATACGTAAATTTATGTTAATTTACTAAATTCTGTGAAGCAAAAGTTCCAATATTTCGTTATACTGCAGTTATTTGACAATCGCATGAATTCCAGTAACCAAACTGTAGTTGCATTTCCATCACTACTGTAAATAAATAATTATTCCGACGACAGGCTAATAAATTTCTATGCTAGTTATGACGCCAGTTATTGCTGATTATACGTTTAAAATGTTTCTAACTTTCTATATTCTACAGGTGGGGCCTTCAAACGTCGCTTTTAAAAAATTAACGCAGTGCGTTAATGCGTTAAAAAAATTAACGCTTTGACAGCTCTATAAAGAATGCAATTGCCATTCTTGCTTGTTTTATCGAAAAACGTTACAACACACAGAGGTTCGATGAAATTGGCAGTTAACATCCAGGCATCAATCTACAGCGTTCACTGGTGTTGACTTTCGATCACCTGCTGGTTCTTTATCGACTGCTCGTTACACGACGTTCTGCCACTGCTTCCCATTAGCAATCCCTTTTATCGCATCATTCAAGTGTCACTGTCACACCAGTAACGAGTACTCGACAATATAATAATTATTATAATCGTACCTGTCGATGCGCAGTGTCGTGGTGCTGAGTTGCCGGTGGGTTCGGTTCCGGCAGAGACAGTCGACTGTGCCTACGGTGTTCTTCACCGGCTACATAGACGCGCGCTCATTTTTTTTCGTCTGACGGCTCCTCGTAATTTCCGCAGCAGCCACTGCCGATAGTAGCGCGTATAGTCGCAGCGCAGGCGTCGAATAGCGCGCCGTGCGATGAGTAGCTTCAGCAGCTGCAGCAACTGCAATGAGTGACGCCACTCGGTCGCCGATCCGACCGACTAAATACTGCACTCGCAGTGGTGCATCCAGATGGAAATTGGGGGGGGGACAAATCTATCATCCCAAATCGCCGAGACACAGGATGAAGACCGACTAGTTACTGTGCTGACGTTGATTGGCCGATACGTCTGTGGTCGGTCTACGGCTTCTGCTGCAGGCGAGCAAGTTTGTTTGTTAGACTTCACCAAGCACGCAAAAATACAGTGGCGTATTACAGGCCTAAGCGCGTTTTCTTGACAAAGTCGAATGCTGGAGAAAAAGTCATTTTGGTATTTTGTGTACGATTTTATAATAATTATTAATACACAATTATTAACTGTGGACCGTAAAAATGTGCTACGGTCAGTGGATGCAGCGCCTCTCTAGCTCAGCATATAGCGCTATATGAATTTGATTAGTAGGCCCTAAGAGCCTATTATATAAGACCAATAATCTGGTCACGGGAAATTTGAAAAAGCTTTGCTGTCTTAGACCTACCTATATGCACAGTACGGGACGCTTGAAAATGTAGCACGACGATAGCTAATGATTTTTGTCATGTCGAGCGATGGGGAGTTTTGAGACAGCGGTTTATAGGCTACACGGTGGTGTTTCATAAAAGGCACGCTTTTTCTTTATTTCATAATTCAGTCAAATGATGATCAATGTACACGAATTTTTTTAAAGAGATGTAGCTGAAGAAATACTGATTTAAAATATTTGGACAAAAGTCAGTTTGTACTCACGACATATTATGACGTCAGCATTACATTGCGACTAGCAAAGAATATTTAACTAACGGCCATATTTTGTTAAAATATTTTGAATTTATATTTCTTCATCTACATCTGGTAAAAAATTTCATGCAAATTGATCCTCATTTGGCTGAGTTATAAAAAAAACAAAAAGGTGTTTTTATGAAACACCGTTTAGTACCGTTGGTGAAAGTTTTCTTCTCGACCAACGCGTCACCGAAACAGTTTTCGCAGCGAATCGCCGAAGTCAGATTCGGAGAGATTAGTGAGATTATATCTGTCTTATGGCATTGTGATTAATATGATTGCCATTATTTAGGCTACTAAAGAAGCAGACACAGCTGACTATTCTTCCACTAATTAGCAATTATTATTATTATTATTATTATTATTACTATATTTGACGCTAAGGTAGCCTTTTCGTGCGAGAAATAGCAACGTAAGGTAGCCCTTGTACATAAAGGTGCCCAAAGTCGAGTACACTTTATGTTAAAGGTAGTATTTCTTCTTTGTTACTTCTATTTTCGTCGTCAAACGATCTATGTGGATTTATTTACTTACAAGAGTTTGATATCTGTGGTAAAAATTATGAAAATAAGCCACACTAATCTTGCAGTTAGTAGTCGAAGTGTACACAGTTATTATCGGCGTACTACAAAATGCTAACTAAAGGGACCTTTTCGTTTTTGTTCTTTTTCTTCTCCAAATGGAATTATGTTTTTAGAGCAGCATAACTGCAACTTTAGTTTTAGTTGTGGACTGTGTTTGTGAAGTTACAGTTCGCAATAAAAGATATTTCGTGTTTGCGTGCTATAATAATGACTACGCGACGTCTAATAACAGTCATGCTAGAAACAGCTACGTAAAGTTTCCCTAGTCACGTGACAAGAAACCCTGACATTGACCTAGATAGAAAGGCGTGGCAGTTTTTCTTTACTTCAACGTGAATTCATCATCATCATCATCATCAGTAACTGTCATCACAAACAGCTTGGCCCATATTGCAACATGGCATATACTCACATAAAACATTAAACGTAAAAACCACTAAACCTAAGCTATATTATAGGCCTCTGCAGTCTTATAATAGGCCTAATTAAGGAACAAAATTTTAGCCGACCGTACTTTAGTAAAGATCGAGCTATTGACATGATTTATTGTCCGTCGTCTGTCTGTCCGTCTATCTGTCCGTCACAGATGTGTTGTGGCTAAACGGTGCAAGATAGGGCCTAGCTTGCTATTGATAACTATAATAGGAAGTCGCATACTGGCTTTCAAATAAAATATAAATAAATCGTTAACCTTGGATGACCCCAAAGGGTAATAACGCACTATGGTAAGCCAGTCATGCGGTATTGTGGGTGAATGGTAAGCCGTACAAAGTTGGCGATGGTATAGAGCGGTAGCGACTTCCTACAGCTGTATAGGCTGTCAATAGTAACCATGTGTCTATCTGCAGCGGTTTGGCCGCAATTTTGAATGGAATGTTTAGAGCTATAAGTGACCGTATCTCAGAAATGGTGAGAGATACGGCCCAGGTTACTATTAATCATTAATAAAAAAGTGGCATACGCCCTGTCAGATTAGACGGAAATTATTGACCTTGAATGACCTTGAAAGTCAGTACTGCAACGAGAACTGTATAGGCTGTAGCGTGTCTTTCCGAGCAAGATGTTTTTATTATGAGAAATAGGCTATTTGCAAAACCTGCGTTCGATATTTTCTTTGCTTATTTAGGCCTACTCTGTAGCTGTTTGCGAGATGAGTAGCTATTTATATCACTTGGCGAAATGACATGTGCGATGTCTGTTATACTAGTGTTCATTGTAGCTTTCGAGACAGCGTTCCGTTAACTTAGTGTGCGTGGAACTGTCTCACCTCTGACAAATCGCTTTTTTTCGTGACTGGAAACCGGAGGCTGGGCTTCGGACTTAAGCGGTACGGTCGGCTTTTGCTAACGATAGCTGGGCTACTTGTGTCAATTCCACCAACAGGATAAAAGATGAATAGGCCTACAGATATATACTGCAATTATGCAAAACTGGAGATTTCAACCAACTGTACCAACGGAATTAGTGTAACTATAAGCCTACGCTAACAGCGTTGATAACGTCTCAGAAGGGTAACAAGACTGCGTCGGTGACTGGACTTTTCTACATGCACTAGAAGTGGCTAGCACCCCCCCCAACGTTCTTGCAACACTCTGGCTTTCTGAAAATTTCAGTTTTTTCCGAGTTGCACACTGTGCCTGAAATCAGTTTCTTCCAAGAAAATTAACACTAGCGCTATCATGCACGATATTTGACAAAATCGAATAGCACGCATACAGAACAGGATAATAAAAACCCCTCCGTTTTTGTCAACATCTTGTCAGAAATTACATATCTATCAATGCCTATAACTGCAGCAAATTTATGCGGCGGCATCAGACAAAAAAATGTTTGGAGACGAGAAATTGGCAATTCTCTGACGGACAGCCGAAACTTTTCGATAGAAAAGACATAGGCCTAAATGCGCAAAAGTTAAAATTGTTCGTCTTCAAATTTTTCATAATGTTATTTCTAGCCAGCGGCGTCGTAGCAAGAGGAGCAGGAAGCAAATTATTTACCCAAAACTTTTGGCTGTTGGAAAATCTTGTTGTCGAAAATGCAAAATCTGTGGATAAAAACCCCAAATAAAAAAGTTTGAGGGCAAATTAAAATTTGGAGCACTTATAAATTTTTTTCTGTCAAACATTTGCAACTGAGGCCTATGTCAAAACTCTCACAAATTTGCAATGTCTGTCGGGAAATTAAAACTTAAACACCCGCCTACTTCTTGAACCCATGACGCCGCTGCTTCCAGCTTTGAGGTTTGTATTCTTGAAGAAAAATTTTCGACGTGGTTAAAATTTAATGGCAAGTTGGGGGCATTTGCACTTGCTCCTTCCCATGTTTTTCTTTGCCACGAACGCTTTGGTAAATGTGAATTAGGCCTTGGCGTATTTGTTAACAAGTGATCATTAGCTATCTTATTACACTGTAATTTGTCGCTACATTGCGTTGTAAAATTTTGTCAGCTTTTAAATCAGTAAGTTGCACGTATTTTTCAGACGCTTTTTCGACATGCTTAGGACGCGATGATGCAATATTAGGCGCTTATCATGTTTAGCAAAATTTTTTTAAACGGTTAGAACTTTATTTGATGCAGTTAAAATAACTTACAAAGATAGTAGAGGCCTAATTTTCTCACCCGCACTATGCATAACATGGACGAGTGATGCCATCATAATGTTGTCCATCCGTTTTGCTTGTCTGTCCATCCCTCCGGTAAAACGTTGTGTGCGCTAATAGTATGGAGTGACTGTTCTATGTGCAAATAATATAAAGCTGCTCCTTACAGACATTTCCTCAGTAGGGAAAATGTAGTTGGATAACCTATAATAATTTTGGTAGATACATGTAGGTACGAATACTTAAGATGTTTTCTCGCTGCGCGCGTCAACGCGCTTTGACGCGCGTCAACGCGTGTTGCATATTCACGAGCCAACTAATCAAAGTGTCTATAGCCAAACTTATATTATCATAAATAGAAGCTATGACGATACGTCCGGTAGTTATCTATTTGCTCTTCTAGGGTGAGGTGCTTGGATTAAGGCTTGATTGAACAGTCAATTGAGATCGTTTGAACAGTTTTGGTCGTCGGCGCTTTGATGTTGCGGGCTCGTCGACTTGGAATTCGCTGCCTGACAGTTCTGGGTCACGACTGAGTCTCGACAATTTCAAACATCAGATTAGTTGGCTCAACACAAATTAGGTGGCTCAACGCCCGTTGATGCGCGCTGTGAGAAAGCAACTTTAGGCCTATAGCCTCGCAGATTAAACAGAACATCACAACGCGCCGCAGCCTAACTAAACATAAAAGTTTTCAGTAATCGATTAGGTCTAAAATATTCGAATATATCGTTCATCGACGGGCAGATTGTTCCAAAGCTGCGGTCCAGGTGATGTAGGCCTAATGTACTTCGTGAATTAGCGAGGCCAGGGAGTAGTCATCAACAGTGGCCTAACGATAGTTTTTATCTATGTGGACTATATTCAGTTGTAACTTTTGTTGCAGTCTGCCAACTACTGCTTAATAAACGAATAGCCTATGATAATAAATGCTGATGAGACTCCTGTCGCCAATGTGTGACTGTGTCCACGGCACGATAGACGGTATACGTGTAGACGTCGGATGACCTGAGGTGCCGACGTCCCACCTCAGTGACGAGTTGGCAGTCATCCGACAGGTACGGCAGAGCGAGGCCGTGCAGAGTCAGCTTGAAGTCGATTCTTTGCTTCACAGGCAGCCAATGAAGCTGTCTGAGCACTGAAGTGATGTGGTCACGTCGACGAGCTCCAGTGACGAGCCGCGCTGCCGCGTTCTGTACCGACTGCAGCCGTTGGATCAGACCGCCAGAGATGCCATACAGCAGAGCGTTACAGTAGTCTAGTCGGCATAACACGAACGACTGAACATCTTGGCATCGTCTGACAAGAACCCGCAATCGTTCGTAGCTGACGCAGCTGGTTGTAGGCCAAACGAGTACAGACTGCAGTGACGTGGTCTGTCTGTCGGTGACCACTCCCAGACCTCGCTATTCAACGAAATATTTCAGCCATGTTGTCAAAAGCATTCAAGCAAATCCATTTTAAACAACTATACTGCGTGTTGGCGTGTCGACTAATGATCCAGTGACAGGTCTACTACAACTCTGTAATGCGGTCGGTGATCGAGTATGCGTGTCCGTTGTGACGTTCGTCACTAACGTCCCAAAACAAAACTCGCCAAGTAACAATTTTTTCCACTGTTTATATAATTTTACTTCATTGCATGTACGTTTTGTGCACTTTTATCTAGTATTTTATGTTATAATCCACATAGCCTAGGCCTCCTTTCTGCGACACTGTTTGACAAACTTGTGCAGTAGGCCTATTGCAATATTTCGTGCACTATCTTTGATGCTGCATTGAGACAATTCGTGCAAAGTAGGCCTATAAAAGTTTGCTCTGACTTGATACCACTTTGTGCTAAATAGACAAAAAGTGAAAATTTAATGCATGTGACTTGGTTCTCGTCGTGTACGTCGCCAATGAGTTCTGGCGTTATATTTGCAGGCCTAGTTAGTTTACTGTGCACTTCTAGTCATTTGTTGGCTGCAAGAATTAACCAGTAAAACAACGTTCGTAACATTCAATGTTCATCCTCCCATTCCAGTGCACGAATCGTCTTAATACGGCAATCTAAGGAACTGCACGAATCGTCTCACAATCATACCAACATGTCATCTGCCAGTCGGCCACGGTGCCGTGAATTGCCTCCTACCGTGGGACTCTGACAATAGATAGCGGCGCTGCTATCTATGTAGAGTTCCATGGACTCTTGATAAAAGCAGCCGAGGCAACACGCTGGCAATGCCCTCGTGGCATGCATAGGCCTACACCCCGCCTGGCGCCGTCGCCTCTCCTCCCCCGCTTATTCAATATATTCTCGCTATGAAACGCCGCTTCCAATGACGTGATTTTAAGACATTCTAGGTCTGCGCGTGACAGCGACTAAAGACAAAGTTTATTTATTTTAGGTCCCAACTTGTATCAACTCACGCCGTCCCGCCGTTATCTTGAAAAGCTAAAAAATTTTCCTTTTATTTCTTTGATAAAACATTTGGCCGCTCACAAAAATAACAACAACATGCAAACATTTTGGTCCAAATTTTTGTTAGTTATTGCTATTCGTTGTATTTTGCAGTCGACTAGACGACTGTCGGGCTTTTCGACAATTTGAAGCTCACTGCCAAGTGAACTCAGAGATCCAGCGTGTGATTTGGTCAGCTTCAAAACAAGGGCGGTGTAAAGGAATTTAATGGTTTGAGGTACTAATAGTATAAGAGCGAAGCGAGCAAACAATGTACCTAGCCACTTTTTACTGTTTTACTGGGGAATACAACTGCAAATGAAATTGAAGTATACGAGGTACAGTAAACCCGCGAACAAAAAAAAATCTACACTACACTACCATACACTTAAGCTTTTGCTGATCTATAGCGGTGGCCCATAAAAAACGTCCCGAACTATGCGTGACTATAACGGTGCTTGTACTAAGTGAAAATAATTTTTTGCGCATTTTTAGACCAATATGTACTTTTACTTACTCATAAATTTCAGTGGTGTCATTAATGACGCCACTGAATGCCACTTAAAGATGTAATGCAAGTTAAAAATCAAATTATGTAAAAACAGCATTCCATCACACCGCATCAAAACTACTCAATTTTTTGAGACAACACGCCAGACTCAATCAGCTCACAAGAATGGATACCGCGTTCACCAGATTTGACTCTGCTAGATCAAGACTGCATAATGCTTCGATGTGCAGGCTGCAGAATGACTCCTGCTCTAGTGACTGCGTAGTGTGTTTGCCTTATTACGTATTTTTATTGGACCACAGATTCTTAACTGCTATACTCTTAGCAGTGGCGTCGTTGGTGGATGTTAAGTGTTAGCTGTCTGTCCGTCCGTCATACTCTGTTGCTTATCAAAGCGACGCAGACTTGAATTACGAAATATTGACGGTAAGCGTCCGGAAAGAATTGAGTTTTAAATTCTGCTAAGCTGTTACGGAAATCCGAAATAGGTCACCCCTATCGACGACGCTAAATGCGACAGGGGTATGAAAAATTGGAGATTTTTAACCAAGACGTCGCCGTTCAAAAAAGGTTTGATATTGGGCCATGCAAGGTTAAGCCCTACTATATCTTTATTCACCCGAAGGTAGCAATAACACAGTACAATGCACACAAAAAACAGAAAAAAAAATCATACAACACAAAAAGGCAACAGAAAGTAGTATGCATGCGCTCTCATTTGCTACCAAAATCAACGACGGTGCATACAGCTGTTCGACAATGATGTGAGTTTTGAAGCTCACTACAAAAATCTAATGCAAGGTAGACCCCATGTGTCTGCCTTGCTTTCGAAGAAAACTAGGCGGCCTATGTGAACATGAATGTAGATTTTGCCGTACTATCAAGGGCAAAATATTCTCAAAGGACTTAAGTTTTTGGCGATGTAAGTTTTTTTGGTGGATATTAGCTACGTGCATAGTTTTCGCACGACGAGGCAGCAACTGACTGTAATCAGGTACAGAAATTGGCCAATTTTCAATGACCTATAGCCTAGTCGCCATATTTTTGGCAATTAGGCCAATGTTGTTGCAAAATTTTACAACTGAAATATTTAGCATACAGTTTCTGTCGCTGTACTTTTCATGCCCATTACGGCAGATATATTTTTTATAAACGACACTTAATAGGCATACTCCTGTGGGCGCTATTTTTGTTGACTCGCATGCATTCGTTGCCAGGAAGGTTTGCTAAAAATACCACATATAGCGTATGGCTAAACTATAGAAATCCAACTTCCTGTAACTAAAATTATGATGAAACAAAAGCAGGAACCTGACGCCCTGTTCCCTAAGCGGTACCTGAGCTTTAGCGCGAAAGCAGCTGCTTTTTAGCGCGTCTTAGCCATCACAATTCTGTCCGTCCGTCCGTCTGTTCGTCTTTCACACAGGTAGATCAGTCAAAAAACGGTGCTAGCTAAAACCATCAAATTTTTAACGTCGGCTGCCTGGAAGACTCTAGTTTCACGAACCGTAAAGCTTTTCCATAAATTCGAAAGGGGTCACCCCGAACGAAAACGCTAATCGAGAGGGGGTAGAAAAAATTTGCGATTTTCAGCCAGTAAGTCGCTGTATCTTAGAAATGGTGCGAGATAGGGCCTAGGTTACTATTAATCACTAATAGGAAGTCGTACACTGGTTCTCGATTGCCACTGAATTCAATGACCTTG
>Ga0056128_1011898_pt1 | contig 10684 bp, 7 predicted proteins | sample WorMetLIZISLAND2_FD_71113 | JGI IMG/M metagenome (GOLD analysis project Ga0056128, IMG submission 71113) | Marine gutless worms symbiont microbial communities from Max Planck institute for Marine Microbiology, Germany - Olavius geniculatus... ... | reverse complement strand
ATTAAGGGCCGTTTGTAGGTGAAAATTTTATACATAGGCATGTTTTTAAAGGCCAAAACGTTGACTGCGCATGCCCCGTGTCACGTGACCTGTGGGTAGGGGGTCCAAAATGACCATATATTTGGAATTCCCGAAGCCATATTGCCTATTCACTATACAACTTTTATGGGCCTACGATGACGATTAGTGGCCGTTTATAGGTGAAATTTTTATACAGGAGAGTTTTTGGCCGAAAGTTTCCAAGTCCGTTTTTTGCTAAATTTTCGACTTTGGGGGGATTTTTCAGGGGTTAGATACTAACTTCGAACTTTCTACCCCTAAAAAGGCACACCCTTGCGTAAGACCGCGTCGTTTGAGCCATCGTGCGTAAAAATCCGCCGACCGGTCTGACCTGTAGGTCGGTCGACAAAAAAAGGTATATATACCATAGAAAAGTTTTCGTTATATTTCACCCATTTGCCGATCAGCCCCCAATGGACGGATTTGCCCGAAATTTTGCACGGGGGGTCGTCTTGCGGACCTAATCACCTGTTTAAAATTTTGTGTCGATCGGTTGAGGGGTTTCGGATCTGCGCGGGGTCGAATTTTGCCATTCTCCCTTTACTTAGCCGGTCGCCATTAACACAGGGCTGTGCTACCGCACGCCTATGAAACAAAATCAGCAATTACATGTAATTTGTAATTGAAGTAATTTGTAATTACTAATTTGTAATTTGGCGTTTGATTTCAAAGTAATTTGTAATTAGTAATTTAAATTACATTCATGTTCGTAATTTGTAAGTTGTAATTAAAGTACACGTGAGCCAGCCCTGCGCAGCCTGCTCTTTATCGCAGAGCTAAACGTGGCGTTACAAACAAGTTGCAGAAAAGTTGCAGTGGGAGTTTGCATCTATTGCAGTGAAACAAAATTACACATGCGAGGCAACTTTCACGAAGCAGCTTTCATGAAATAATGCAACTCCATGCTTCGTGAGAAAAACGTTTTATTCATTTCGCGTGAAAGCAGCTACAGCTTTCAGCGCGTCTTAGCCATCGCAATTCTGTCTGTCCGTCCCTCCGTCCCTCCGTCCGTCCGTCAGTCACACGGGTAGATCAGTCAGAAGCGGTGCAAGCTAGGATTACCAAATTTTCACCGTCGGCTGCTCGGAAAACTTTAGTTTCAGGAACCGTAAAGATTTTTCATAAATTCGAAGGGGGTCACCCCGAACGAAGGTGCTAAATGAGTGGGAGTTGGGCAAAATTTGCGATTTTTGGCCAATAAGTCACTGTATCTCAATAACGCTGCGAGATAGGGCCTAGGTTACTATTAATCACTAATAGGAAATCGTATACTGGCTTTCGATTGGCGCCAAATTCAATGACCCTGAATGACCTTGAACGCCAAAATAGGAGATTTTATGGATTTTTGGCCGATTTTGGGCTGCGACACAAGGCTATATCATTCACAAGGTGGCGCCACGGTACTGGCGTTGGTGGCGTGGAGTAGTTGGTAACGCGTTTCGGCTGAAACGAAGTTACTCTACGCCGGGCCCGGTTAGTACTGCGATGGGTGACTACTGAATCGGAACTGCTATAGGTTTTCGCGCGTCTCGTGAGCATTAGCTCAAATTTCTTGTTTTTTTTATAGCGTTACGTTTTCCTTTATTTCTTGTTTGTTTGTCATGTTATAGAACAGCTTTGTGAGTCTGGGATTTCTGCGACTTTTTCGAGCTGCTCGATTGATCAAACTGTTAAGACAAGGCTACACTATACGCATTCTTCTCTGGACGTTTGTTCAGTCTTTTAAGGTCTCAACTTTTCGTCTATTTTTGACAGTTATTCTTGTCAACAAACCAACATAGTCATCGTCGTAGTAGGCCAAAAAACCGTATCTTACAAATGAAGCATAATAATTGTTTTCGTCAGAATATATCGTCAAATTTTTTGCCAACTTTGATAATCTTTTGCACAAAAGTGGTCAAGACGATAAAATTGTGTGAGGTGCATTTACTTTCTACCTCACCTATTTTATGTCACTACCGTGTGAAACGCAGATGCTCCAAATTGTTGCATATCGGTGAGCTGTTGTCTCCAGTAAACGCCCTAACAAGTTAAGTAAACGCACAATAAACTGAATTTTAATTTTGTATTACAACTCGTTTCCGAATTATCAAAATTTATGCCCAAAGTACGTGTGCCTATTATTTACATGTATATACATAAGGACGTAGACGCGACGTCATTGCATGGCTGATAACAGCAATCAACAAGATAATGTTCATACGAACGCTGAGTCTGTCCAATGCATTTCGATACTTTACAGTATATGTCCGTATAAATATAATCAGTGAACCGTTTAGACCGGTGGAAAAAATCAAACAGTTTAATTTCAAACTGTACAGCAGCAATGATCTTTTCATCCTTTTGTATTATTTTGACAACAACAGACAACAGACATTGTCAGTCACGAGATCATTCGATTCGTCACTAGCGCTTTACTATAAAATGTCCATCGTCACCATGCGTCTATCTTGTACCGTTACGGAAATATGGCGCCTCAAAGATAATGGGGTCACGAGTTTGACCTTTTGGGGTCACGTGACGTCATCGATCATGGAAATAAAAATGGAAGAAGGGAAAAAGAAAGAAGAAGGGAGAAGGGGAGGAAAGGGAAAGGGAAAGTGGAAGGGTAAAAGGAAGGGAAAGGGAAAGAAGAAAAGGAAAGGAAGATAAAGGGAAGAAGAAGGGAAATGGAAAAGGGAAGGGAAAGGGAAAAGGGGAAGGGCGAAGGGTAAGGGAGGGAAAAGGAAAAAAGGAAAAGGGGAAGGGATAGTAAAAGAAAAAAAGGAAGGAAAAAAAGGGAAAGGGGAAGGGAAGTGGTGAAGGGTAGGTAAAGGAAAGGGTAAGTAAAAGGTAAAGAGAAGAGGAAGCGGAAGGGAAAGGGAAAGGGGAAGGGAAAGGAAAAAGGGATGGAGAAGGGAAAGGAAAGGGAAAAGGGAAATGGGAAAGGAAAAGGGGAAAGGAGAAGGGGAAGGGGGAAGAAAAGGGGAAGGAGAAGGGGAAAGAAAAAGGAAAGGGTAAGGGAAGGTGGAAGGAAGATAGCTTAAGAAATGTTGGACGCACGGACACTCAGGTGATTTTATACTCTCTCCAATAGCATTGGACAGACAATGATCGACTGGTCAAACTGCGCCCACTCATCGATCGTACGTGTTTTAAGCTCATCTGTCAGCCATTTTGCTGTCTGTTGTTTTATTTAATACAACGAAATTAGTAAGTTACGTGGCACTTTCTGTCGAAGTCGAAGTGATGATTCAGAAATAAGCAATCTGATACCGATAATCATCACGTAATGTAACAAACTCGAGCATCTGCGTTTCACACGGTATTGCGTTGACAAAAATTATGAGGTGTAAAATGAATGCATCGCGCACATTTTTGTCGTCTTGACCATTTATTTTTTGCCAAAAATTATCAAAGTCGGTGAAAATTTGACAAAGTTTTAACAAAAACAACTTTGCTTTATTTTTTGAGTCACGGTGTAGTTATCGCTTTTTATATTTATTATATTTTTATATTTATATCTATTTATTATATATTACGATTTACGTATTTAGTTTGACTGCTGCATAATGTCTCATTTCACGGACTTATTGTCATAGGCTTATATTATAATAGTTGCGCCAGAATGGGTCTGTCTAATGTTAAATGGTAAATGTTTTGTCATTTACTTCCACATTGTTGTTAATGATGTTGAATGGTATTGTATTGAATGTATTTTAGGCGCTGCCTTACGTTATGTTACTGATAGCAATGCTTTTCTTCATTTACGCCATCATTGGCATGCAGGTATTTTATTTTTTAGTTTGTTGTCGTTTTTGAATTAATCCTACTTTTAAAATTACGTTTTACATTTGTTATTTACAGTACTGAGTACTCATTAATTAATGGAGTCAGAAGTAAAAATAAAATGGTTATTTCAACTATTTTGTCTGAAGGCAGCAGTGAACAACAGCTGAACTGCAGCAATAAACAGAAAAACGAGTGCAGTTATGGATGCAAAATGAAGAACGTGTGTAATTTACATAGCATTAATTAAAATTCGAATTTATGAAGCGCTCTTCGATAAACGTTTTTTTTGTAATATACATGTAGTAATGTTGTACTGATCAGAAAGTAATTTTACGTTTTATTTTGTCCGTTATATAATTAGTCTGATCGGTGACGTGTTTGTTTGCGTGTTCTTTCACGCATGCCGCCATCTTGTTTACGTGACCTTTGACGTCACGCAGGTATTTGGTACGGTCCATCTAAACCCGCACTCGTCGATAAACCGACACAACAACTTCCGCACTTTCCCAGATAGTCTCATGCTGCTGTTTAGGTACATCGGAACTAAACGATGCACTTGACGACTTAAGTTTAACTTTTTTTTGTTTTCGTCGAAAATTATTTCTCAGTTACAAACTGTCCATCGTTTAACTGCTATTTCGTATTCCAGTATGACTTGACTAAATTTTAGCGCTGGAAGTATACGCGAAGTTCCATTATACGTTCATAGCGACAATCTGCCAGATGTTTAAAAGCCAGTTAAATCAGTTTAGTAGGCTACATTTGTAACTGAGAAATAGCACCTAGAAAAATCATGTGTTTTTTCATAATAGATTTATTTTTTGACATATATTAGATTTGTTGTCTGTTTACGTGTGCTAGTTTTTGTTTCACGTTTTTGGTTTCACGACTCACTTCACTTTAGTACGAAAATTTTCACGTAACTGATCTTCTCTCGTTTACAATTTCAGCTTTCTTCCGCAAAATGTCCAACAAACCTAAAAGTATCATTGTCCATTAGAACGTGATAAAATACGTCAAGTGACTTAGACTGACGTCAGATTAGTATACAAAAATTCCGTGTTTTTATCACCTCTGGTGAATCACAAAAACCATCGTAAATTGTATGCTGCCATGGGTTCCGCTTGCTGGCTGCATTCATGCGTGCATTAGCGATTCACGTGATGTAGAATGTGTCACATGATTATAATGTATTAGCTGCGCCACAACTGCAGAAATGTGACGATTAAAAAGGTGACGCACATAACTGATGTTTCTGGTATTGTAGTTTTATGGCATTTCTTCAGAGCGTACACAGCCGCTAGTTTAGCGAGTGTATACACGATTATGGCATCTTCTTGACATACAGGGTTCCAGTAATCAGTATTTAATAAACGTTGGAAAGTCAATGCATCGGCGCAAAATACGTCTTACGATTTATTCATTTACAGGGTGGTCCAAAAATGTCCAAACTTGTTTTTGTCAAAACGTCGTCAAATCTCCATTAATGTTGCTAAATTTTGGCATACAGATGGCCAAGACGATAGAATTATGTGAGGTACACATTTCTTACCTCACCTAATTTATGTCAATGCACTACCGTGTAAAGTGCAGATGCTCCTAATTGTTACATTACATGGTGATTAACAATATCAAATTGCTCATCTTTTCATTATCAATTCGACAGAGAGCGCCACGTGATTTAATAATTTTGTGGTATTAATTTTTGTACGCTAAAAATAGCAGACAACAAAATAGCTAACTGATAAGCTAAAAACACGTTTCATTCATGAATGAGTGCTGTGCATTTTGATCAATTGATCGTTAATGCCGCTATCAGCCGTGGTGTCATGTCTAAGCCATGGTGTAGGCTACACTTTGGGCATAAATTATGATAATTTGGAAGCAAGTTGTTACACAAATTTATAGTTCTGCTAAAAAATTACATTTTGGTTTATTGTGTGCTGAATTAAGTCGTTAGAACTTTTAAGGGCATAACAACTTAGCATTATGCAATAATTTGGAGCATATGCATTTCACACGGCAGTGCGTTGACGTAAATCAAGAGAGGTGGACAAGGAGTGCATCTCACATAATTTGTCGTTTTGGTATCTATGTGCCAAAAATTATTAAATTTGGTGAAGAAATGACGAAGTTCTAACAGAAAATGGGACATTTTTGGACCACCCTGTATTTATTTGCCAGAAGTATTAAATAAGTAAAACAGCCTTGCAAAATGGGCAGAAAAGCAAAAAATCAGCTCGTAATCAAAATTTCCAGCTTTGTTTTGTTCAGACTCTGTAATTTTTTTGCAATATCGTTAGTGTTAGAATTATTGTTTTAGATCTGTAGTTAGACGTAAAAGACGGTTAGTTTGTGTTCATCTTCGATCAGTTTGTAGAATAGTGCTCGCTGGCGCTGTAATGACGTGCTATTTCATAGTTTTAGTTTCCGGTTTTTTTTCGATAAATTATCGTGCTGTGCATCACGTAGCCGACTGTCGACAGATTGTGTTTAACCAAAGTTATTATAATTTTATTTTATAAATCAGTGCTTAAATTTTAACACCCACTTATTGTATTACAGATTGTGGTTTTAGAGTTTTGTTTGCACGGTTTTGTTTTGGTGATTAATGATGATTATGCAGATGTTTGGCAGTATAAGACCCATGTCTACAACCGATATTAATCGGCACAACAATTTCCGAACTTTCTTTTACGCGCTCATGCTGCTCTTCAGGTAATCTGACGTACGCGGCGTGACTGTTGTACAATGTACCGTGATAGTTAAGTAAAACTGGAGCTGCAACTTTAATGAAAAATATTTTACGTAAATAAGCTTAGTCTAGATAAAGTGAAAATATGTACAAAATTAATTTTTGTTACAAACCTATATGAATGCCATGCCATAGTCTTATTACGTTGATTTTTGTTTTGTCGTTGAATGATTTTAATTATTTGTCATTTTTTAATTTCGTAATATTACCTGAAATATCTTAGTTTTATTTTACTAAGAAAACCGTAGTTTTTGTGTAATATTACGCTATTATTTCACAAATCTTTGTTTGCATGTGTTTGAAAAATTTTAGCTAGTTGTGTGGCGTATAGCGATAACGCGTTTCATCCGATCAACGAAGTTACTCTACGCTGGGCCGGGTTAGTACTTGGATGGTTGACCGCCTGCAGGCAGGTAAATCATCTCGGTATGTAACCAGCCGCCTAAGTCAACTCAGCCTTCCGTCCCTCCGGGGTAGGCAAATCGAGTACCGGTCTATCTGGTTGGGGTTAAGGCGGAGCGCGTTCACCTGTGTCAGGCGGCAGGTAACACTGTGTAATCCCATACGGCAGGTGACGCTCGGTAGCTCTGAAATGAGTTGCCTATAAAGAGCTATAACACCACTTTGCCATTTAACCATTAACTATCTAATACAGGGTGGGCCAAAAAAACCGGACCTGTTTTAGCGTTGATAACTCGGCGATGGTTAGTGGTAGAGAGACGTGTGATACGTCAGAAGTTTCAGAATGCTGTAAAGAATAAACAACTAATTTGCATAATGAAGAATTTAAATATTCTTTGTCTAATTTGCACAAATATTTGTCACTTCCGAAATTCTGCTAAATTTGACTGTAACACATGGATTGAACATGGATAAACATGGATATTTGAGCTTTTATAACTTAGTGATGTTTATTAATGGAAAGGCGCTTAATATCCTACAAGTTTCAAAATTGTGTACAGAAAGTGTACAACTTGCATGACTCAGCATTTAAATATTCTTTGCCTGATTTACACAAATCTGCCCCACCCCTAAAATTATGCTAAATTGGCAGTAATGCATAAATTCAAGTTGATTTTCATTTAGCATACAGTGAAATATCAACAATCATTAACTCACGCGTTTAATTTAGATGAAATATGACGTAGGCAGTTGCCCAGCTTTTGCATTCATAACGTTATCAGTCCTTTTAGGCAGCTGATCGATCGCTGGAGTCAATGTGTTCAGGATCAGCTGAGCCCAACATTCGATTAGCACACGTTTTAGCTGGTCAGTTACTAAAATTTTGTGACCATGCTATCTGTTGCAATGTCCCCACACTGAATAATTCACAGAATTTAAATCTAGATTTTTTGGAGGTGAGTTTTTGAGTTCAGTGAACTCGGGCACATGGGAGTGCAGGCAAATGCTTAATTTCAGAGGTAATAAAGATTTATGCAAATTAGGCAAAGAATATTTAAATGATTTGCGATGCAAGTTCGGTCCTTTTTGCCTACAACATTATAAAACTTTTGACATATTACGCGCCTTTCTACGAGTAACCGTCGCTGAGTTATCAACGCTCAAACAGGTCCGGTTTTTGGCCCACCCTGTATATTTAATATGCATAGCATATAATGTTTAATATACAGTGCGCATAACAAAAATTTACCTTTTATTCTGAGATTAGCAGACGTTTTTGTACAGCGTGCTAACATCTTAATAATAGGCTTATCATATTACATGTAATTCATTGCCTTACTTTGCTACTTGGACGTGGTCAAACAAATATTAACCATCATTTTGTTATCTCAGTCTTGGAGGTAATGGGTAGTGTTTTTCTCAGTTGGTGTGATAGTTGATTGTTTTGACTGCTTGCATGATAATACAAGTTTTGCGGGTGATATTGTATTGAGTGTTATTTTTTAGATATTAAGCAATCAATTAGACTCTGGTCGTGATCTGTATCGTTGTGCCTAAAGCTGTAGCAAGTACGATTCAGAAAGTGTTCGTTAATAATTGTGGGCACTATTTCCATATCCCTGGTGCATATTAAACCCTCTAAGTCAGTTACGGTAAATTTTAAAACAGGTTCAAAGGGTTCAAAGTCATTTCAAGCTTTGGCGCTAAGTGCAAGCTAGACAAGAAAGCCGTGCTGTCGCAAGGACACCGCGGGATACTGCGGCCATTCAGATGCGATAGTCTTAGATTGAGTAGAAGAAAAAGTGTCATTGCCTGCGTCCATAATTATCGGCATCTTTATTTGTTGCATCAACCGCGACTTGGGTTCTCTTGTTTTATTCCGTTTGCAGTTTGCTGCGCTGTATTTTGTACGATCTTGCTTCAAAATTTTACTTATCCAATTTCGATTAGCTGAAACATGTTTCCATATTTATTGTATTATTGCACAGGAATGCTTCAAACCAGCAACGGGAAAAATTCAACGAAAGATCAAACCAGCAGTATTGGAAGCCGCTAACTTATGTGCTAGCCTACCTGTAGCCTACGTTTACGAAATGGGGCCGGTGTTGATTGATGAAGTTTTCGCTGCCGATCGACTATTATAGATTATGTTGTTATGGTTTCTAATGTCTGGTGTGCTCAGGTGTGCTACGGGCGAGAACTGGCAGCTGATAATGTTGTCATGCATGGATGGTAAGAAATGTGACCCCGAGGCGCCGTTCGCTCATCTCAGGACATGTGGTCACGACATGGCAATTCCTTACTTCGTTTCCTTCATCTTCTTGTGCTCATTCCTTGTACGTACACCGAACGCTGTAGCAATAACTGTATAACTATAGCTGAATTTGGTCTATTTCTCATCGAAAGCTATCATAGATTTCAAACTTTTCTGTTTCGTCAAAAATGGTGAGGTGTTAATCCAGAATGCGCAAAAAATCCGTCACGCTTCTTAAATCTGATTTCTTCTTTATCTAAAATCGGTGCAAAATTTAACAGAAACGAAACATGTTCTTTCGGTTTATGCGAGGACGTTTGAAAAAAGATACAACGAAATTGTTGTTGTCGCTGCTGCTGCTGCTGCTGCTGATAATAACGATGCTGATGCGTTACAACAATCGGCTGGCTATTGACTGAATGAGGCGCGACGGTGTGTTGAGTTGAGTTGAGTTGCATCGCGTTGCGTCGTGTCAGATGCTGAACCTGTTCGTCGCTGTGATAATGGACAACTTCGACTACTTGACACGCGACACGTCAATCCTGGGACCTCATCACCTCGACGAATACATCCGAGTCTGGGCCGAGTACGATCCCGCTGCCACGTACGTTCCCTCTGCTTCTGCTCAATGTTTTGGCTCAGCGACATCAAACTCCTTGTAATTTGGGGTTCTGTGCTTACTAAACCGATGACCTGTGGTAGTGCCAAGTTCAGCGAGAAGGCTTTGTTGTTTGTCCGCCTGGCTAGCTGGTCGTCAAGTATCACACATTTTACGCGAACTGGAGTTTAAAGTAAAATGCACAAGCAAAAGTGTTTCTGATAAATATATTGGCCACCCCTCGCATATTCTACTTACGGAAAGCTTGCATGCTTTGTGGACGGAACTGGACACGGACGTTTACTGCCCTGTGCGGGTTAATTGCCTGAATTAAATACGAGTAATTGATTGATTGATTTGAATAACCAATGCTACATGATTGAAAGCGCTGTCGATTACTATGAGAAAAAGCTGAATTGAGTATTTTTTGTGTTACGCAGCGGTCGAATTCACTACACCGAAATGTTCAGCATGGTACGCAATATGGAACCCCCTGTTGGCTTCGGCAAGAAGTGTCCCAACCGGCTTGCATATCGGGTATGTAAATTAAGTATACCGTTGAATTAGCATGGCTTGTTATATTATATACATCTTTATTCACCATCAAAGGTAGCAAACAAATACAAAATGAAAGAAAAAAATTAACTAATTACAGTTCATACAATTCATATATAGCTGAATAGTTCGTAGTTTTACACAGAACAAAATAGGCCCACCGGCAGCAACACGCATCGACAGCAACAACTATGACAAACCCTGTTTTACTAAGTATTTCTCGTACCTTTTGAGCAACAATTCACTTGGAAGTCTAAAGTCAAAGTAACTTAGACATGCATTAATTATT
>Ga0056128_1011894_pt1 | contig 10686 bp, 5 predicted proteins | sample WorMetLIZISLAND2_FD_71113 | JGI IMG/M metagenome (GOLD analysis project Ga0056128, IMG submission 71113) | Marine gutless worms symbiont microbial communities from Max Planck institute for Marine Microbiology, Germany - Olavius geniculatus... ... | reverse complement strand
CTCTGTACACCTCAACGACCATGCTTTCCCGTACTTTTACAACCAAGACAAACTGAGGCACATTCGACATGTCAACTATACAAATATTTACAAACCCACAAGAACGAATAAGAACCCACTGACTATCTACATTCGACACAAAGCTCTCAAGTTTGTCACAGAAATCAACAAATGATGAGATCTGGTCATCAGACATCCACTGTTCAAACTGCTGCTCATCGCGTACCGACATCTCCAGGCGTCTTTCTTCAGGTGCTTTTCTTTTCCAACTTGGTTCTGAACTGAGGTATGATGGGGTGTTGGGAAAAATAGTGGGGTAGGCGTCAGGTGCAAGTTTTGGGTTTTTTCGAGGTACAGTCAAAATGAGTCAGAACGAGTTGCAGTGTCCACTCGAATTATGAAGTGCGGTGCAAAGTGTTTCTCACACACAACGGTCTTGTCGTGGATCTCAAGGTTGGCTCGTGGTATCTGGCGTATCCACTTCGCACGCAACTCTGCATCCTTCGGAAACCTGAAGACGCTCACCTTCACTTCTTCATGTTTCGCCGTTGCCTGGTAATTCCCGCGACAGCCAGGGACACAGCACTTTTCAGGCATCCTAAAACGACAACACACACAATTATTTTCCCATACAAACCCAAATTATACTGCATTGTTAGGCCTACAACAGTAGCTTGGCCACAACATTACTGGTTATATCAGCGCATAATTTCATCACCAGCAATCCAATTCTTATCATCAACTCACTGCACAGTAATTTTAAGAAAAAAATGAAACACCGTTAACGTTCAATGAAACAGTAATACAGTTACAAGGACTTCTTTAATATACTACGAGAGCAGAAAACAGACATACGAAGCTTATTCAACGACACAGATGATCTATGGTGAGTTGTAGCTATACGAGTAATCCAAGGAGTAATCCAACAACTGACAAAGTTACGAACTCGACGGAATGAAGTTATACGAATGTTATATGACACAAACGAACACACATACAGATTATACAACGACGACGATCACTATACACTATACACGAAACATTCAAACGCACGACTGACTAAGCAGTCCAAAGTCTACAAGCATGACTGTACAGGCAGTTCGGAGCACATGCTATAGGCCGGGACTATTAGTAAGATGCTGCAGCAGCAGTATCAATTTCACTTTCGCTGTCCTCATGCTTAGGCCGGCAGTCGTGACGTCACCCGGCATATAGCACTGCTAGTGTACGGCCTGTTCTACCCGTAGCCTATAGCTATTTTTGAAACGGGCCATCGGCCTACAGGGTGCGGCAGAGAAAAGTAGCCCCCTAAAGTTTTTCGCCGTTTTTTCAGCAACCGTTCAGAATTTTAATTTGAAATTTTACAGGCTCATTTACGGGAACGTTCTACATTTAACTGCCAAGTGAAATATGATTCTGTTGAAAAACGACGAAATTATAGACTTCTGAACATGACCGCCTACTGATTTTTCAGCATTAAAAAATGTTTAAGCTAAAAATGCTATTTAATTTTCAAAAACCGGTTACCACGTTACTGTTGATGACGTCGCAGTGACGCTTTGACAAACAGTAATTTATTTTGTTTATAAATTATCACTAAATTGTCGTTCTTTTAAGGCAATCGCCGGCTGTTCACCGGATTCATCTTCCAGCAGGACGGCACGCCAGCACACACAGCGCGCAGCGCAGGAAACTGACTGCAGGCCAACTGTCCAGATTTCATCAGAAAAGACCAATGGCCTCTAAATTCGCCAACTGCAAACTCGGTGGACTATCACGTATGATGTGCAATGTTGGAGGCTTACCGCAAGCTTAAAACAAAGCTGAAAACAATCGCTGAACTCAAGGAATCGCTTTAGGTTATCTGGGGCAACCTATCACAAGGACCGATCGACAAGACGGTAAAAGACTTCTCAAATTAAGCGACTGAAAACTTGTGTTGGAGCTTGGAGCTGTCGGTGGACACTTCGAACATTCACAGTGACAATGGAAATATGGCATCTAATCATTAGTTAACTGTGTTGTTTGACTTGTTTCAGTAATGTTATTTAACTGGTGTTGTAGCTTGAATATTTTTCAACGCTGAAAAATTGGTAGGCGGTCATGTTAAAAAGTTTATAACTTCGTCATTTTTCAAAGGAATCGAATTTTATTCGGCAGTTAGCCGTAGCACAATGCCAGAAATAAATCTGTAAAATTTCAGATCAAAAATGCTAAGCGGTTGCTGAGAAAACAGCAAAAAACTTTAGGGGGCTACTTTTTTGCCGCACCCTGTAGTCGCTCCAAGACAGGCCTACGTTCGATATTAATGCGCTTCTTTAAGCAACGATTGACCTTATATAGTTTGTAATTTATATATTTTTATTTCATCCGCAAACTATTTTTTTCTCAGATATTCATGCAGTAATAATTTCATGCATCTCGCTTTCTACTTTTTGCAATTAGTTTAGCAGTATATCGAAAATACAATAGTTCACAGGTAAGAAAATCTCACAACTTCTTCAAAACGTGTGAAAAAATCACGACAATAAACGTGCATTGATATCAACAGTTGACAGCGGACCTAACTAGTAAACAAGTGATATTATTATTGTATCAAAATTATTATTAATAATAAAGTGAATTATAAATATAAAGGTGTTCATTAAATTCACGATTTCCGCTGAACAAAAGCGGTTATTTTTTAAATGATATTATTATTGTATCAAAATTATTATTAATATAGAAGTTATTAATATAGAAGTGAATAATAAATATAAAGGCTCTCCTTAAATTTACGATCTCCGCTGAACAAAAGCGGTTACCTTTTCACCTGTCCGGCTGTCTGGTTATCCGCATGATTGCTTAAAAGTAATGAAAGTACAATCGAACATTGGGAGAGGTAAGATTTTTCGGACCGCCGTATGCATGACGAGATTTCGGAGACCAATATTATTGTAATAAGTTAAATCAAATAGCCGTACTTCACTGTTATTTGCTGAAATTATGCGAACAAATTTCGAGATTAAACTAAATTCGTTTACAGTCTCGCAGTTTAACAGAACACGATAAAATATAGCAAACACATCGGCGCAGACGTGTGTTACAAGTGCGTGTGCTTCAATGTACAGAACGTGTCTCGATATACATGCCAATGATGTCAACACAGCACTGACGAGCTTTTGAACGGACAAAAAAAATTATAAAACCAGTCCGAAGTACACCGCGATTACATGACTGCAGTTACTCCAATATGAAAGAACGCTAATAATAACAGCGATGACAATGATTGTAAAAAAACAGAACAAATACAATCTATGTCGGCCCAGTGCCGACATAATAATATACTTTTTTTACTTTTTGAGCTGCATTAAGGAACGTTTACATCAACTTTGGTTTTCCTGTGCTTTTCGTTTTCGAGTAAAAAAACTCGGAAGCGACACGCAGGCAGACAGACAGACGGACGAACGAACGGACAAGGCCTGTGTTACCGCCTATTACGACGGTCGCACATCAGTAATAGCAGCAGCAGCAGCAGCAGTAGTAGTAGTAGTAGTAATAATAGCACGTTTTATGTTTTATACACATTACTGTGAGTGATATAAAATATATCTGCGCACGCAGTATCGGGTGTCAAAAACTACGCAATCACTCAACCGCATCCCCCACTGCTATACAACGTTGACTGACAGCAGAACTCTACTCCAGCTCAATGACGTCACACGCCGCGACGACAACCGAACAGTTTGGTCTGTTTGCTCTGACGACGCAGCTCATACTGCTACTACAACTGCGTCTAGGATACTACTACAACCGAATTTCGTACAGTACTACAACTGGGTGTTGTGTTGCAGACTGGCCTGCCGCGGCGTAGGCTTGAGTGTGGTCCTTCGGCGCCGCGGCGAGTCAGTGCTACTAAATGAACACGTAGTGCGGCTGACACTGAACGTCTTCGACTGAGCAGCAGTCTCCACAATCGCCTGTAACCTGCAGTTTTACAAATACAATTATTCGTCAACACACACACGACATGCATTAACAGAATAAAATAAAACGCTACGATCCAGGGTCAGATTCAAGGATGGGCAACATAAGAAGCTGACCAGCCCACAAAAAACCCCACATTTTTCGTGAACAAAAATTATGACCAACTACAACTGCTTGTTACCTTGTACGTGTAATCTAAGCGTTTTACTGACATTTGTCAATAATAAAAACGTTTTGACAATGCAAAATTAAGCCCATATGTGTGTGATTTCTAATGTTTTTCACTATTTTTACGTCCGACAGCGAAATGCTTAGCGCGTCTTAGCTATGGCCTGGGCGTCTGTCTGTCTGTTTGTCTGTCCGTCCGTCCGTCCGTTCGTCTGTCACACTGCTGTACTGTATCAAAACGATGCAAGCTAGAACCACGGAATCTTCACTGTGGACTGCCTCTGCAAAACTGTAGTTTTTTTATAACAAAATTTTGTGCCACTAAATAAATAAGTTTCTTTTGGATGAAAGCATGAAAAAGGGATACCCTCTAAAAGTTTTTTTTACCGTTATTGGCTCGGTTAGCGCGAAAACGGTCGCAGATAAGCACAGACATGCTGCTTATCATAACAAGCACTGGTGACAAACTTTTTAGAGGTATTTACTATAATCTTCAGAAATAAGGAGGGGAATATGTTTATTATATATTTATTATTTTATGTGTTTTAGGTAATATTATTATTATTATTATTCATTTTATTTCTGTTTTCTTAATTCTAAAGGAGGAGAGTTTTTCCGGGGAATTATAGCTACATTGTTTCCTTTCTATTTTTGCCTTCTATTCCGAACTCTCATCTTCTGTACTCTCTGCCGGCTCTGTGAGTCCGTTAGTCTGTTGGTCTATTGTTTGACAATTAATCTAATTTCTTCTACTTTGTTTACTACTCTAGTTGTTCTTCTTATTAATTACCCGTTATGCTGTTTTGAGCTCACTCGCTTAGCCGAAAGGTGGCGGAATCTTTCTCTTACATGGGGTCAACGCGAGTAAATTACTTTTCATTCTTTAATAACACACAAAGCAAAGCATGTTATAACATAACATAGCGCGACACGTCGGGGCCCCAACAACATCAACACGACAACGGCCCGACGACCGCCACCGTCACGAACGTCACGACTTCACTACATGTTGACTGTATACGCGACAGGCCGCAACTGACTAACTCGACAGACTGACTGTTGACGACTAACTGCTAGCACTGCCGCGTCGCTATGCGCGCCGCTGCAGTATCCGCCTACTAAGTCTACTAACTGGCTGCAAGCCAGTACCTACACTACCTCGATGACATTGAACGACCTTAAACTTGTAAAATAAGAAGTTTTATTCAATTTATCTTGATTTTGGGGCCGCAACACACATTTTAACAGTAAACTGCGCCGAGATAGCTGGAGATAGACCAAAACAACCTCATATGAATTTTTCGGCGTCTTATTGTCAGGCAAATAAGGTTTAGTATTAATGAAGCTTAATAACAGTTTCGTAACACTATGGCATACACGTACGAGGGTCACTCAAAAAGTTTGTAGACCGATATAGTTAGGCATAAAATAATCAGACCGTATTTTGCCACTTTTCAACATATTTCTTTGCAACCAAAACACACTTGGTGCAGCATTTTTTCAAAGCTCAGATGCCATTGTACAAAAAAAATTTGGCCTTGGTTTTCCGGCCAGCAATTTGCCGTGCAGATTACAAGGGCATTCAGCAAATATGTAGTCTGTTATAGATGGACAGTATTAATGCGAATAATACTGTGTTAATACTAGTTAGTATCATCTAGCACTGCAATATTGCACATTTATTATTGGGTTATAATTAAACATCACGAAAGTAGACACAATGTCAATTGCTGACAACAAAGACGTAGTTTGCAAGGTAAATTGCTGGCGAGAAGACCAACGTCAATAATTATTTTACAACAAAATCAAAACAGCGGGGAAACATTAGACCAGGAGCATTTTAGTTCCGGAAAAGTATGTTAAAAAGTAGCAAAATATACTGCATGTTTCTTTTGTATAACTATGTCGGTCTACGAACTATTTGAACGCCCGTCGTATTTGACAGTGAGCGCAAACGCGCCAGCCTCTTACCTCTTTGTACTTCGCGCATGCGCAGAGCGTATATGAACGGATCGCCGAGACTGTTGAAAAGCACCAGCAGATATAAGACTTTGTTAGCGATGTGCTGACGCATTTCCGGAAAGTCAAGCATTTTCATGCCTTTCAGTAAGCCTAGATGGTCCACTCCTTCTAGGATGCAGTATGGCAGCCAGCACAGCATGAAGAATACGACGATCACCGCAGTAGTGCGCAGTGCCTTGAGACTGCGTAACATCTACACAACAACAACAATATATTAGCTACTCAATCAATCAATCGTAAAAAGACGCAAAGTTCTTTCCTAGCCATAACATTTATAGAGCGGCGCGGATCTTCGTTTCCTTAGCTTTCAGCCAGACACTAGTTTGCACTGTCAGATCACGAATAGTGCATCGCGCCATGTGCTTGTTTTACGCCTCAGCTTTGCCCGTTCGTCCGTTCCGTGCAAGCTCTCCTGACTTGAAAAAAGCGCACGAAAGCCTCAGTTGGTGTAAAAGTTTTCCGTGTCAGAAGTAGCCGGTGTTCTTTTTTGGTAAAAAGTCAAAGGTTGAAGAGCGGCCGCACAAGAAGCGGCATCGGACAGGTCAGACGTACATGTACATGTGTTTGTGAAGTTTTGGCACACCCTGTAGTTTGTTGATACAATTAGCATAAGAAAAGACCAGACAGACAGAGGCAAGACAAAACCTGACGGTCGCGGTCGACGTTTCTGTGAAGCTCCTGGCAGAAACAGATGCGGCAACAGGTGACTGGGTAGAGGACAGCCATACAGACGAAGACGAGCAGTGTTAGCACATGGACGATGTAGTATCCCTCACGTCATGATGTAGTATCCCTCGTAGAACAGCGTCGGCACACATTGGCAAAACTCGACTGCACTCGGCGTCGGGCAGTCGAAGCGTTGCCAAATGTATACCATCTAACAACGACAACAACTACTACTACTAGGCTACAACTGCTACTACTAGAAAATGTAAGACACCATAACGCCACAGCAATTGCAGGGGAAAAATAAAACAGTCTTACGCTGAATGGCAGAATAATAAATCTATAGCAATAATATCCAGAAACGTGTCATCAACTTAGCCTGCTACAGAGTGAGTCATATTGACTACTGGTCATAGCCTTGACCGATTCCTTTAAAAAGGTCAGTTGTGCCCATGTTCGCTTAAGATACACGGTGTTTCATAAAAAAGGACCCCTTTTTGTTTTTGTTCATAATTTATTCAAATTATAAGCAACTCATATGAAATTTTTTATAGTTGTAGCTGAAGAAATACTAATTCGAAATATTTAAACAAAGTATGGCAGTTAATTAAATATTCTTTGCTAGTCGTGATGTAACTCTGGCGTCATAATGTGTCGCAGGTACAAACTTGCTAGTCTCAACTGGTGCTGTCATTTGCTACCCTGCTTCGATGGTAAACTTAATCTGGTTCGCCAATGAAAAATGCTTATCGTGTCAGCACTAAGCAACATGGAAACATGAAATCGGGCGTCTTGTGATCTAAAAACTCAACATCTTGCAAGTTTGGTGTGATATTGCACTGTCTTGCTCGAACATGTGAAAGACCAACTATCCCCACAGACACGTAAATTTGGTCGCTTTGCACGTTTTTGTGGCTGCAACTGTAAAACTTCAAATATTTGACACCAACGAACCAGATTTTGTACCATTGAAGCAGGGTAGCAACTGGCAGCACCAATTGGGATTAGCCTGTTTGTACTCGTGACACATTATAATGTCAGCGTTACATCACGACTAGCAAAAAAATATTTCAACAACTGCCGCGTTTTGTTAAAACATTTGTTAAAACATTTCGAATTAGTATTTATTCAGCTACAACTGGTACAAATTTTATGCAAAGTGCTCATCATTTGAGTGAATTATGAAAAAACAAAAAGGGGTCCTTTTTATGAAACAGTGTAGTGTGTGAAAAGACGAAAACTGTTTACCGGCAAAAAAAATTCCAACGTGGAGCAGAAGAGCGATACGATCCAAATGACAACGATCATGATGTTAACCACTGAAATGTTCATATCGGAGCGATGATAGAGCGGCTTACATATGGCCAGGTAGTGATCAAAGGCTAGTAGAAGTAGAGTTAACAGTGCGGTCATGTGGGCAGAAACAAGCAGATACTTGCTAACCGCCTCTTCACAGGTGCCAAATAATGATAAACTGTCGATGATGCCGCTTATACCGCACAGCAGATCCGACGACAACAGACTGCAGATAAGGCGGAGATTTGCCGACATTCCGCGACTGAAAACGACGGCCAGAATCGACAGCAGGTTGGCGACGATTGTCGTAACGCTGACTGCTAGAAATGCGACGTGTATTCTGTACAACCAGCTGCTGTTGAAAAATTCGCGTTGCAGTCCTGTCAATGCAGAATTCGTCGACAGAAAGTCGTTGTTATTGAACGCACCCATGAGCGGGTTGCGGTCCGAGGTGTCGTTCAACGAGTGACACAGACAAGAGTCCAGGTCTTGGCAAGGAAGTCTTCCGGCCGGATGTTTTAAGCTATAGTTTTAATGCACAATACAGCAGTGATTGCAGAAACGCAAGAGTCCAGGTCTAACGTGCGTTTGTTCATTTTCTCGTCTGCAAGCCAACATTCAATTCATCGTTTTACGTCACGGGCAGTGGCTGATTTAGGATTTGCTTAAACAAACGGCGCGGAACACGAGGCTATAACCTAACCGACGTCTGGGGCGGAGACCAGCGGGTCTGCTGGTGAGAAAGCAGGGGGCTAAGCTCCATTTTTGTCCACGTTATACAAATTAAAAGTCAAAAGTTAAAAGATTCAAATAAACAACACGTGAAAGAAACGGTCTGCAATCTGCATACGGTATCGGCGACCGACCAGCAGCTACTTTTGGTCAATGGGGAAACGCCCGGTCCGTCCTTACCTAGATCCGCCAGTGGTAACACGCTCTGATCTTGCGTAGTTTTCCTATTCGTAATTCTCCTAACGGTCAGGAAGAATATTTTTAAAAAAGCCTTCTATAAGACTTTTTACGGCATTTTTGGGTACAGGCCGGGAACCCGACTTTTTAACACAATTCTAACCTGCTGAATCCGATTATCCCCGTTCTCAAGCCGAATTATGAGTTTTTGACCATCTAATTTGCATAAAGAAGATGGTTGCTATATTTTCACATTTGAGCATTGTTTTCGACAAATCATAATTTTTAATCAACTGTAGATGTAGTGCATTTCGTATTTAAGCTTAGGGACAAAAAGTGACCTCGACCTTTGACCTTTTCGTGGTGCATCGAATGTTTTGTGGTGTTTGGAATATACATATTAACTTTGAAGTATCTATGACTTATGGTTTTTGAATTATAGATGCTTTGTCGTTTGCCGTTAAAACTCACATTTTTTAGAAATTCGTTTTGACTACAATAAACAACGGCTTCCGCGGCGTTACTGATTTTCGGCTGAAGTCAAGAAACTTGGACCGACGAATAATGGAAAAAATACTTAGGCTCTTATACATCAGATGTTCTGCGGAATTAAACAGATATCTTGGTGGACGTTTGTGCTATTGTTTAAAAGTTTTATTTCTATATTGTGTAGTCGAAAAAGTCACCACAAATGTCATGATCATCGTTTACAATAAGAAATGCACTTTGGGTGTACGTTGGTGTACGTTTGTACATCCAAAAACTGTAAAAGCATTCCTGTACTTCTGTCTAACCTAAAATCTGCGCATTTATGCAATTATTTATTTTCATAATATATCTACGTTCTTTACGTCATGCATGGACTTAATTATTTTGTTAGTTATGTTTATTTATGTTGTTTTTTTTATTATTTGCCTTTATTACTTGTGTCTACCATGTTTCATGGTGAATAAAGCTTCGTGTATATCTATCTCGTACGTTGATTGGCTTCGGTCAGCAGAGAGAGTGTGGCAAACTGTCATGTTGTCTGCATGCGCTAAATAAGTGCTATATTTACATAGACGTCGAACTGCTGTCTGGAGCGGAGAGTATTCCCCATAGTCCGTTGAACCACACGCCTGCCCTGGTGGCTAATTATAACAAGATTAAGCCGTGTCTGCTGTCGCAAGACAGTCGCACGACGCTGCAATGATGATCTTTATTTCACCAAACAAACACTGTAAACAAAAATTAAACAAAAAAACAACAGTATAGAGTTAGTCTCGCAGAATTGTCATGTTGAGCGAACAGCTATAGAAACAGCAATATCGAACAGGGAAAAAACCTGAAAAATCTCAAAACGCGTTAGTTCTGGCTGTGAATTTGTTTACTCGTATCGGAATGAGAACACTAGGTAATTCGAACGAAAAATAACTTTGACAAGCCTTTATGATTTCTATATTATTTGTATTAAAAGGCTTCATAAAGAAGCGGTTAATGACAAAATCAAGTGATGCAATCTGAGATTTATTCAGTGGGCATACTTCTAAACCGTACAACAATACAGGAATGCATTTGGACTTAATCAAATGGAGCGTAACCTCTTCAGACGCCACTCTACCAACCTTGCCAAATATCGCATTGGCAGCTCGATAGAAGGAGCGTTTTGCATGGTCCAGT
>Ga0056128_1011892_pt1 | contig 10688 bp, 7 predicted proteins | sample WorMetLIZISLAND2_FD_71113 | JGI IMG/M metagenome (GOLD analysis project Ga0056128, IMG submission 71113) | Marine gutless worms symbiont microbial communities from Max Planck institute for Marine Microbiology, Germany - Olavius geniculatus... ... | reverse complement strand
CACATCTCGGCGGCGTCTCCCTCATAGAACTTGTTCACCACTCCCTGAAACGTCTCGACCTCGTGGTAGAGTCTCCACTCTTGCTCGTCGACGAATGACTCCACGTTGATCGTCGACGGCTGGCGATGATCGTCTTCTAGTTCCACTTCACGCTCTAGACGCTCGGACATTATCGTCACCGTCAGATCCTGTGCCGTCATTACATCGTATTATGTAAGCCTATTCGTCTCAAAAGTTGACAAGTTACGACTACTATCAGAGTAAGTAGAATTTAGGATCAGGTAAAGTTTACAACAGTAAGCTACATTCATTCATTCATTAGCACCAAACGACAAAAATCATTCGCTGCTTCACAGGTCTATCAAACAAATTACAGTTAGGGTAAACCTACGTTGAACAAATTTTGGTTTTTGTTGTTCAGTTTTGTTTACAAGTTAGAAGCCCGTATGAAACAAAAAGATGAAAGGACGGACGGACGGACGGGCAAAATGCAACACCCGTAATGCGGCCTATTAAGACGGCTGCATAATGACATTCTGCTGATGTTTGCCATCAAGAAAACGATTAATAAAAACTTGACAAACATTATATCTGCGAGCGATCTAGAATAGATCCAGTCTACCTGAGTGTCAAACGGAAAGTGAAACAATTCGAGATTTTCCAGGAACGTTCCTTTGAGTCTTCGTCGCTCGACGATAAAAGCTTCCCACGTGTTGACGTCATAGACCACAGAACGGGAGACTGTCTCCTTGGGCTCTCCGACGCAGTTGTCCACGTACAGCTTCGGGTTCCAGTACTCGCTCAGGTCGATCGCTTCATTGCTCTGTGATCGTTTACATCCAACAACAAAGTCTCAACGTATTGATGGATAAATTTCTGTTAAATCAACAAACAGTTGTTAATCACACCGGTTACGTAATATATTTCTTTTGTACTCTTTAATGCTTGGACGATGTTGATGAAGCGAATGTCTGAAAATCTTCCCCGTTCTCGAATATTTACTATTAAAGACTCGGAAAGTTGAGTAAAAGTTAAAAGTAGCAGCAGTAAGCTTATTGTTAGCATTGCAGTAAAACTTACAGATATAATACAATGCCATAGTTTATACGATACGATTAAAAAATTTTAACGTGCACTTAAAATTTTACGAGTAGCCATATTAGTCTACTGTACTCGTACACAACCAAATTGGCAAAATAAAGTTTAGTAAATCAGAAGTAATTTTAAATTATTTTACAACTGCTATCACCAGTACTAACTTTCTTTTTAGCAGTGTCGCTGCCGTCTAGTCTTGGTTCGCGCCATCTCGTCTTGATGAAGACGTCTGCTGAGAACGTTTCTTTGATCGTGTCGATCTCTCCCAGCTTCATGAATATCACTTGTACGTTCACCGTCGTCTGCAGCACAATCATAGACCTACATGTATATATGTATCGCAGGTGACGCTCATAAGCAAAAGTTAAAAAAACAAAAAAAATATTAGTTATATACTGTGATATTGCACTGTGCAAGTGGGCTATCAGTTTTAATTCCGACATTATAAACTAACGTTAAGGCGGATACAAAACGGCAGAAATAAACTAATCTGAACTTGGTAGAAATCTGAACTGCGCGTAAGAGTGTATTGAGCAAACGATCTGGCAGTTTAGTTTGCTTCATTTTTCTCGCTATGCACTTAAAGAGATCCGACGACCAACATTAATCATTCTCTGTTGTCTTTTGCGCACGTTTGCAATTTTATCAAACTTTTACTTTTTGGTTAAACCTGGCTTCAAATGGATAAAAGTATTTAGCGTTAAGTGCGCGAGCTTAGGCCTAGTCACAAAATTCAAACTCGCTGACATAGCCTACTATTTCTGTGGCAAAACACAAATATCCATATTGCAAGCGTTCATTTCATACGTACTTTGAAGTCTCGTTTGACGGCGTTGTCCGTGGCGTAGTTGTAGAGTAGGTGCGGTGATCTGGGCGACTTGTTGGCGTGCGCCTGGTCCTGAGGCTGCACCGCAGGATGCGGCTGCTGATGAATCGTCTGAATCTTCTTGTACATCGACATTACCTCTCTTTATCCAGTAATGGCAGCTATACGACGACTAAAGTGAGCCGCAATACAGGTAAGATACACCTACGAGCTGCGTCAAGTGATTGTTTATCACAGGTAATGCCGATGCCAGACAATGTCCGTATATTATGTTAACGGTTTTGAGTTAACAGTCGCGCCGACGGAAATATGTGTTGTGTGAACGACAATTTCGTTAACGAAAACTGGTCATGCAGTAGGGCCTATTCGCGTTCGGCAATAAACTCGAGTTAGACTTCTCTTTTTTTAAAACTCGGACTCTGACCAATATGACTCAAACTCGGAGTTGGACCCATTTGACTAAGGCTCAATGCTGTGTAACTCGATGGAAGTAACTGCACCATGTTGCTTTCAGTTTTTATACACAACATCAGCAAACATTAACAAACCAGGTGTCGATTAATTTCTAACGTTCTGTTGTGTTGTTTCCCGCCGCATGCTCAGATAGCGAATACGGAAGTTTACGAATGTTCTGTCTCGTCGAGCTTACTGGACTCAACTGCGACGCTGACGGAAACCAGTGGCTGTTAGCCGTCGATAAAAACATTCACAAGTTAATAAGGTCTTTACACGATCCAGCAAACGTCGAGCAAACGTCCAGCATTAGCACGTGTATTTTGAATACATTTGCTAGAACTTTGTTGGACGTTAGCTGGATCGTGTAAACATCCCATTAGTGTTTCTCTATTACGAGACGGCTGTCGTCGCAAAAAAACCGCAGTCTGTATTATCAGATCATTCCAGCCATCAATACCAGCTCCGCAATCGAAGCCATCAACTGCAACTTTCCCATAAAACAACAGATCACTCATCTCAATAACGAACTTTTTATCATTTTCAATCGTAGTTTTTTCGCTGTTTTTCAACTTCTTGCAATCAGGATGTTTAGCATACGTTTTAATGTTTATTTTTGTAATTTTAACATTAATTTTTGAGAATTAAACTTACTATTACCATGCTATTGACTCTGTTGCTGTTATTTTAGAGTTTTATTAATCTTGGTTTATTTTATTATTGCAAATAGCTCTAATGTGTCTATTGTTATTAGGCTATCACAATGTAGCACGGTAGTGCGTAACATTGTTGTAAGGTCGACTATCAAAGTCAATGGGAAACCCCAAATTTTGGGCACCCGTAGCCCCCAAACCCCCGAATCAATCGACTTAGGGTATCAACACTCATCTTTTATATTTTCCTCTTTATATCCCCCAAAACCGAAAATTTTAGGCCCATTTTCGGACTTTGAAAAATTACAGCTGAAAATGCTTAACAATGGAGATGCTCATCTACAAACTACCCTTAATTGTCATCGTAGCCTCACCAAAGTGGCATAGTGAATAGGCAATGTGGCTTCGGGAATTTTAAATATGCTGCCTACAGGTCACGTGACACGGCGCATGCGCAGTGAACTTTTGGCCTTTAACATGGGCAAATGCAAGTTTGAGGCTTTATATCTCCCTAACGGTTCAAGATCGACCGATGGTTACAATGGACCACCAATAGGAAACTACATATGCCGAGTCGAATGGTCACGTGACCCCAAAAAGTCAAAGTCGTGACCTCATTATCTTTGAGGCGCTATATCTCTGTAACGGTGCAAGATAGACGCATGGTTACAATGAACCACCTACAGGAAGTCACCCACCGCGAGTCAAATGCTCACGTGATTGGTTTGGTCACATTATTGCTTTTAACTCACAAATTCACAATATAATTTGCTGTTGTGGATGTGTGACTTGGTAGACCTTACACAGTAATGTAAACTGGTAAGTTTTTTATATTTAATATTGATATAACCATATCTGCTATGGTCGATTGGACGCCTGTGTAAGTTGTAACTGATTGGCAGTATTCTGCGGTTTTTTCGTCATTTGCGACTACAGTAAACTAGCCTAATCCATGTATTGTCATCATCGCAGTGGTGCATTCGTCAGCTGTTTCCGCGTTTTAAGCCCAAATTTCATTACGCCGACTTTCACCGAAACTTTCCCGCGGGGAAAAGACGTGGACACAAATCATGAAAGTTGCGGACACAAACGGTGGCAAATATGAAATCATAAAGTTTCGGTGAAAGTCGCGGACATAAATCATGAAAGTCGCATACAAAAACAATCTCGACATGTCCAGTTGTTTGCAACAAAGTCCATGACAAGTCCGCGACAAACCCGTTTGTGTCGCTCTAATGAAATATAGTCATTACAATGCACGAGCCAAGAAAGTCGGCGACAAAGTCGTCGACAAAGACCGCGGACTTTATTATTAACAGTTGCACACAGGCTAAAGTGTAAATAGGCCTAACCACAAACATGTAAGGTGCAAACTTGCAAAAATCGGTGAAGGCGTTACAAAGTTATGGGTAATTTAGTTACCCCTACCCTCTTCCCCCCCAAAATTAGTTGCATTGAATGTGGGTCTTTTAAACAAATGGCTGGCAAGCACCCTGTATCCCAAATTTTTTTCCTGTTAACATGATTTTTTTCTAAAGTTCAGACCCTGAAGTACAAAAAATATGCATGGGGTTTAATCCCAGACGGAATGCATGGGGACCCCTGTCAGCTCCCCGACTAATATATTAGACCAGTAAAACAGAAGCGTATAGCCAGGGGCGGTAGGGGCGTCCGATCGCCCGCGGCTAACTTTATTTTGTAAATGCAAGTTTGTACAGTAAAAGTAACGAAATTTATTTCCGCATTTTAAAAACTTTTTCTTATGCCCAAAATGTGTCTGTGGCCGCTGCCTCTTCCAATAACCCACGTACTTCGCTTTCGACTTTCGCCCTCGATTTTAGGCCCTATGGGCCTTGTTGCGAGCCCGTTCTCTTTTAACTGCAATATTTGGCCTATTCACTAAAATCAGTAAAATACTGCATTCTATATACACCGTAAAACAACACAAACGCAACATCTGTACGCAGGCTTTCGCAAGTTTGCTGAACAAACCACAGCGCTCTGCTGTCAGTTAATGAACCGCGAAAGCGCCGAAAATTGAGGCGCTAAAAACGTCGAGGAAAAAATGCAAAAAATTTGAGCTAATGCTCACGGGACGCGCGAAAGCCTATAGCAGTTCCTACCCGCAGACAGTCACCCATCGCAGTACTAACCGGGCCTGGCGTAGAGTAACTTCGTTTCAGCCGAAACGCGTTAACAACTACGCCACGCTACCAACGCCAGTACCGTGGCGCCGCCTTGTGAATGATATAGACTTGTCCAGGCCGAAAGGGCCAAAAAATCCATAAAACCCCCTATTTTGGCGTTCAAGGCCATCCAAGGTCATTGAATTCGGCGCCAATCGAAAGCCAGTCTACGATTTCCTATTAGTGATTAATAGTAACCTAGGCTCTATCTCGCACCGTTACTGAGATACAGCGAGTTAATGGCCAAAAATCGCAATTTTGCCTACCCCCTCTCATTTAGCGCCCTCGTTCGGGGTGACCCCCTTCGAATTTATAGAAAAGCTTTACGGTTTCTGAAACTAGAGTCTTCCAGGCAGCCGACGGTTAAGATTTGGTGATCCTAGCTCGGACCGTTTTTGCCTGATCCACCCGTGTGGCAGACGGACAGACAGACGGAATTGCGATGGCTAAGACGCGCTGAAAGCATAGCTGCTTTCGTGCATAGGAATTGGGAGAAATGTCCCCTTGCAATGCAACAGACTAGACCTACGGGAAAGCGCGCCGTAAGTTCGCCCAGCAGGCTCCGGTACTTGAGTCGCAACCGAAAACGAGTTTTTGTTACTTCGATGTTAAGAAACGTCTGCTGCGTAGCAATTTGGTATTTTCTGATATTTTAACAAACAACGACAGCATAAGTTGCACAGCTATCGCCATTATGACAACAAAATTCGACCGTAGAGGACAAAACGCATTAAAATAAAAGCCAGTACTCCGTACCAATAAATACCGGCAAAATGAAGCCGTAGTGAACAGCAACACTTAGTTTATCAAGTGCGTTAAAAGTCTCGGACGCTGTGGAACTGTGCTTTTCATTAACATGTCATCAAGCACATAACCGTTGATTAAACTTGCAATAATGTTGATTAATAAAAACAACAAAAACAACCGTCTACATACTGTACGGTTATCGAGATATTGAACATCAAATGTTTCGGAGTCATGGCCTTGACCTATTGAAAACACAAAGTGACGTCGTCCGTCACGCGGCTATTGGCATTGCAATATTTTCCCCTAGGTGCTAAATTACACTGTCTCAAAAACATCCCCAACATTTTCAACTGTAACTAAAAACCAAATATTAGATTTTAATAATTTTTAATACAAATATTTCTGACACAACTTGGCATCAAATGACTATTTAGTTTCCCACCTCACTTAATGTATGCTTTTGCACTACATAGGGAAAGCAGATTAAGTGAAATATGTGTTAAAATAAACAGAAAACTTAAAAACTTTAAAAACATCCCAAACATTATCAATCGTACCTTGAATAAAAATTAGCAAATTTTAATAATATTTGGCTTAAATATTTCCCACGCAACTGGCTATCAAATAAGTGTTTTAGTTTCTACCTCACCCAATGTCTGCTTTTGCACTACTTGGGAAAAGCAGACCAAGCACAATACGTGTTAAAATGAATAAAAAACGTCGATAAATTTTATCTGTCCTGATTTGTGGGCCCCAACAGCGGGTCTATTGCAAGGTTTGACTGTCTTGCAGCAGTGTGTCTACCACATAAAGTTTAGAAATGTTTGCAAAGTCAAGAAGTGACTAGTACAGCCTGGATTGGTCTGGAGCAGAACATTATCGATATTGCTGGAGAATGGAGAAAGCATCTCCTTGTTTGTGTTCGCATACTGGACCAACACCTCAAGCGATTTTCCTGCAGGCAAATGAAAAATAGACAACTAAATGAAATGTCAACCACAGTGTCAGAAATGTGACCAAAATGTGTTTTTACGCATTATGTTAATTAAGCAATCATATCGCATTGGATAAAAAGTGATATTTTGCTGGTTGTGCTTTTCCCAGGTAGTGCAAAAACAAACGTTGAGTGAGGGGGGAAACTGAATGGTCATTTGATGGCAAGTTGTGTCGAAAATATTCATGTCAAAAATTATCAAAATTTGATAATAGTTTTTCAAGCTAAAGTCGAAAATGTCGGGGATGTTTGTTTGATACACAGTGTACAACCATATGCTTATCTTGCACGATTGTGAAAATGTAAAGCCTCGAAAATTTTTGTGACATTAAAGGGGTAGGGTTGGATCACGTTATGTTACTGAACTTTACATGTATATTTCTATAATTATTTTGAAACATCCCTTTATCTTTTAGGCTTGTTGTTGAGATAACGTGTCAGCATTTAACGTCATAAAACGTGCTTAAAAGATATAGCGTAGATCACTGAAAATGCATTGTTCCTCGAGAGAAAGTGAGTGAGTGAGTGAGTAGGGTTTAACGTTCCGCCCGACACAGTATAGGTCATTTCGGAGATGATTTTTGCAGGCAAAATTGCACATAGGCCCCTACACATAATAACGAAACAAAAAGTTTAACCTTTCTAAAAGTGTAACTTATATGTAACACAAAACTCAAAAAACGACCTACACCTAAAATTGTAAGAACTGCCGATTGTAATTGTGCACATGTAATGGTAATGGCAATTCTGATAATTTTCCCTGTTATCTTCCAGACAGTCATCAATCCCTCGAGACAAAGAAATTAGATAGTTTAGAAATTAGAATAACGTAGCTAATATGCTCAACAGATAGCTATGATAGCTCTCACGCTTAATGAGGTAATTTAGACAGTTCATTTAACGGCGAAGTACATCGTACTCTGCGACGCTGCGGGCCAATATAACTAAGAGATGACCAGTTCGTTCTGTGTAGCACAGACGCCACGGCGCTTCGTTTTTCAGCTGATGTTTATCGATGATGACTCGACGTAGCTTCAGCTGAGCGTCGAGCAGCAGAATGTGACGATTGTGACGGTCGGCTACAAAAATGTTAGCACGAGAGTCGACGACGACGTGTGAAGCTTCGCCGAGTGATAATAGACGTGAACCGCTGAACTGTTGCAGCACTTCACCCTCCGTGTTGACTTCACTGATCTTATACTGATCCAGCTGTGTGTGCTTGTGACTGACGATGAACGTACCGGTCGGTGTCTCCACAGCATGATTTGCTTGGATGTAGTCCGGCAGTTGAAGACGTCTGAGTTCTTTACCATCTGCGTTTAACTGCATCAGTTGATTGGTGCCGTATGACGTCACCAACAGACGAGTTGATGTCACCGACAGTCTCTCGGGTTTGAACGTGAAAAACGAAAACGTTGGCCACCAGCGCTCCATGTTAACGCCATCTGCCGACACTCGCCAGATACACTCCCCGTCAGCTAGATACAGCTGAGACGTTTGCTCGCAGGCGGCGATGTCCCATGGGTCTCTCAAGCCCTTGACGTTGATGTCTGTCAGTCGTTGATCTGTCGTAGCCTTGAACCTCACAATTGGTGACGACCCAAAACAGATCACGTATACAACGTCATGTAACTGAGTCACACCTATCACCTCATCTGCAGTTCACAGTAACAATCTGACACCAAACTTTCATAGTACGATATAATTTTACACACGTTAGCTGTAATAAGACACAGAATCACAGTTAATATATCACACAGTTCAGCGATGATAGAAATCATTTCGTTATTTTTGCCATGTTATGGGCCTACCCAAAATACGCCATGGGCCATAAAAACGTGGCCAGTGAAAGAATTTTGGAAATCAGTCAATAACTGGCGAAGTAATGTGAAGTAAGGTGCCGCGTTTTTTGGCCCGCCCTGTGTATTGAGCAGAGTGTTTTTGAGAAAACATAGGGGCCTAGACGTCAAAAATTTGTTATATTAGTTTGACGTTTTTTGCGACGTATAACACAATATTAACTCCTGACTGAGAAAAAGTGTCTATCAAACATTTATGACAGCCCTCAGTCTCTGTAGACATATTTTAATGACACATCACAACCGTAGCATCTGCATGATGTTATTTATTTTACAGAAAAAAATATGCCATGGCTATGCTGGTTGTTTATCAACACAAAGCGAAATTTTGAATGTCTACTGATGTGGCGAAATGAAGTACACAAAAACTATATCGACATAATGAAAATACAGTAAACATTATCTCAATATGTGTGTAGACGTAACTACAGGTATGTACTTTTCTTAGGCTATTGATTGTATGATGTTTGCTTTTATCGCTTTTAATTGTCTGCAGTTTTTGCGAAATAAACTCATATATTATGAAAGCCGTTGTAATACAGTAACAGCAAAACTTACTCATAGTGTACTCATGCAGCATCGTAGGTGATCGCTGAAATGGATGACACGAACCTGCAACAGTACGACACTAATTATTACAGAAGCTATTAGGCCTACGACTGACTAATAACTAATGCGTGAAATAGGCTACCTTACAACATCAAGTAAAAGCTGCTATTTTCGTAGTTAACGTACGATGATTCAGCTTCAGTGTTTTCAAAATTTTGTTCGTTAGTGTTTTACGCAGTTTTGGTACCAATTTTTATTTTTGTCTTGTACAGTATAACAGAGTATAAAATCACCTGAGTGTTCGTACATGCGTGCGTGCATCCGTCCATGCGTCCAACGTTTTAAAAAGTTATCTTCCTTTTATCTTCCCTTTCCCTTCTCCTTTCCCCTTTTCTTCCTCTCCCCCTTATCCTTCTCTTTTCCTTCTTTTTCCCTTCCTCCATTTTTTCCCTTTTCCTTTAACCTTCTCCATCCCCTTTTTTCTCCTTCCGCTTTCCCTTGCCCTTTCCTCTTCCCCCTTTTCCTTCCCCTTTCCCGTCCCCTTTTTTTCCGCTTTCCCTTCCCTTTACCTTCCCCTTTTCCTTTCTCTTACCCTTTCCTTTCCTTTTCTTCTTCCTCTTTTCCTTTCCCTGTCCCTTCCCGTTTTTCTTTCCCCTTTTTTCCCCTTCCCCCTTTTCCTTTCTCTTCACCTTTCCATTTCCTTTCCCCTTTCCTTCACCTTCCATTCCTTTTCTCCTTTCCCTTTCCCTTTCTCTTACCTTTCCACTTTCCCTTTTTCATCCCTTTCCCTCCCCTTCCTTTTTACGCGCGAAAGCAGAATGCTTCGCGCGTCTTTGCCATCATCTGGGCGTCTGTCCGTCTGTCTGTCTGTCTGTCCGTCTGTCTGTCACACTCGTGATCTGTATCAAAACGGTGCAAGCTAGGATCACGAAATCTTCACCGTGGATTGCCCCAAGGCCTCTAGTTGATCGCGACAAAATTTCGTGCCACTGGGTTCAGGGGTTCCCCTCGAACGAGGGCGTCGAAGAGGGGTACTCCCCTAAAAGACGTTATTTTGCCGTTATTGGCTCAAATGATGTGAAAACGGTTGCAGATAGGTACATAAATGCTGCTTATTATAACAAGCACTGGTGACAGGCTTTTTGGATTTAACAACATCAATGACCTGGAACGACCTTGAACCCCTCAAAAAGAGTTTTTTAGTGGATTTTTCGCAATTTTTGGATGCAGCGCACATTTTAACACTGAATTGCGACGAAATGGCTGGAGATAGACCAAGACAACCTGCATATGAAATTTTCAGCATTCAACGTAGATTTTAGCAGT
>Ga0056128_1011890_pt1 | contig 10689 bp, 5 predicted proteins | sample WorMetLIZISLAND2_FD_71113 | JGI IMG/M metagenome (GOLD analysis project Ga0056128, IMG submission 71113) | Marine gutless worms symbiont microbial communities from Max Planck institute for Marine Microbiology, Germany - Olavius geniculatus... ... | reverse complement strand
TCCAATGTTTCTGAGATTAATTATCAGCATATTGCCAGACGACCACCAGTGTGCACTGTATACATGACGAAAATTGTGCATAATAGTGTTAAAACTGGGGAGTTTCAGATCAAACAAAACAGCAGTGACACTGTGATATTTGCTGTACCCAAAAAAACATTTTAATACATTTATGATAACAGCGTAATAAATTAGACGTAGACAAAAATACGACAGCACACGACCAAACCCATCTAGGAGCTACGGAGCCTCACCTGCTATATGGGATCGCACAGGTGAACGAGTCCCGTTTTAACGCCAGGCAAGCGGACTGGTATACTCGATTTGCCCACCCCGAAAGGATGAAAACCGAGTTGACGGTTTACCTGTCACATACAGTCATTCATCCAGGTATGAAGTAATCGCGTGATGGGGACTCTATCGGTAGTCAAACCAACGGCCTAAGCATTACGCCAAACTATTGTATAGGCCTACCAGTGCATTGGCTGACGCTGCGGGCAGCCGGTCGTCTGGTGTAGGTTCCATAAGGACAAGACATGCAGGACGTGGCACCGTCAGTGTCCTGGTAGGTGTCAGCAGGACACTTGGAACAGTCAGTGCCAGTGCTGTATGTGCCGGGAGGACACGCGTCTGCAACCAGCAACAATTTGACCGATACTCACATACCTATTACTTAACATTTTCTTATACTCGCTCAGTCACTTGAGCTTGTACAGACTGAATCTATCAGTAGGATCTATAGGCGGCGAAAATGTAGTCTAATGCACTGTTGATTGTCCAGCTGTCAACCGACAGGCCAGCCAATCAACCAACTCGGCAAAACATAGAAGGACATTACAGGCATAATCACGTAACAAGAAGACCTTCGAACGTTGATACATACTCCGTGCTATGTGTTCTTGGTTTCAACAAACTGTAAAAATAGCTCCAGTAAATACTTAATCTTGTTAAAATTAATTTTTGAATTTGGCTCGTAAGAGAAGCTCTGACAGATATTTCGCTACCGTATAACACGACGTGATATGATTGACAAGGCTATATCACAGCACAAGTATTTCCTTAGGATACGACATGATAATGATACGATATGCTACGATACGACAGACGGTGCAGACTCACAACAAGTGGTGAGGTCATCGTCATCGTGTACTTCTCCGTCGCGGCACGTGACCGGCTGCCAGGTGCGTGCAAGCTCGCTGAGCTCGGTGACGTCAGCACTCTCAGGCAGCAATCGACGCTCAGCGGCCGCCGTGTGCACCGCGACGAGCACGTTGTCGAGTGTGACCATCAGTTCAGCCTGACGCTCTGCACTCACAGGCCAAGCCTCATCAGTCTCCACCAGTTCAGCACTGAGTCCTAGCGTCACCGTGGCGTCGGTCATCGGTGTGGATCTCAGCAGACGTCGACGTCGTCGTCGTGCTCTCTCATCGTCGCCGCACACAACCTGGATGTGGTCGACTGAACAGCGGTGATCGGGCGGACACGGTCCGTGCTCGGCGTGCAGTATGCGCGTCAACGTTGATGTAAAGGACTCGGCGATTGCTGCTCTGACGTCAGTGCACGTGCCGCTGTAACGCACATGAAGCTGGTTCTCAACTAGCGCCTTGGACGCGCGACGACTCACTGAAAACAGACACACGACAGCAACTGGCACCAACGATATACTTACGTTATGTTACACTTACATCAAGTCAACGTCGTCTATAATGGACTGGATTACACGTTGTGGCCAAACAACGTAATTGGCCTATGTCAAGCCAGGTTACTACTTGGATGGGTGACCCCTGTGGGGTGACTGACTGCAGTCAGGTAAACTTTCTCAGTACGTAATCAACAACCAAAGTCAACTTTTCAAGTTCCATCTCTACGGGGTAGGTAAATCGACTATCCGGCTAGCAGTGTGCATTTACCTGTGTCGAGTGGCGGGTATGGTTCTATATGGCAGGTGACGCTCTGCAGTTCTGTCATAGGCTAATAGTTTCCCATAAAGAGCTATACACGCACGATACGAGAGTCGTTATACGAGTTTTACTCTGCAGCCCAACGAATATTTTTACCGTGCACAACCAAAGCTTGATAGCGGTATTTCGCGCCCACAGCAAATTTAAACCCACCCAGGAACTGTAAAATATTCAAAATGTTTCATTTATACGTACCGATGGCTAGAAAAGTTCATGTAAATTACAGACCAGCAGTGATAAGACATACGTCGATAGCAGTCGGGCCAAGCATCGCCGATGGTCCACGTGCCGTCCCACTGGCAGACAAACAGGTGGTTGGCGTCGTGACGACGTAGGTGGTAACCCTCACTGCAATGTATGCGGCAAGCTCGTGGGTAATAGTGGCTCAGCGCTCCACACACCAGGGCACCGTGGGCGGGAGGCTCGTCTGTTAGTGGCACCGGACACGCAGGATCTGCGAAAACACGACTGAGTACTGCACCAACCCACTTACATATACTACTAGTAGCTCTGGTGCATGTCGCATTTGTGTCGTGGGCCTTCCACAAAATTTAGAAAGTGGGCGGGAGTCTTGGTAGTCTAACGGTAGGATCCTTGGTTCGTTTCCGGGTCAGTACGCTGTCAAACAGTTACTACTGGGATAGGTCACTGTCAACACCAAAGTCAACTCAGCCTTCCATCCCTCTACGTAGGTAAATCGAGTACCGGCATCTCTGGCTGGGGTTGAAGCGAGGCACTTTCACATGTGTTGGTTGTGATTCCATAAATGTCATATGGCAGGTGACGCTCCGTAGCTTTGAAATGGATTTTTCGCAAAAAGCTATACTCTTGAAACCGTAAATCTTTAAAACAACAACACTAGTAAAAATGTGTTCCGTAACGATTAACGAACACTTTAATGTTACATATACAGCACCTATGTTCCACTTTTATGCACCACCGTTAACACATATTAGTGTACATCAACAACAAATAGCCAAAGCATGCATGCTCTTACCGACGACGTCGACGGTGAACTGGCACGTGACTGCGGGGTAGTCCTGTGGGTAGCAGACGACCTGATGTGTTCCCGCCACGAACTCAGAACCGCTCTGAACGCTGCAGACGTGACCCAGCTGACGTCCTCCAGCACCGACGAACACTGGCGCCGCCCACGTCACGTGACTTGTACGTCGCAGTGACGTCACTGTTGACGTCACGTTCTCTGGACAGAATTCCACCTCCACCGTACGAGCTGCACATCAGTCACGTGTTAACTACAAACAGTGTGCGGAAAACAACGGCCCATAAAGAAAAGGTTGTACGCTTAACATTAACATTCCCATTGTTCAGCATAATTCAAACGCATTTTGACACCGTGCATAAAATTTCAACAAACTGCTTTTGTGTATTCAGTGTACGAACGTATTTTTATAGTTTTATAATTTTAAATGTTAAAACTTAAACGCAAGCAAATGTATGTTGCAGATTTAATCAATTCTTAATTTATCTCTGTATAAAAATTAATTTCTTAGCAACGAACAGACCAACTGATGTGAAGCGCCAAAATCAAAAATCTATTAAGTTCACTTCAAACAAATTCGCACATTTTGAGTTCTCGATAACACCCTATATCAGCACAGGCTGTACGCTTAGAGTCAAGAGGATAAAAATAAAAGTCACGTGGTCAAAGTCATCTGTTGTTGTTACGGTGCATGAACATCGAGAACAGATGATAATGATAGAAAGTATTAAAAATTATGAGTACCAATTTCTATTTATAAAGCTATCTTGAAATGTCTGGACGAAGAGTGAGACGTTCAAGTAAGTAAGTAAGTAAGTAAGATAGCTTAGCAGGCGCAGCTTAATAACTTAGCCACAATGCGCCGCGATCTCAACACCCGAACAAAAATGTTTTTAGCAGCCGATTCGACTGTACAAAGTAAAGTTTTGATTGAATACTGCAGACAGACAGACCTCGTACGCGGATGTGTTGAACGCATGAAGCGACGTTGCCGGCCTCGTCAAAAGCTTCGTACGTCAACGCCACCACGCCGACACCGAAGCGCCGCTGCTGATTGGGCACGCCAATGACGCGGTAGCCAGCATGACCAGAGTTGTCACTCATCTGAGGCTGCTGCGCGTCATAGTGCACGATTGTCGAGTTGTCCGACCAGTGCGCGACCGTCACCTCCAGGTCGCTTGGACACGTTATTTTCGGCGCTTCTACGTCTAAATCCACATTCACGCACCATGCTCTTGGCTAGCGACAATGCATCACAAGCCTCAAAGCTATCAAATATCTCGAATTCTAAAGGTTCTATTCTAATGCTCAAGAACTGACGGAAAAAAAGCAAAAATAAAACAAGCTATAAAACTTATTTTTTGCGGACGCATGAAATGCGACAACAACCGTCCACCTGCCGATCAATGGAAGCTGGCTATCAAGCGCGGTCACGGTGGAAGAGCGACGCTACGGTCTCACGACTACGCGACTACTTGACCTGACCTGATGAAATGCGAGCAAAACTACCACGAAAATTATACAAATGTTGCGAATTTTATAGCTCCTAAAACACTGACATGGAGAAGCGTCACCTGCCATATAGGCCTAAAATCACACATTGCTAGTTGCCGGCCGACTCAGGTGAACGCGTCACGCCCTAACTCCAGCAAGACAGACATGTACTCGACTCATCTACCCTAGAGGGATATAAGGCTGAGTTGACCTCAATGTTTGCATACCGAGAAGGTTTACCTGTCCACAGATAGCCACCCATCTTAGTAGTAATCACCTGATAGCAACCCGACCTGAAGAAGAACCCAGGACTTTTTGATTCCAAGTTTAACGTTTTAACATTTCATTTTATCGCACATTATGCGCGCGTGCCCTTACCGACGCAGGTAGGCCACTGTTGGGGGTTCCATGCAGTGACGCCGTCACACTGACAAACGCGAGTGTCATCACCAATCATCTCAAAGCCGTCGAGAGCACATCGCAGTTGACACTCGGTGTCGACAGGCACCTTGAGCCCTCGACACTCGTCAGGCGACGCGTCCAACTGCTTGTCAGGTAAACCAACGCAGTACACCGCTGTACATTATGAACACCCGACCCGTTGTCACTTCTCTCGCGCTTAGTATAGTGTGTTATACACACATAAAATCATGAAAACGTGCATTCAGATAGTCACATGAGACAGGGCTGTAGGTCGATTAGGCTAACACGTTATACAAACACGTTATACAAAAACACGCTGATCTGAGTGTTAAATCCAAAATATACAGTTAACCGGGTCGTAATACAACAAATTACAAAATAGAAGTGCAGTGTAAAGCTACAAAATGAGTTTTATCTTGAACAATGTTATTAATAAACAAAACGCTAACTTTCAGATGATTATAGAAAGCAAATATTTCCAGCAAGTTTACTTAATACACTTGGCATGCGACGGTCTTCCAGTATCTTCCTATTTCGTGACGAACGCTCTAACAACATCGATAACTTAGAAAAAGTTTCAACATATATTGTAAATAATGAAATTTAAAAAAAACATAGATATCTCAACAAGTTGACGCATTTATCAAAAAACCTATGAGTCTATTCAAGGACATCGTTAGATATCGTTTGGTGCAGTCAGATTTGTATCCGCGAAAGTTTGCAAGTAACGACCGCTGTCCGATAATGATCGACGCATATTAACAAACAAATAAAGATGAATAAATAAAAAAATGTCAAAAAGCAAACATCACGCAGTGGGCAAAGACGTCGCAAAGTAATTTAAGAACGTGAGCAGACGACATGCTTACGCTGACAGTGGAAGTTGTCGGGAGTAGACCAGAGCCCGGTGTGTTCACATCGCCAGTTCGTCTGTCCCACGGCTACAGTACCTCGTAGACACGTCGCTGTCAGCTGTGAGCCGTATGTCGTACTAGCAGACCCAGACGACGAGTCGTTGGCGTAGCCGATTGTTATACCGACGACCGACTGGTACAGATCGTCGATTGGATGACAGTCCACGACTGAACATTGTCAACACACACACACATCGAGACTCGACATAGTAAAAACGTAAAGTACTTACCGAGCCATAATGCTCATAGGGCGGTACTGATCTCCGTTTCCTCATACAGCCAGACACCAGTTTACACTGCGAGACCACAGATATGGAGCTCGGGCATCGCGCGGCGTGCCTGTTTACGCCTGCCCCCAAATTTGATGGTACCTTTGTATTGTACCTACCCACAGAGGAATAACCAGGTCAACTCCGCTTGGTCAGACCTGGGTGCTGGGTACATACTGAGATGATTTACCCGTCTGACCTCCAATGACGTATAGCGGTAATTCCTTTTCGTCAAAACACAACCCGACATTTGCGCAATACAGTCTGTCGAGTCGCTTCGAGTAAATACATACGCGTCAGTTTTCTCAACGTTTCAAGTACAAATTTTTGTTTTTAAACGGCGCCTCATAAATGATGTATTCTTCTTATCTTATGTTGAAGATAAAGTGGACTGACTCTCGCAGGTGGGTATGTCGCCGAGCCAGGTGCCGGAGTAGTTACAGATGAGGGCGGGGGGTGCGGTGAGACGGTAGCCAGTCTGACAGGCGTAGTGGCAAGAGTTGCCGTCAGTGACGCCCGTACACGCCACGCCAGTGTCTGGTACCTCGTCAGTGACTGGTCCTCGCACGTAGAACAACGTCGCATGTTCCACCGCCGGCAGAGCGGGACAACGTACGTGACCTGCAACGTCACACAACCAGCGGCAGTATAGCAACCACGAACTGATTAACCATCTGCGGACCCCTTCTATACCTCCCTTGTCAAAAATTTAACCTCAAAAATGCATTCTGTTTGTATTTAATAACCTTCATTGTACACGTAGGTGCAACAAAGCAATAACGCACGCACAAAAATATACAAAGAACACCAAACAAACGCGGATGTAATCGTTCTTTATTTTACGTAATGCGTTTTGTAGACTATCGTTTACTAATTCAGTTACCGGTAATTTGGTAAATTCGAACACATGCTGTCGGTATAATACCAGGCAGTGGTTTACAGTCGGCGAGTGACGTTGATGCCTTGTGGTCAGTGGTCCTGTTCTCTGGACAGCGTATGCAGTCATCAGGCACCAGACCCTCTTTGTAGTATCCTTTCTTGCACGCTAATAACCACAACAAAACGCAACTGTACGATAATGCGCAAAAACGATTGTAGCGCAATGTTATTCGCTAATAATAAACGAAAAATATATACGTAAAAATTAACCATTGCGCAGATTTTGAAATGTATCTCAAGTAATTATTTGCCTTCGTAGTAAATATGTACATGAAACAAAGAGCTTAGAAAAATCACGTAACGTTTCACGTTATTCACACATGTTTTTACATGTAAAAACACTAAAAATAGCCAAATATTACGGGCCTATACATGTACACATTGCCTTTATACGCTTCCTGCTAAAAGTTTTTTTTATTTGCTCAAATCTTAGAAGACCTTATCTGAATCGTTCTGTAATAAATATTAATAAAACCGAAATTAAACAATAAAAGTTTACTACCTGCCCCTACTATTTGGAATTCTCTTCCTTTTGACATCCGCAATAGCAGTTCAATAGCTTCCTTCCATCGTAAACTCAAAACATTTTATTTTTCAACGTCTAGCCATGTCTAGTGGCTCGCCTCACTCCTTACCTCAGCGCCTCAGATTTAGTGAGTTTCTCGCTAACATTGTGCGCTTTAGAAAATAAATTTACTATTACTATTACTTTTTTTTCTTTTTTAAAAATTAAAAAAAAATTATTAATACCCCCGGTAGTAAAATAAAAAGAACTTTAAAAGAAATCAAAGTATGTACTATGTATGTAGACAAAACCTTTGAAATATTTGACGGTTTTTTGTGGAATAGGCTAAAGCTTCAAAAACATTTTGATACGAAATGATAAGTGGTCTAAAACTCACGGATGCATCGTGTGGCATACAGATGATATCCGGGATCACATGCGCACTCATAGCGTCCGACATTCGTACCACACAAGCAGTTTGCTCCGGCACGCGAGCACGTGTATCCGCATTCGTCTACTGACGCCGTTATCCAGTTCTTCTCCTGCTTATCTGCAACGCCGTACGATTTCAACAATGGAACAGCTAACAGAGTCTCCGACAATGATAAGAATTCTAATCAGTTTTACGTTTTCGTTTGGCGTACGAGACACAACATCTATTTATACAACTAGAAGCGCTTGAAGAGCTCAAACCTCCGCAGAGATGTCGCTTTTATTTTACAGTAATAGACCGCGACACGGTTTTAAATTCAAGCTCACCTCAAAAAACATTTGCTATAACCAACTGTTAACGCGGCAAAAATTGTTTTGAATACAAACGACGTTGTGGTCACAAACATGATTAAGAAGCATTTTTATTCTGCAATTTAAAACAGAACAGTTTTGCAGAAAAAAAGCGCAGTAGGTCTAGGTCTGTGACCTCCGTGAAGACTTCGTGCGAACTCGGCGAAGAGGCTAAACGTCGACAGACGGAAGACGTGCGCGGGCAGGCGCGACGCAATCGACTCAAGCTCAATGATGTTAGCGTCAGCAACACTGAACGCGTAGACCTCCACCTGGGGCCCGTACTTCTGCGAGTCCCATGCCGCAGTCGCTGTGTCAGACCCTTCGTCGTCGTTGTCATCCCAGCGCAGCGCCAGCAGCTCGCGGACTACACGCACGGGCGGAGGACCGATGTTTGATCTGCCGTCAGTCACCACGATCACCGCTTTCTTCGCCTCTGCACGCGACTCCACTAACAACTACAGTACACAATACACAATTCGAGTGAACGATACTTGACATATTTCATGACCTACTTAGTCTTCCTGTTTTTCACTATAGCGTATGTCCATAATCTGACTCCAATTAAACGTGACGAGTGACGAGTGACGACTGATAACGTACAAAAACGCTGTATATAACATACGGTCGTCCAGACAAAACACGCCGTCAATCAAGGCCATGAAATAAATGCGTTTCAGCACGATTTACTAAAATAATACACTGTAGATCATGTTGAAACCTATACTTACTGCCGCCCGGTACGTTGTAATTTTTGTGACCGGACCATATAAGTCAATACAATACAATACAATACAAATACAATACAATAAAGTATTTGTACTTAAAAACAACAATTAGAGCGACCACAAACAGGCGTCACTAAGCATTTCGAGCAAACTATTTTTAGTTTAAAGTCTTTTGTTGTTCACTGAGTGGCAAATCGTCTGAAACGTAAACTTAGAACACATCCAGTCTTGTCGCGTTTTTAGTACAACAATTCATACATAGGCGGGTAAAGTAACAGGCCGGCTTGAAAGTCGCTGAACAACTGAACAGCGATGATAAATGTTCGCCCTGCTGTTTCAGGAAACATCGCGTGATGTTTGGAAGTGTATTACCGTATGACGTAATAAATACGTAACTACGTAACTGAACTACGTCCTGTTATATTGAATCGTGCAATTACTATTCACGCAATATCATGCCTTGCAAAATACAATAAGGCATAAGTGAGAGTGAAGACGCTGACTTGGGTGGCTATCTGCAGAGCGTCGTGTGTGGCAGTGTAGCCGTACGGCGTGTGACTGGCGACGAGTCGGTCAAGTCGAGCGTACAGAGTGCACTTGGTCTCGGCGTCAGTCTCGGTGCTCGGCTCTAGGTCATTAATGTCAACAGTCGCCGACGTACTGAACGTCACCAGTGCTACTCGCGTGTTGTTGCTGTCCACCGTGAAGTGCTCCAACACGTTCTACACACGATACGATACGATTAGACATTAAACCACTCCGAGCTCGCACTGGTACAACTGCTTTCGCAACTTTCGGCTGCAGTCGTGAGTTATAAACCAAACGACAGTAGGGTCACTTCCACCTGAGCGTGATTTAAGTACGATACCGCACTGTCTGGAGTGCTATAAATTCGTACCGCGTACTCGCTTAATCATTGCATTAGTGCAGTATCACAGGCTGCGCGGTAGCGCAGCACTGTTGTAAGGGTGAGCAGCCATTTCAATGGGAAACTCCAAAATTTGACCTCTCGTGTTTCCCAAACCCCTTAATTTTTCCACACCAAAATATGCACAGATGATTACGTCCAGCATATCTCCTGATGTGCAAAATTTGATGAAAATCTGTTTGCGGGGGGCTTCCCTATGAATAGGTGAAATATAACGCTTGCGTGACTTTTGTGCCTTTCCTTCTTTTTCCTTCCCTTCCCTTCCCTTCCCTTTTTTCTTGCCGTCCTCTACAGGAAAAACGACTGAACTGATTGTAACGCACAATGGCTCATATGACGCGGTTTCGCGCAAGGAAGAGCCTTTTGGGGGTTACAAAATTTAGATGTAACATTTTCACCTATTTTTTTCACAAAAAATATGAAAAATTACAATGGCGCCTATGGGGAAAATTAGACAATGCTTTAAACTGTCATAACTCCGGCCATGTATAAGATAAAGTCGTAATTTTTGGTTCTAGGTATGGTTTTCGGGATCGACCAATTTAACGGTGTCATTTATATTTACCCGTGATCTCGTAAGAGATATATCGAATATCTTTGCATCAGATGGGGTGTTTTCAAAATCGGTTTATTTTGGTATGGGCAGTGCGCAATTATTCAAAAGCGCACATATGCACCCCCGCAAAAATCATACGTTAAGTATACGAAAAATCGTTATTATCTAGCAACAAAAAACATTTCT
>Ga0056128_1011889_pt1 | contig 10690 bp, 10 predicted proteins | sample WorMetLIZISLAND2_FD_71113 | JGI IMG/M metagenome (GOLD analysis project Ga0056128, IMG submission 71113) | Marine gutless worms symbiont microbial communities from Max Planck institute for Marine Microbiology, Germany - Olavius geniculatus... ... | reverse complement strand
TGAGAAACACTAAATCTGCCAGCATCCTATCCCCCATCCTAGCTCTGTGTGGTCTCATGAAGAGGCCACTGTGGCTAAACACGCATTCAACTGGGGCTGATGTAGCAGGAGTACCGTACAGAAGACTTTCTCAAAGAGTTTGTGCAGGATGGTAGTAGAGTAGATATGATTCAGACAATATGAATAAAATTGTGTAAGTAAGTAAGCGCCAACTGAATAACTTCATTCGGCGGTCGTGGTCACAACTGACCAAAAAAGCTGGAATTTTTTCCCGATGCCAAGGCCAAGGCCAAGGACTTGACTCCCGAGGCCAAGGCCAAGGACACCATTAGCTGGCCTCGAGGCACCTCGAGGCCAAGGCCATGTCCTCGAGGACTCCAACTCTGGGTTATGGTATGACTATGAGGTTTAGTGCCTGCCTCATACCCTAACCCTATTCCTACTACTTGTGGCCCACAATTATTTTATTGGTCTAAACAACAGTATTACCATATATCATCTTCATTCTAAATCTTAAGGGCTTAGCATAGATGCACGGCTAAGTTAGAGTTAGTGCTACCCCTAAAATTCTTACCCTAACCTTATGACTATAGACGACTTACATGTTAGATGATAAGAACTTGCAACTGCCACAAAATATGTGTTCAGATTAGATGGCTAACTCCAACTTTTACCCTAATTTTTAACCTTAGTCCACATCTTTACCTTCCATACTTTAACTTGTCAAATTTGCTGGCAGTGTGGTCGATACAGTTGATGCGTTGTTTCATGGCATCATTATTGCACTAGAGTTTTATAGCTGTAGTTATCATGGTTTTTCTATGAGTTTAGGAGCTCGAACTGCAAGATTATCAAATTGTGTCGACGCTACATGTAATTGTTTGTCTCAGAAGCTGTGATTGTCATGGATTTCAGCCAGTGTGTCATATGGTGAGCAAGTCACAGTGTGGTTAAGCTCAGGATGTTGTTGTTTAATTTGTGCATGATTTTCTTGCTTGTAGCAACCATGTCAGATTCCGAGGAGGAACTATCCTTTGCAAGTGTTGAAGATGGTGATGGTGAAAAGATTTCAGGTATTTTTACGTACGGTATTTTAACTTTGAATGATGCTGTAAGTATTTCTGGCTAGCCAAGTGCACAGGACATGTATTATCGTGAAGCATTAGTCATATGCATTATTAGTGATTATTCCTAACTTTAGTCTTAAAACTAACTCCACACATCATTAGCCATGTGCATGGCTAACCATGTGCATATACACCACTTCGTGGAACTTTTTAAAATAATGTACTTTTTCTGTTATTTTATCTTTTGGTTTAGGTTTGTGTGTACAAAATTAGATCATTGTTTCACAGAGATAATAAATACTGGATAAATTATTGGTTAATGTTAAAAATACTGAAAACTTGTTATTGCTGAGAATTATTTAACAGAATATTAACAGTTGACAGTGGTGTTGTTGCCCCAAAAGTTTAGCCTGCTGAAAAACTATATTTCAAAGATACAAAATTTTGGGCTGAAAATTTCTCCATTTTGGGTACAGATAGAGGCAAAATGGAACTTTTGAGCACTTTGTTGGAAATTTGCAACTGTCTGTCGGAAATTTGTTGGAAATTTTTAGCTATCGTGTCAGTCGGAAAATTGCACTTTTTCGGCCTCTTCTGTACTTTCTTAACCCACTCACAGTTAGCATTGTTGTTATTTTTTGGGCACTTCAGTGAGTTTTTGTCTGTTGCCGGAGTGTTTAAAATATCTGTCAGATTGATGTTATCTAGATCGATGTCAGTTTGTTGGGTTTTGTTGATGTGTAAGATGGTGTTGAGCTGGACGACTTGAATGTTGCTGATGTCACTGAAGAAGAGAAATCTGAAGCTGGAACACCAAAGGGTGTAGATGCAACTGCTTTGGCACAGTCTGCTGAACATTTTCAGAACTCAGCAGTAATGACTGCTGCTAGTGTTGCCACAGACTCATCCGTAGGTCATGAGACTGCCTGTAGTGGGCCAGTGGATACGGCGGCTGTCGATGATGCAAACAAGGTACATTGATGCAATACAATAGTAGAAGTTGCTCGTAAGAGTGCACTTGATGATCCAAGTGAATTTTTTTTTCACAAAAGAGCAATTTAAACTCATTTTGTGCATTTGTTAGTTAATAATTATAAAATAATTGTTAACATAGGTGTCTTTAAGTAACCTTTTTAGATCTTGTATTCATACATCTTACGTCTTGCATCTTTGATGTCTTGTATGTCTGTCAAATCCAGCAATTTTTACTGAGATTGTGCATATGATTGCTGTAAATCTCTTATCAGGCTATGTGTATACTGTATACTTGTTACAGTGCTGTGTATTTTGTTTAATTGTTTAGCGGACAACCAGTTGGTCTTCACTAGTTACTTGGTATGCTGCTCAGCTGTGTGATGCACGTTGTTTTGTATCACTGATCAGTTGATCATATTTGTAGTCGTTGCTAATGTTTTTGTAGTCCGGATGGGGTTGGGGCAACTGGAGCTCGTGGGGCAGTTCTGTGTTTAACACTGCAGCCGAATCTGTTGGCACTTTCACCAGTCAAGTCGGTATGTTAGCTGCCAGTTTGTTGCTTTTTTGCACTTTAGTCCAGTGTTTATTATATTTTGTCATGTCATATCACAATTCACAATACTTGCTATGTTTCTCCACTGCACTGTCTGCTACCTGATCGGTCTGGTATTGCTATAGCGCCCATTAGCCATTGCTCAGGGGTAATTTGACTGGGTAAGAGCTAGGCCTACTCTGGCATAAATAGTGTTGTGCAACGCCATGGTAGGCTGTGAGTCTTTCCCTTTTTACAAGGGTTATTCCATAAATAATTTTTACAAAATTGCACCATTCCATTAATTTTTGAAAAGAATGAGATATACATTTAACTCTAAGAATTGCTGGAATGGTGCCATTTTGTAAACTTATTTGTGAAACGACCTTTGTATGTACTCGTGTGATTGATAATGATCATCATCTGTGCCTCGTCTGGGCTGAATGTGTACAACCGCAGGCAGCGTAGTGGACTGGGGCAAGGCCAAGTCACATCCATTGTCAGGACTTCATCACCACAGTCTGAGGGCCAGGCTGGCCAGTCACTACTGCTGGTACACTGCTAGGTTGATACTCTAGACAAGTTGTTCACACACATGTGCCTCTGTTCACCAAGCAGCATAATTTGGTACCAGTCAAAGGGTGGTGACGCTCTGTGGCTGGGAAGATAACCATGCATCAATTACTCAGTGGTCTAAAAAATATTTACCTACGGGCTCAACAGATTTCGCTCATGGCCCTCGGGGAGATATGGCTTCTTTACCTTAACCTTTACCTGATGGGTTCATCATGACAACAACAGCAATACGACTCTGTACTGTGTGTTCAGGTGAAGGTCTGTACCAGGTTCTAGAGACTGTCGAGTCGGGGCTCTTGGCTGCTGATGATGTAGATGCTGACGGAGATGTTTCCCAGCAGGAACAACCAGCCACAACTGATCAGACTCGTACGTGTCCACAGCTTCTTTAATAGTGGAGGGTCTTTATAGCAGATAATAATAGTAAAAATGAGTTTCGCTAATTTGGCACAAGGTGGCATTGCTGCAAGCATGAGTTATTTTGGGGAGGGAAATCAGACCCCATTTCAGAAAAGGGAAATTGTATGGGGTTGTTGATGGTGCCATTTAATAGAGTTGACAGCTTCGGATGCCAAACGAGACCAGACCTGGCTTTCTGAATGTGTTTTAACTGAAGTGTAACTAATGCCGGGATGCATACAGGTCCAAGAGTGCCATGGAAAATAAACCAAATGGTTGCACTTTTAAGATCTGCATACTTGTTTTAGGTCACTCGATTAAACAGTCTTGGAAAGACGTGGAAAATGGGCATTAATGTTCCTGGAAATTCCGGTGGAAAAATGCACATGTAAAAGTCCCGGAAAGTCGAGGAAAACCACTTTTAGCGTTCTGTATGCATCTGCTAATTTAGCTGGGAGCTAGTGCTTCTGCCAACTCAAGAACGTGTCTTCAGCTATGACAGCTCTGGCAATAGATGTTTCGCTGCTGCATGTCCTAGGCTGTGGAACAACCTTCCAGCTCGTCTGAGACAAACTGACATCAACTTTGATATTTCTCAAGCGGCTGCTAAAGACATTTTTGTCCAGGTGCTGAGATCGCAATGTATTGTGGCTTAACTGTTAAACTGCACTTTTCTCAAGCATATGTATGATGCAGGGTGACCACTCACCTGGAAAACATGGGAAACCTTGATAAGTCGAGGAATTTTATCTTGCTATCTTATTCTATTTTACCTACTTATAAAAAAACATTACTTTGCATGTGTGGATGGCACTGGAAGGTGGTGAGGCGGTGGTGAGCCAGGAGATGGTTCGTCATGGCAGTGTGGATGAGACTTTGTCAGGTGATACTGATGCAGCAGCATTATCATCGTCATCATCATCAGCAGCAGCAGCAGCAGCAACAGCAGTGGAGACTGAGGGGCTGGTAAGGGGAGAGGAGTCAAAGGATGACGGATGGCTGACTGGCTGGAAGCTGCCGGTGTTGTCAGACGTTGTGAGTAAGACGAGTTCGGTCGTACAGCAGACGGTACAACAGACAAGCAACGTCGTATGTTTTCGCGTCTCATTTCTTTCATATTTGTTTAAATATTTCAAATGTAATTTGTTATTTTCTGCAGCATTATTAATGCAAAATGTGCGATAAAACTTTGCTGATATGACAGATGAGAAAAGTAACTTATTCTGTATGTAATTTGTCACTTTAGTTTTATCTGCAAAATAAAGCAAAGTGTGTGGAAACACATTGCTGATACAACATATGTGAAAATGAGTAGTTTATTAAGCTTGCTTGTATAATAGTACAAGTAATGTTTAAAAAGGTGTCAATTTGTATAGCGCATCTCGCATACAACGCCTCTAATTTGCTTTTCGTCGCTAACCCGAGCCACCAGCCACATGGCCACCACGTGCAGCCTGCAGACACAGGCTAACGCAGCACCCGGCTAGGCAGCCCCAGTCAGCTGTACTAAGGTCACCACCTTCCGTAACCCATATAAATGAGTTACTGCTCATTTTACCGTCCCACGGAGGATAGAAGGCTGAGTCGACCTGTCTGCTGGTTTCTGTACCGCATTTGGCTGGAAACATATCTTACACAGGAAGAGTATTTGAATGTGCAGTACCAGTATAACGTGACTGTTACAAGTTGTTTTCTATGTGTGTCTGGGATATCACAGGCCAGATCATTCCAAAAATACCAGCCCTTCACACTATTATATAGCTAGAGGTTCTGAAGAGCATTGTAAACTCCCTTGATGTGGTCTAGGGCAAGGTCCCCGTGCAAATGCATTTTTTGCAGTCTGAGCTTGAAATAGCATTTGATGGTGATGTTTTCGATTATTTTCATGAAGTACTTCTTAGTAGTGTTGTTACAGTTATCGAAATCGGTACCGAAACCGCGTTTTTTTAGCAAAACCGAACCGCATCAGAATCGCGGTTTTAAACTCTCTTGACGGTTTCAGTTTTTCAATTTCGAACTGGCCCAGCTCTAGAGTCTTGACTGTGCTGGCGGCAAGACGAGCGGTGCGACGCGGCCGTGACTCGTCTCGCCGCGGGTGGTGGTCAAAAAACCGAAACCAATTGAAACCGCGGTTTTTCCTTAAAACCCAACTGAAACCGACCAATCTTGGCCAGTGTGAAACCGTAACAACACTACTTCTTAGTTTCTATTAATAGGAGAGGCGGGCCTTGATTGAGCCAATTGAACCACCTTTGCTACCGGTCTACATTAGTTAATGGTTGAAGTGTGGGCCAAGTAGTGAGTAAGTAAGCAACACATGCCATCCATGTTGTGCTGTAGAGTATGAAGGTGATTGAAGGTGGGATTGATGTGCTGGAAGCTATTGGACGCAAGACCTACGACGTGTTGGCCGAGGGTGAACACGGCCTCAAGAAGACCATTGTAAAGTCACGTGAAAATCGACCAACTCTCTCTCAGGCATGTCTACAATTTCATGAGTACTCGTGAACATTTATAGCTTTGGTCCTTCTAGTTTATGAACCAGATTAGCTGGCCTGCCGGTTTTTCAATGCAAGCTTATATCAGATCGTATTATGCTGTGTTACGTCCTGGTATTTTGTCTATGTTTAGCATACTGCCATGTTATTAGGGATGTGCAGTTTGCAGGTTATGACTTCGGTCTGGTTTTTGGTTTGGTTGTGCAAAAAAAACTATGCTTAGTTTTTGCTACTCATCTGAAAGGCAAATTTCGTGGGGAATAAGTAAGATTTATCTACTTAACTGCAAAGTTACAAACTTCATTAACAGGGCAGGCCAAACAGACAGTGTCTGTGTGTTCCCTGATGGTTCAGCTAGCCAGTGTGGATAACACCATCAAGCAAAGGAGTATTTTTTTGCGCTCATGATGGCAGACATGCTAACGAAATGCTGAGGATGTGTATAGCATTACCACGTTGACATTGATTTAAATCGATATGACATTTGACTGTATTTTAGTGTGTAGTCACGTGTATTATTGTTACTTGCTAGCTACTGTGTTGGCTATACACAGGCATACTTTGATCTCATCCGTGAAATTCGTTGCTCTCAGAATGCATAGTTGATGATGATTATTATATAATGTTGTTATATGTAGACATTGCGTGAAGCAAAGGTGGTCGCTGAATCTCGTGAGCAGGAAGAAGAGGCTTTCGTTGAGTCAAGAAAATCCAACTTTGGCGCCCAGTTTGATGATTTCCAGGGTAAGTTTTTTTTGGCCACTCATATGTTGCTGTACAGTGCAGAAACGTGGAACATGACATTGGTCAACCGGAAAAAGCTTGAAGCAGCTCATCGTAGATGGTTACGGAAGATACTGAGAATAAGCTGGGTGGACAGAGTCACAAATGAAGAAGTTAGATGGCGCACTGGACAAGAATCACTAGAAACAATCATTAGAAGACGTCGTCTACGCTGGTTTGGGCATATACACAGGATGAGTTCAAGCCGGCTAGCTCACCAAGCTCTTGATTGTACACCACCCATATTCAGGAAAAAGCCAGGGCAACCACGAAAGAGTTGGAAATTGACAATCAAAGAAGACCTGACTTTGTTGGGCTTGACCTGGGACGAAGCTAAAGAAGAGGTTGAAGACCGTGAAGAGTGGAGATGCCATGTTGCCCGATGTGCTACCAGAGCATGTGGATGGACTAAGGTCTAAGGTCATATGTTACTGGTAACTGTTCTGGTCAGAATAATACGTAGTTGTTTCTTTGACTTTCATTGATTAGATAACGTCAGAGCTGTTATATGGTGCTAGGTGCAGGTCCTGCAGGAGCATTGAGCGGCAGCTGTGAGCGCCTATTAATTGTCTTCGGCTTATTTCATTGCACTATTGTTTAGTCGAATACGAGTACACTATTTAGCCCACTATTTGAATCAAATAGAATACAAATCGAATACTTCGCCCAGTCTTGGTTCTTATGAACACGAACTATGTAAGTAAGTTAATAAGCAGTTTATCATTTCCCATGCAAATGCTTACAATAAAACACAATGGACAGGCACAATAAATGAACGTAAGACAATATGAAACATATCAAAAGCATAAATGCAACAAAGCAGTGAGATAAAAAACATGAGCCATGAGGACCATAGCGTGGCATTAATCTCCGTTTTCTTATTTCTGAGCCAGACTCCAGTTTACACTGCAAAACCACGGATGTGTGGCTACTGCATCACATGGTGTGTCTCAGCTTTCACTGGTGCTCATTGCACCTACCCACGGAAGGATGGCCAGGCTGAGTTGACTTGGAATATGTAACATAAGGTGAATATAGTGAATAATATGTTATAATTGCATGTTGTGACGTTGATGGCAGGTCTGGTGCAGCTGGAGGCTCTGGAGATATTGAACAGCACGACGGAGCAACAAGTTCGACAGTTCATGGACATGTTGTCCCGAGACTCGGTTGACACTGTCAAGTCTGAACTGATGCACATCAAATATTTGTTTGATGACGTTCAAGCCAACACTGATGACGGTCAGCTGATTTTGCTAAAGATTCACAACAGCATGAGATAACTGGTTGGAAATATCTAGGTTTTTAAAAAGCCCAAATTCAGAGTGTTCAGGCCAACTCAGCCTTTTACCCTTCCTGGGATGGAAAATGAGTAGTAGCTTATGGGCTACGGGGTGAAAGCCTAGTGTGGCTGATTGGGGTGGTGGTATGTCTGCTAGCTGCAAACCACGGATCCAGTTGTTTGCTGACACGGGCAGTGCCTGGCTGCATAGTGCGCTGTGGTATCTTATGCTTATGCCAATCAGCTGCCACTTTCGAGATTATAAAGTGCTTCTGTCCACGAGTCCGTCTCACGTAAGAAGCGCTATAGCAAGTAGCAGACTTTCCCTTTTTTCTGGACTTTTCTGTTATACACAGGCTGTAGTGATATTTATCAGTAATGGTGTAATGCAGATGACACCATTGAGCACAACTTTAACCAGCTTGTTACTGATTACTTCAGTCGTCTCAATCTCAATGCTGGCGTGCAGAAGCTGCTAGCTGTGAGTAATTTATGCTGTGATATATATGACTAAATTATGTCATATTCTTGTGAAGTGCATATCTGAGCAATGGCATGGAATATGCTTAAGTTTGTGCATTGCTTTTTTAGTATTCAAGATGTTTATTATATGACGGAATCAAATTTTACAATTTTTCATGTTTTGTGGTTATTTTTACAGTTTAGTTCATAGAAGCTGTCGGAAAAGCACCCGTCCCATTTATAAAGAAATTTTGCTCCATTGATTCTTAATACTCTACTTTATGGGGATTCAGCTTCTGGAGTAACTGTAGAATGTTTGGCTCAAAGTTGGGGCATGCATTTCCTGAACACTATGCAGCACTATGCTCCCTCTTTTCACCCACGCACTTCACCCAAGCTCTTCATGTTGAATCTTAGAATATGTATCTTTTCCCATGCAAAACAAAAGGACATCTTGAACAGTGTCAGAATGATGCTGTCATCACTTAAATACTGCTCCTAAAATGTTAAAAAATTGTCCCCTTTTTAAGAAATGTTATACACTTTGGCATAGTTCTCAATGAGCACAGAACACCCAGACCAACAGTGGTAGTGGCTCTGATTATTTATCAGTGATGTTTTGTAGTTGTGGCTTTATAATGTTGTTTGGATGTTGCGTGTCGTAGTGTCAGACAAAAGTGCACGAGATGATCCGCAGCTTAGAGTGCAGTTCACAGCAGCCAGACTCCATGGACAGAAAGACTTCAAAAGTATGTGTGTGCACATCTCACTTTCATTTTCATGTCTTTTTCTGGTTTGGTGTGCAGATATTTTTCAGTTTGCTTATTCCAAACTATAGGTGCAGACACAGTGAAAGCAAAAGACACAAACGAAGTGGAAGATTAGCTATTCTATGGCGTTGTGGCAAGGTACAGAGTGCAGTTGTCACCTCTAAATGTTTTTTCCAAAAGTACCAAATTTGGGGCTGAAAATTATCATTTGGGCGAAAATTATTGTCAAAATTGAATTTTGAACACCCATAATTTTGGCTGTCGAAAATTTGTATACATCTGTCGAAAGTTGCAACTTCATGTCGCCTTTTCCCCCTCTTTCTTAACCTGTGATACCACTGTATGCTATAGTATTCAGTTTGTTTATTGTTGTACAAGGAGATCAGGATGTGAATTGCTAAGCAGAAATGTCTTAAGATGCTACGGGAGTGAAGCAACGTTTGGGTGATGTGTAGTGTTTTGTGCTGAAAGTTGTTTGCTAGGATATTCATCTGCACTATTGGGGATTGTCAGTTATCACTTTATTGTGCTGTTAGTATATGGGCTAATGTAAGAAAAATAGCTGGTGTAAAAGTTTCATGTTTCTTACCGTTCTAGTATTATACAGTTGTCAGGCTTTCTTTGTCATTGACCCGATGGCATCTGCATGATTTTGACCCTGGATGATTAGTGAAGGCATTTTTTCATCATACTGATGTATGCAGCGCATTAAGGGCTTTTTGGCACTGATGCATTATATAAATTCACGTTTTACTTACTTACTTACTTAATTAGTCACTCACATGTGGTTGATTTGCTAGGAGATTTACCAGGTGGCGGTGCAGTCGCTGGCTGAGATGACAGCCTGTGCTATTGAACATTATCATCGTGTTGGTCAACAACTGCTACTTGCGTCTCTACCCCAGCAGTCTTATCACTCCATTGCATGCGAAGTCGCCAGGTTGGCTTAACATGCCTATGCTTTACTATTAACAGCAAACCAGGCATAGTGAATTGTATGTGGTAACTGTTTGAACAGTTTGTTATTTTCTGCACCCTGTAGATTGTTCTGAAAATGTGGCACCAACAGTGTTTTTTCACTAATATTTGGAAGCGTTAACAGAAAACAGTTATGGGAGAATTATCAAGACTGACATTTTTGGTGTGCAGTTTTTACGCACGAAAGCAGCTATGCTTTCAGCGCGTCTTAGCCATCGCAATTCTGTTCGTCCGTCTGTCCGTCTGTTTGTCACACGGGTGGATCAGGCAAAAACGGTCCAAGCTAGGATCTCCAAATTTTCACCATCGGCTGCCTGGAAGACTCTAGTTTCAGGAACCGTAAAGCTTTTTCATAAATTCGAAGGGGG
>Ga0056128_1011886_pt1 | contig 10691 bp, 6 predicted proteins | sample WorMetLIZISLAND2_FD_71113 | JGI IMG/M metagenome (GOLD analysis project Ga0056128, IMG submission 71113) | Marine gutless worms symbiont microbial communities from Max Planck institute for Marine Microbiology, Germany - Olavius geniculatus... ... | reverse complement strand
CATTAGTTTTAGAGCATTATATAGCCACATTATAGCGGTTATGTGGCGATACTAATATTTCTGGATATGCAAGAAAACCGCAGGACACCGCAGGACACATACCGGTAAATCTATTGATTGTAAGCTTAGCCAGTACAGAATTTGAGAACGGGAGTAGCGTGAATGAATGTGCAAACACTGACATGAGTGCACATGGTAAATTTAAGCGTCTTGGCTCACGTCTGACGTACGGCGTACGCACCCTTAATTGGCGTGCAGGTAGGCCTATGTGGTATGCCTGTCAGCGTCGGCGTGTGGCATTTTGTCCCTGTTTCTAGGCATCTGGTAACGTGCTGATTTTGTTATTTTTGCATTATTTAACGGCGTTTATTTAAATTTACTGAACTACTGAAAGGTTAAGTCTTGTTTTCACGTCTAAAAATCGTTTCGCGGTTATTATTTATGTGTCCTGCGGTTTTTCTATGGAGTCCTGCGGTGTCCTGCGGTTTTCAGGCATACCGGTTAATAGCGCTGCAGACAAGTCTCATCTTTAATTGAGAAGTGTTAATTTTAAAGTAAAAATCGTTTTTTTCGCATGCGCAAATGTGAAATTTGACGACCAATTCAAACGATTTCAGTCATTGCTTTTCGTATCCGTGCACAAATACGCTTTATACATTTGTGGTATACATACGCATGCTGCAGTTCCGCGCGGTTGTAGATGCACGAGCAAAATATATGCGCTAGATAGACGTCTCAGTTTTACGTAGCTTTGTCAAATGTTTGACAATTCCAGACTTTTTATCGTATTCCAAGTTCATATAATATGTATCTTCTTTTTGCATACATTTTGTTGTTGTTCGTGAAAGCCGTTTTGCAAACTTTTGGCTAGTTTTTTAAATTTATTTAACTTACGATATAAACAAATTAGGCCTACACCGAATGTAGGTAAGAAAAAGGTTGTGTTGAATAAATTTTATAAAAAATGCAGTCGCTCTCAGTTATGGCAAGTTAATTCATATTTCAGCAATTGTGATCTGAGAGTGCATGCCATGAACCATGCATTGCAGGACACGATCGTTTTTTACATTATTATTTTATTTGACAGTTTTAATCTGGCGAAGTTTTTATGGTGACGACATTTTTTATAATTTTGGAAAGAGCACTTAGTGAAATAATTTTGAAAATCAGTCAGAATTTGGCGAAGTTATAACAAAGAGTTGACAAGAGTTGAGTTATTATTAAGTACGTTTTTGACTCACAGTGTATATATACTGACGAAGTTAATGTTTTACAGCACTTTTTCCATATAGGTCACCAGACGTGCAAGATCAATACTGAATAGTAGGCTTATTCGTACATGCAAGAAAATAGGTCATTATAGAACCACAACACGTCTAAGATAGAAACTTAGAAAGTTTATTTGGAGGCAAGTCGGCGGATTTGTGCATATTATTTTTATGACGCCATTGCGTTACATATTCATGTACAGATATGGCTCATGCAGATATTTTGTTTATTCGCTATAACAACGTGCTTGTAATTTTCAACTAGTGTATATTTTCCAACGACATTTTGTTTCATATGGTGGCTTTATATAGTGGTGCGGGGTGTCGGACTTATAAACGATCTGTGGGTTTGACTCGTGGCCAGGTCACTATGAAGTGGTTACTATACTCGGATGGGTGACTGTCCTCGGACAGGTAAACCATCTTAACCAACACCAAGGTCAACTCAGCCTTCTATCTCTCCGGGGTAGGTAAATCGAGTGCCAGCTTGTTTGGCTGGGGTTAAAGCGAGGCGCGTTCACCTGTGTCTTGTGACAGCTAGCACTGTGTGATTTCATATAGCAGGTGACGCTCCGTAGCTCTGTGATAGGTTTCCTATTAAAAGCTATATATCACCTTTATGCCTATCTTTACTTATATGTCACACGTGCATGGTGTTGTAGAATCTTCACAACGGTCACATCAGCCTGTTCCATCATCCGTCCGGTTCTTATCCTTTCACGTCAGCGTCCGACATCGCAATGACCGCGGGCACTCCGGCTGCCGGATTTCGGATCAACTATAATCCGCCGCCGGTGGTGGCTCCCCCTGCCGACTACCAGCCGCCCTACTTTCCGCCACCCTACAGCATTCCTCCCGCAGTAGCACAGTCCGACTTTCAACATCATCATCAGCATCATCAGGCTCTAGTTGGAGTTCCTCCTCATCACTTCGACCCGTACCGAGTCCCATACCAGCATCCGCAGCAACCGCCACCGTCGCATCCTCATCAGATGATGAACGGCGGGCATCAGACACACGATCAACAGCCGGCGCCGGGTTCCTACTACCACCAGACGGCGGCCGACCGTTACCTGCTCGGTGAAGCCATTCACCGAGGCAGCAGCGGAGCTGGTGGTGGGTTTATGGTTCCGCCTGGAACGGCAGGGCAGGATTCTGTGTCTAGCCACGACACTGAGGGTGCTATGGAGTACATCTGTGTCGGCGGAGTGCCAGCGCCCGTGCTGACCAGTCGTCACGCTGATGCTGTGAGTCCAGTCTACTGCAAAGACGACGTCCTGCTGGACACAGCAGACCGACGACTGACAACCTCGTCATGTCTTAGACTCATCGCCGGCGACAACGACGACCACGATCAGGTGACGTGACGATTTATTCTAGTGCCATCGTTGCAGATGCGCAGAGACAGTGCATATCTCCCCGAATCTGGAGTCGAAAGCGGGCGCAAGTTGCCCCTCACTTTTGGGTTTAAGTCCCCCAAATTCGGATTACCCCCTCACACCCCTTCGCGGTTTTTTTGTTTAGGGTGTTGATTGCCCAGTGAAAAATAAGGGTAAGTTTTGATCTATACGCTCTTATAACAAAACTACGCCCCTATTTTACTGGGTGCAAGCTGCGCCCCCATTATGGGGATAAAAGCCACTGAAGGAGAGTGGGTAGGTGGACTGCCTCCTCTCCGGAAATGTAACTGTCGGAAAATTTTCGAACAATAAATTTTTTTCTGGGAAAATATTCGTCCAAAATGCAAAATTTGGGGCTGAAACTGTAGTCCCCCATTTTGAGCCAAAAATTAGGGGCAAAATATTTTTAGAGTGCCGATGTTTCTTGCATAGCCGGAAATTTGCAGCTGTCTGTTGGGATTCCGTCGGAAATTTGTGTCCCCTGTCGCGGAAAATTGCAACATTCTGCCGCGTCTACTTTTTACGCGCGATGGCAGAATGCTTTGCGCGTCTTAGCATCGTCTAGGCGTCCGTCCGTCTGTCACACCCTGGCACTGTATCAAAACGGTGAAAGCTAAAATCACAAAATTTTCACCATGTGCTGTCTCAAGGTTTTTAGTTTTTCGCGACAAAATTTCGTGCCCCTGCGGGTTTTTTCGAAATAGGGCGTCAAAGAGGGGCACTGCCTCTTAAAATGTTATTTTGACTGTATTGGCTCTTTTATAGTTTGAAAACGGTTGCAGATAAGTACACACACGTTGTTTATCATAACAAGCACTGGTGACAGGCTTTTTAGATTTATCAACATCTATGACCTTGAACGACCTTGAACCCGCAAAAGGGGGTTTTAGTGAATTTTTCGCAATTTTTGGATGCAGCGCACATTTCAACAGTGAATTGCGACGAAATGGCTTGAGATAGACCAAGACAACTTGCGTATGAAATTTTCAGCACTAAACGTAGATTTCAGCAGTCCACGTCCCGATCCCCTTCAAGGAGGCCGGCGCAGGCGAGCGTGAAAGACGGCTACCCTTCCCTATAAAAAGTGGTTATTTTACCGCAATTATCTCGTGTAGCGTGAAAACGGTTGCAGATAGGCACGGACATGCTGCTTATCATAACAAGCAGCAGACTGAAACTTTTTGCCCGGTCTTACAGTCATGACTAAGAACGTCTCATTGCGCTGACTACTAATACGTGACTTCACTGTTTAAGCTTATTGTTACGTGTCCTTTTAGTCTTAGGGCTTAACGCCACGCTAAAGTTGATTCGTCCTTCATCACCATCATCACCATCACTGGTGACAAGCTTTTTATTGGTGTCAACGTCGATGACTTTGAATGATCTTGAACCACCAAAATAAGGGGTTTTAGTGATTTTTTTGCGATTTTCGGCTGCGACACACACGACATTTGAAAAGCGTAATTGAAGATATATTTTTAGGAAAGACTTCTGTACGTATCTGTGTATACACGGATGTCCTCGATTAAGACTGCATAAGCTTCTCATTTGCTAATCAGCTGTTTCAAATCCCTATTTTATATACATGTATATATAGTACGTTTTACTACCAGTAACAATTCGGGTACGTCGCTGCAAATGTCTTTGCATGCACATTGAGAAAAGTATAATGGAGTGAGTGAAAACTTCAGCTATGGGCATTAAACAGATGCGGGTAATATGAGACATATATATGATCGCCAAGTCTGAATACATTCTGCAAGGTGGTCGATATGCCAACTATATATATGTGTACGTGTGTGCGTGAGTGTACGTGTGGGTTCTTCGACGCCTCGTTGTATATAATAGAAGACACATGTATGCCTATATGTTACAGTATCCGCAATGTATATGTGCGTGGTATAAGCAATCGTGCGTGGACATCGAACACGGTTGAGCTAGCGTAACCGAAGTCCTTTTGAAGCTACACGCCGCCCCGATGTCGATGCCGCGACGCCGTCGGTTAATTCTTGAGCGAAATTCAATGCAGTGGCGATTGACTCGCGACCGTCACGCTTTACATTACAAGACCTTCTTGCTTTGTAATTAGTCAGGCGCCGTTAGTTATAGGCATGGGTATGTAAGACGCGTTGTTTGTTGCGAAACGCTGCGGCGGCGGCGTCGGCGGCGTCACAGTTGGAAGATGATGGGGGGTCCGTGGGGACTGGATCAACGCGCCGCTTGTAACGGATCACCTACCCGTCGATTAACAAGAGGCTGCACGCAGTGAAACCTGTTTACCAGGTATCCTGTCATGGGTAGTTGAGTCGCTGGCGCTCGATTGTGGAACGATTAGTGCTCTGTGCGCGGCGGGGGACATTAAGGTTTTTCCCGTTGATGCGCTGTATAAAGTTACGTTTTACTTACTTACTTACTTACTTACTAGAAGAGTAAATACATGCACGAGTGTTGTTTTGTTGGTTATGCTAATTCTTGCAGTGAACAGATGACTAGAAGTGCAAAGAAAACTAACGAGGCCTGCGCAGACAGCGTTGGAACTCATTGGCGACGTATGATGACGAGAAGCAAATCATACAGTACATGGATTTACAGTACACTTTCTGGTTTTAATTGGTATACCGGCCCGCTATTCCGAAAATTCACTGTGCAGATACGCGCCACAGTACTAGGGTTCGGGTTAGGGTTAGGGTTAGTCGAAATGGTGGACTGTCGGAATAGCGAACCCAGATCTTTTGCTTTTGCTTATTCTTCGGCATTGTATCGGAACAGTGCACGAAACGTCTTAAACAGCATCAAAGGAGGTGTGCACGGATAGTTTCAATACCCGGTGGTCTGCGGCTGCAGCCCCCGCGTGACGATGAAGATGCCGTCTCCTGGGACTGGGACCTCGAACATGCATGTCGTCGCGCGTCACTAAACTCAGACGCGAATTCAACAAGCTATCGATAGTTTGGAACTACACGACATCAGTGCTGCACCGCGTCTGCCTGCAGTCTACAGAAACAGTTCAACGTGCTCCGACGAACATTCTTTTTATCTTATACTATTATGTGACTTCACTGTTTAGGCTTATTGTTACGTGTCCTCGTAGTCTTAGGACTTAACGCCACGCTAAAGTTAATTCGTCCTTCATCATCATCGTCATCATCATCATCCTATATAGCAAGGGCCTATCACGTTTTTTGGACTGTCACAATGTAATAAAACAACTAAATAATGGAATTAATTAATTAATATGACAGATGAATAGGCGCGTAAACAGCTAGCGATTGTACAACTGTAAACCTTTTTAAAAGTAAGTTACCAAAACGAAAATTTTTTAGGTAACATTTTAAAAGGTAATCGATTAGAAACGTAGATGGATTGACGTTTATTGACGTTTATTCATCTGTCATATATCTGCCTAAACAAATACTTTTAACTTCGGCTTCCCATTGATGACTGCACACCTAAAGCTTGTAACGTTAAGTTACACTAAAGCGAGGTTTTTACGGCTTTTTCTGTTTTTCCCGTGGAATGAACGAATATAGACGGACGGAGAGACAGATGGACGGGAGAGGGGGCAAAAACGGTATCGTGGTCTAATTTTTGACTGCACTCGACACGTGTATGCTGGCTAAACGTCGATGTAAACGTCAATATATGCCAGTGAACGAAACGGTTAAGTGAAATTACCGTATATTTAACGTCTGAAAAGTCTCTCGTTTGCGGCTTTAGCCCTATATGTGGATTGTATGGACAGTTAATCCGTGCACGGGCTGTGTTACGTTTGTGGAGTAACTGACGCCTGCTTGACAGATGGGATAATTGTCCGGCTCGCGCGGGAGGTCTTGCAGGGGCTAAATGTGGTCAGAACGCTGTTCCGCATAATGTGGCAACAGTGGCAGGAGTCGCTGAGAATTTAGTCCTCGTGCGACGCGCCATTAGCGTCAACGGTAATCGCTCGACTTCTGCGCTTCGCACAATGACCACTGCGGTCGGCGCATTATGCAGCTAAGCTCGGAGAAAGTTTGCATACCGTACACACTGTTTCTTTGTCGCGGAGTCGACTCGATATGCCGCACTTACGTGTATGGTTACTGAGACTAAACTGCCCAGTGGTCGTGCAGACAACGACGATTATAATCGCAATTATTGTTGTCAGATAGTCAGAACGAAAGCTGTTGCATGCGTTGGGTTGGGGCGGGGGATGTGGGACGATGGCACCTACATGCATTATCGTCTGAGATCGGCCATGCGCTAATTGCATTGGAGAAGTATTTTTATTAAACTTTGCACCCCGTCCACTGGGGCCGGTACCTATGCAGATGGTCGGGAAAAATATGGAGGAGAAAACAGGCGGAAACTGGAAAGAAGAGAGGTATGAAGGAAGGGGAAGAAAGACGGTGGATGCTAGAACGGTTTGGACAAAGAGAAAGAGAAAGAGAAAGAGTGAAAGACAAAGGGAGAGAGAAAGACAGTGAGAAAGAAAGATGAAAGAAAAGAGAGAAACTTTGCCCTTTGACTAAATTCTGCATGTATAAATCAATGCAGACTAGGCCTATGCTTTTGAGTGCACGTGGCAGTGAACTATGCTTACATATCATGCTGTGACGTATGGTGTGCACTACGCCGTACAGTATGTGCGAGGAATCACGCATGTATTGCAGAGCTTCAGACACTGCAGGTCATGTGGTCAGTGTCTCGCGGCTGTAGTAGCAACACACGGAGATTCCTTCAGAAACGAGCAGTCGCTAATTACCGCGTGCAGCAGCAGCAGCGACCAGCAGCAACAGGCGCTCGTGAGAGTGTATATCTCCGCCAGTATATGTGATAGCGTAAACTCGCCTTAGATGCGATATGGCTTCAGATGTTTCCGGCGAGCGATATCCACGTCATCGGATCGAGCGTCCGAAACGATGCTGTACTGCAACGGCAGAACATACAAGAAGCCCAGCTGTCGCCAGGGAAGACGTGCTACAGCCTACATCATTCCTGTTTCATTACTGATTTTTAAGGTCATCCAAGGTCAATGATCTTTGTGTCAGTTGAAAGCCATTATGCGACTTTCTATTATCATGTATCAATAGCAAGCAAGGCCCTCATCTCGCGCCGTTTAGCCACAATATATCCGTGACCCACAGGCGGACAGACAGACGACAATCGTACCATAGACGATGACGTTTTTAGGCATGGCTGTACAACTTGAGGTCCAATCATAAATGAACTGTATACATACGAGGAAGCTGCTAAAGTTTACTATTTTGTATGTACTCTAGCTGCATCGTATATTTAAATCAATGCACATACGTGCACACACATTCGATTTTTGTTCAACAACGGCTGCATTTTTCCTGTTTTACTTTGCTGCTTTGGTTTCTGGTTTCCATTAAATAACCGTCGGGGATATTTCTGTCAGTTCTGCAGGCGACATCGGCGACGACAGCGTTGCTCACTCCAGAAAGAATGTTGTCATCATGCTGTCATGTTGAGCTAAAAACACTGCTGTAGCAGTTAACTCAGACGACGGATGCTAACCCAAAGTGTTGAATTTGATGTGCCCCTGCCGGTGTGCTTTATCGACTGATTTAGTTCGACCACATCCTTGTACAGAACTCGTATATAGGGGGCCGAGGACATATAGGACTGACCGTCGCTGAGGCTTCGTGAGTGCGGTCCCCACTGCATCAAACTCTGGAAAAGATTGTAGTGTTATTCCCACAGCATCGCCGCAGCGTGAAATCGCCTGCGCGCGTCATGTTTACGTTGTCTTCAACACAGATGCCATCAACACATAACGACTTCACAGACTGGCACCATTATACTCGAATGTTGTGTACATCAGTGTACAACAGTCTGCTTGTCGTCTTGTACGCAAACAATCCTCATGCTTTCATTTGTCACGTTTAAAAATAAAGGTATGTAACATTAATGATATTTCGATCGTCCAGCTAGGGTTGGAATATCGAGAGATCAGAATGAGTATCTTAGAGAAAATATGCATCCAGAGTATTTAAGAAAATTTCATGTGTAAAAATTTGCTTTTCATTGTCTCAGCTGCGTAACGCGAGGCACGAACAAAAAAAACCGGAGAGGGGAATAGTATCTCCTCCATTTAAAAACTTTGCCTATAGACCGCCGATCCCTGAGAAAAGTGAGTGGATGGAATAACGGTAAATGAAAAATTAAAAAAAGTGAATGAAGAGGCCTAATATTAAAATTGAAAGAGACAGGGTCCAAAGAAAAAGATAGAATCTGATCATCTGAATAAAATTCTGGATATGCATGCCACTGAGCATCTCACGTAATTCGACATTCCAAAAAATGCACCAGAATTGATGAAATCCTTTAAAGTCCGACGAAATTCCGATCGGGACATCTAGTGGAGAATTTGACAGATGTGAGAACGGTGTACAAGAGAACTGCTAATTGTGGAGTGTTACCCACTGTGACATGCATGTAGAATTATGACATCTATGCGGCCAGAGATCTGTCGGTTTTGCCGCAGGTGAAAAGCAGCGAATTAGTAAATAATTACGGAGAGAACGTATATAGGGGCTGATGTGTGACTGTTCGTCGTCAGTGCAGTGTGCATCAAAGGGCTAGGACAAGAATCTCACGTGGCGCGAGGCGAGAGTTGCCACTGGCAACGGTGGCACGCGACCACGGCGACGTCGTCTCTTGGGAGAACAAACGACCCAACAATCGCCGCCCGCGCCTATTTTCGGCGTTTTTCTGCTGCCCTTCTTCTGCCGATAGGATGAGGCGTCCCAATTTGTTGGCCACGAGCCATTCAACTGTCCGACATCATATGGCGCTGTCTTAGACATTAAAAGACGCTGTTTATCGGCAGAAAAGCCTGCAGAGATTTAAGAACACATATACAATGTCGAAGAGTAATTGTATCAGCGGTATACTAGGCGCCATCGATGATGAGCATAATACAAAATACAAGCAGATGGCTCGCTCTTTCATATGGAGCGAGCATCCCTGAAAAACACATACTACATGACATAGCTTCATTTTCTCACACAAATCAAAAGACTCTTGATTGCGGTTAATATAATAGCAAGCTAACATATTTCGAAGCTTATGCAATAATGAATGTTTTGTTTGATGTTGCAGATTGCGAATGACGATAGTGGAAGCTATATTTCAGGCGACAACAGCTCTGATTATAGGAAAGGTAAACATTTTGCAGCATCATATTACGATTACTAATCACGTTTTACTTAAAAACGTTTGATTTTATGAAAACTTGTGATCGTTTAATGCTAATGATGACACTGAGTAGGAATAAGTCAGTTAGTACATTTACTGCTCTTTAATTTTGTTTGACTGGTTTGCTTTTCTGAAGAAAAAAATGTTGTGTCAGAAAACTTGCTCGAAAGAGTTGGAAAATTTGAGTTGGTCAGCTTAAGAATCTTACTATCCAACTAAATCAAATATTGGAAAGTATTGTGTGCCAAGTAATTCAGTATACAAAACTGTCAAGCTTTGTTCAAAACATTACTCGCAAGAGGATCTGTAGATTACTGGAAAAGAAAATGCTGAGGTATAGTGCAGAGCGTCATCTGCCATATGTGTTGCGACACAAACCTGTGGTGTGATCGACGTTGTCTATCATTGGTCTGGTGCATGTACTTTAAACTCATATGACCTTGACCTTTTACCTATAATCTTGATATTTGGTAGATTTCTAGAGGTTGGAATTAGATAAATTTTTACAGTTTATTGCTGACACGGTGCGTGTATATGCAGGCAGTGGCCGATGCTCAACAGAACCGTGCACGGAGATGGTAACACTTGGAGCCGGTCTGGCCCCAGGTGACCTGTTCTGTTCGGTACCCGGCCGTCTATCACTGCTCAGTTCCACGTCCAAGTACAAGGTGACAGTTGCCGAGGTTCAGCGACGATTGTCATCACCCGAGTGCCTCAACGCGTCGCTTCTTGGCGGAGTGCTCCGGCGGTTAGTTCGACCGTATGATTTATACATCGCCGGCTGCGTATCACTGTCTTGGCCATAGGGGGGGGGGGCTGGGGG
>Ga0056128_1011884_pt1 | contig 10691 bp, 9 predicted proteins | sample WorMetLIZISLAND2_FD_71113 | JGI IMG/M metagenome (GOLD analysis project Ga0056128, IMG submission 71113) | Marine gutless worms symbiont microbial communities from Max Planck institute for Marine Microbiology, Germany - Olavius geniculatus... ... | reverse complement strand
TACAATATATATATATATATATATATATATATATATATACCTACAAATTGCTCAGATGCTATTGTTCATTAAACTATACCTTTCACGCCACCAAATGGTCCCCAGCAGAAGTTGAATGCTGTCCGCTGAAGTTTGTGCTCATAGACAGAATGCAGCTGATACTGTGTGCCATGCTCAGTGACTCCCGGCATTGCTGGAATACACATGCAACCATACACTAGCATCTTATGATCTTAATGGTCATCTTTCACTTCCAAACCTTCATTAGTGAGCATTTCCTCCATAATGCATACTGAACAAACTTCCCACTATACTAAAAACACTTAGCTAACAAAATAATCGAAAATAATTAATGTCTTCATAATATAACTTAATAAGATGTCCAGATTTTTGCTGCCTAATGATGTCAACTCAAATTAATACAAAATTCTAAATTAAAGGGTTGTAGCAGTCAAATTAAACATAAAGGTGTATCATTGATATCTCCAGTTAAAAATTCTAGTTTAAATGATCACCTTTACACAAGCATTAAAGCATCAGATACTACTACCTTCAAAACATCAACTCTTCTACAAATTCACAAATTCATTTGCATTATTATTCAATACAATACAGCAAAAAGAAAAAAAAAATACCTGTAATAGCAAACACCGACAGCTTTCGTGGCTGTAGTACAGCCAGTTTTAGACTTTCAGATGCCCTAAACTCAAGTAAAAACTGCATTGTAAGATACTTTTATATAATTATAAACACTGTTTCATAAGCTCTCCAAAAACTGATTGCACAACTGCAAATATGACATATTTAAAATCACGTTCGTGTTATCACTCTAACTACAAAAAGCAATTCTGAAGTTAACGATATCAGCCACATAGATGAGAGTTCAAACAACTTTATCATGTCCACACTATTAGAAACATAAACACAGAAAAAAAATATTGTCAAGAATTATACAAATTAAATTAAACTGAATTAAAATGAAGCCAATAAACAACTCCTACAATAAAGTCAAACAAAATGACAAAAATGTTCACTATGTACATCTCTTATACGAGAAGCAAACTTACGATGCAAATCGACCAGTGCCAATCTGAATAATTGGAGATGACAACTGAAGTTCACAGATGACATCATCTGCAGTGAATCCACGAGCTTTCTCGTCCATCTTTGTCGGATGTGGTTGATACACTGCCAGTCGGCCATGGTAGCTGCCTACAATGATCTGATCTAAAACAGCAACAAACAAACAAACAAACCACTCAAAAAAAAGACTCAAATAAGTACAAAAATTTGTCATAAACTAAAGACACTACAATGACTGAAGAAATGTAAAGTACAGGGTAATCCAAAAAACAAACCCAATAAGTTTTGTCACAATTTCAACAAAAACTGACCAATATTCAGCAACAGATTAGCAACAAAGTGATCCCTAAAATAAATTCTGAAAATCAGTAAACATTCTGTAATGCTGAAAATTGCTGTTCAATGTTACAATCAACCTTTTGTTAATGACTTAAATACATAAAGTAATGTAGACAACTAGGCAGCAGACATGGCATATTTAATAGGATCTTATGTGTGACAAGAAATTTAAGTATCAGTGATCTGAAATAATATGTCAACTACCTGTGTGTGTATTTGTAACATCTGCCACACATAAACAACCCAGGTCAAAAACCTCATTCTCTCCAACTGTTGTATGCCACCATTCTCGAGCTTTAAACAGAGACATCCCTGCAATATCAACATCAACATTTTTAGCAACATTTTTACTTCATCTCAGACTGACCAGCACTTTTAACAGTAAAAACATAATTAACACAATCACAAAGAAAGGCAAGTAAAGCAAAATGAACTGTGCTACAAAACACCGCATCAACTGCATCAGCATCAAATAATAATGATCAGATCAACAATTTCAACTACAGCTTCTTCCCTGCAACTATCTAGATTTGAAACCAATTGCCAGCTGACGTCGTCATGTCCCCTTCCATCGAGGAACTCAAGTCTCAATTGGAAGGCAGCATGGCATCTCAGACATCTATTCTGAGACATCCATTTAGACACTTGCCCTGTTTTATCTGCATTTAGCACGTTTTGTCAACCTCACGGACGTGGTTGTTACAAGCACTTCATGCACACCTGCCATGCACGACATTGTCAACTCTGAAGATATGTGCTAACTGGCTAGCTTGTGCACTATTTGAAAAAAGGGGTAAAAAAGATTAGGGTTAGGGCTAGAGTTGGGGTTATGGTCAAGGTTAGTAGATCATATCATGCCGGTGCGGTGTTTCATGACACCCAATCTAGTGTAAAACAGAAAAATGACCACGACCATTACTGGTACTATGCTGAATAGATCGCTAATGTTTTGCTGCGTAATTATTCTAAACAGTAAATATATCGGTGATCACCTTGTAGGCTTGTTTCTTCATTAATTTTCCAACACGGATTAGTCAGACAAGACTGAAAGCCGTCGTCAAGGAAAAACTACATCGAACTCAAATGTCACGCATAAAACTAAAAACCAACTAATAACTAATTAAAACAATAGACAGTAACGGAGTTAACTGCAAAAAACGTGTCATCATTTAATCACTAATGACACCAATCGAGCATATTATTGACTCCATAAAATACCAACAATTTACTTTTTGTTTTTATTGACAACCAAAATATGTGCGCATGCGCGAAATACTACCGTTATCTCGTCTTTAATCTAAAGCTGTGCAATCCGTGTAATTTATTACTCGACTTGAATACTCGGTAAGTAACTTAACGAGTACTTAAGTAGTCGTTTAGTAAATAACTTATTAGTGAGCAGTATTTCACATTTTTGTTGCGGTTCGCGTTTTAGCTAAATCTGTGTAAATACAACTTTCTAGCCCCCGGTATATGTCCTGCAGGATCTAGGTTTCGTCCGTTTAATTAGGTCCATCAACTGGTGTGTCTGTAGGTTTATTTAAATCACATACAACGTATTTAAATCTACGTACAGGCTAAAAACTCATTAATTTGTTTAATTCTGCACATAGGTAACTTGACTGATCTGCTAGCGTTTCGAAAATCTACGGCAACGTCTTAGTATTATTAAGCTATTATGATTATTATTAGATTATACAGTGTGTCAAAGTTCGTCAACTTACTGCGTCGAATTTTTCATGGCGTCCAAGTCGTCAACTGACCAATCACTCCGCCGACGAATTTAATGTCCGGTTTTTCAGCGCAATCGCTGTCATCGCTGAATTAAACAGTGTATGATGCGAGCAAAAATTGAGATATTTTTTATAAAGCTTTAATTAAGTTTGGCATTGAAAGACGCGGTCTTTAAACGAAGAAAAAATTGAAGCCCAGCTGTCGATAAAATCGAAGGGCGACCGTACTCTGGTGTTCGAAGGCCAGCAAATGTGAATGAGAAGTCAGTAGTGTTCGAAAATTACCGGTAAGATTGGGAATGTTACCGTTACCGTAAATTACCGGTAAATTACCGGCAAATTACCGGTAATTTACCGGTAATTTACCACTAAATTTCCGGTAAATTACACATATTTTACCTTTAACAGAAGTGCATCCCGCCGAAAAAGTCTCAGAATAGCTGTTAACATACGTAAGTAGACGACTTTGGCAGTAGTTTCAAAATCAAATTGATTGGACTATTTTGGCACTTAATGTGTTAAAATTAAACGTTTAATTTAAGTCTTTGATCTGCAGTTTTTTCAAAAGTTCGTAATTTACCGGTAATTTTGCAATTTTACCTTACCGTAATTTACCGTAAGTTACCGGTAACGTTACGGGAGCTTTAAACCCTAGAAGTCAGTCATGCAGTAGCCCTGTTTGGAGGAAAGGGGAAAGTTGGCAATGGAAGCAAATGTCTGTATTGTAGTCTGTTGACAGTAACCATTACACCGATACAACTTGGCCGTATATAATGCGCCATGCGAATTTTGAGAGCCGGGACCCCTATTTTGGGAGAACAGGATATCAATGTAGGATGTAGGGATATCAATTATAGTAACCATACCGCGAACTAAAACGGTTTGGTCACAATTCGCAATGCAGGTATGTGTATTATTTTGGGATGCAGTAGTAGCCTACCCCAGTTTGACGAAAACGGGAGAGTTGTAGCAGGTCTTACTTACTTGGTTCCGCAGGGTAGCTGTCGGACAACCCTATTTACTTAATCAGACAGTTTTCCGGCAAAACGTACCGTTTGGCCACAATGCATGCGTTACAGACAGACAACAGATACAAGCCAGTCACATAGGCTCGACTCCAGTCTCCAACGGTCAGCCAATGATAAAGCTAGGAGCTATAAGTCGACTGGGTGATGAGACACAGTTACTTCAAAAACTTAGAACAATTTCACCATTTTCATCGAATTACATGGCGTATTCTAAGTAAACTGCAAGTATGATGTCAAAATACAATTCTCTTCATTTACAACATATCAAACTATCACATTCACAAGATGACTATGTAGTAATTATCCGACGATAATGTGAGGTAAATCACTAAAAAATAAACTTGCTGTTACGCAAGACAGCAGAATGAATTGGCACGCAATAAGTTATATAAACCTAGGCCTACAACATCCACACTTCAGAGCCACTCAACTTTTACAAAACGGCGTCATAATGACAAAAACTGTCACGGTTTCAAACATTTATATCAACAGTTGTCTCATCAAGCTGGAAAAATGCACCGAAATGTCGTCCCCTCAAAAAAACTCTGGCTGGCTGGGGCACCTGATGGAGCGCAGCGACAGTGACACTGTCGTCGTTTAACAAGGGGCAGTTGTATTCGTGCATCGAAGAATTATTCATACCGACTAGTGCTGATCTGAAAACCGGAGAAAACAAACTTTGGAGTCACTCGCTTAAGCTTTTTTCCGGCAAGCAAATTTTTTTTTGTCTCGCTGTCTGGCTTGATCCGCAAAATACACTTAACTGTCGCCTTACGCTGTGAAACATAGACCATTATTACCAGTCAACGACTACAGTCCACAATCTTCGATTTCTGGAATACACGTAGACAGATACGCTAAGTCCAGATACGCTGAGTCCCTTGGCCAACCCTTATGACCACGTTTTGCAGCTTGTACAACAAAAAATCTTTATTGTCATCAATAACATACGTACTTATTGAATAAATTAATGTCAGTATTACATATACATAACCACAATTTCACAAAAAAACTAGAAATTCGTTAAGCAACTGTCGACGTGCAAACAAACGTCGTCGTCGTAATCATTATAGGTCTAGTGACAGCGTTTTAATGAATACAAGCAGACAGGGAATCCGCTTGATCTTCGACATAGTATCGGCCTGCGACCTCCATTTTCGGCCTTTCGGGCCTCAACTCGGTCTGCGGCCTCAATACACAGTATGCGCTGCAGCATAGCCTCTAGCCATAACGATGCTGATGATGCGTCACCATGGTGACGACGTCTATATGACGTTACAACCGATTGCACTCCAAATTGAAACATCCCTATTTTAAAGATATAGATGGTCGGACGCCATCAGTGCACGGGCATATTTAAAAGCGTGAAAACGCGGGATATAGGGGTTTATTTTTGCGTTATGCCTGGCCTATTTCTTTTTCTTAACACTAGCCTACGTTTTTTTCTCTCTTTTAAGCCTGACCATCTCTTCGTATAAGTGTATACAGACGCAATTTGTACCAGAGAAAGTTGGGAAGTAAACAGGCACACTATGCAACACACTAGTTTTGCGTCTGTAGTTTCGCAGTATAAACTGGTGCCTGACTGAAGGCTGAAAACGGAGATCAGCGCCGCCCTATGGGCCTTACGTCGTAGGACAGTAGAAAGACTTTGCCGTTTACGTTTACATCACGTTAAAAATGTTTACTGTCCAAGGAGCGGCCAGGCGCAAGCCTCCTCTCCGCTAAACACGTCGCTGGATCAGTGAGGCCAGGCGATGGATGGCGGACAGAACCCGGCGCTTTTGACCGTCAGAAAGACGCTGATATCGGCGAACGTGGGCCTCTGCGCCTCGTCTCGGCTCCAGCATTGACGCATTAGGTCATCGAGCTCGCGTGGACAGTCGACGCCGGCAGCGGCCGGTGGTGGAGGCTCACTGGCGGGGTGCTCGGAGTGCCAGTGACGCAGCGTGCTCATCAGCTGATCGTCGTCGAGCCAGTCGTACGGTCTGCGTCCAGCTAGCGTCAGCAACTCCCAGACAGTCACGCCGAATGACCACACGTCACTCTTCGTCGAAAACCTTCCCTGCTCAACAAACCGGACACACCAAAATATCAGACGTACATGCTGGATATTTCGGTGAACAGGCTTTCTTTCACTGTAGTCAAGAATTACAAGAAGAACTGGCGACCAGCGACTTTTAATCAGCACGTCTGTTCGTACAAAATGTATCGTCGCAGCATTTTTTTTTGCATTTCACGTGCAACCACGGCCTAGATCCCATTTACAACGTGAACAATGAACACTGTTATCTGTGCGCCGTCATTATCGGCCTTTCCTGTTTACGTCGCTCATATACCCGAATCTACATACTCGTCACTGTACTGACATGGTCCTGGAAAAAGGTTTGTTATTTAGGCTACGTTAAACATCTTTACGATGATTAATGCTGATGATGATCTATTCAAACAGAACGAAGACGGAGAACACTGACGAGGACGACGGATTCCCAGGCCATCCAGCGCAGAGGTTGAGACGGGGCTCCGTCGCGCAGATAACAGTAGTCGGCCGGGTGGAGCGAGCGAGCCGTGCCCAGGTCAGACAACTTCACCGCGAGTCTGTCACCGACCAGACAGTTGCGTGCCGCCACGTCTCCGTGCACCAGACCAACGAGTTCCATGTGCCTCAGAGCGGACGCGATCTGTGCCGCCAGGTACAGCACGCTGCCGTAACTGCAAACAACCCATCACACAGCCACGACCACACATTCAATCTATCAATCAATCAATCCAGGATTTTCGAAGCGGCCTTAGTAATACAAACTATTGCTAGGTCCACTAGAAAGAGGTTAGTTGGAGTGCAGTCGAGAAAATAGTCAGCAAAAGTATTTCGTGAACATGAATTCTGAGTCCCTGACGAAGGCTTGATAACGAGACATCGGAAGACGTCAGGTCGTCCGGTGGGTCGTTCCAGGTCCGTAGTAAAGCCCGGCTGGTTGGCCACCGTTGTCAACTTGATCGAAGCTATACTGACGGACGGTTGGTGCCAGCGGAACGAAAAGGTCAGCGGTAACTTGTAAGTTTACATTTACTGGTGGCTGCGCCAATTTGAGTTCATTAGCTGGTGAGTCTGTATTTAGAGCTAACAAAAAGCCCAGCTATCGCCAGGGAGGGCATGCCGTACTTGGGTCTCGGTCAGGACGAAAATGTCAGCGGCCAAGCAAGTCGGCGGCGGAAGTCTTGTACTCTAGAATTGCAATCTTGTAGCCTACTGGACTCGCTCCGGCATGCGCAGCCAATGGAGACAGACAAGCGCGTCTGTGATGTGGTCCGATAAACGGACATGATAATAATAACTGTATGTCAGTCGTGATTTACTTCAGACACACTGTCATTGTCACTCACGACTGCCCATAAACTCACAAATTTCAATGAGGTTTAAAAGCGACATCCCATATTCACCAACATTGTTGAGATGAGTCTAAGATGCAGATATAAATTTCGTGGCAAAATAGACCGAAGCGCAACAGACCGCGGCTTTTTTTTCAATCGCGCTATACTTACTTACTTGCACTCTTTTATGCCAATTTACTAACCACCTCATAATAATGCTGTTATTTTTTGGCAGTTGGCTCTATTGAAGACTTTGCCGTCGAGAAGTGTTGCCATTTATTTTAGCACAAAAAGTCCAAAGTCGCTACGCTACGTACGTCTATCCAAACTATGCCGAAAATAGACTGAAAAATAAAATTTTATTAACTTCAATTACAATTTTTAAAAGTCATAATTTTGTACGAATTTTCAAATGGTAAAGTCACGAATTCCCAGTCTATGAAGGTAAAAAAGGTAAAGATCGTCAATTTGTATAGCGCATAGTCGCGAGCATGCGCATACCTCTAATGCGCTTTCGTCACTAACCAGAGCCGCTTGCCGCACGGCCACCGTGTGCAGCCTGCAGACACAGGCTGGCGCAGCGGCCAGCTAGGCAACCCCAGTTAGCTGTACCAAGGTCCCCACCTTCCGTAACCCATATAAATGAGTTACTACTCATTTGACCGTCCCAAGAAGAGTAGAAGGCTGAATCGACCTAGCCGGCAGGCTTCGCACCGAGATGGTTTACCTGCCTGCAGGCAGTCACCCATCGCAGTACTAACCGGGCCCGGCGTAGAGTAACTTCGTTTCAGCCGAAACGCGTTACCAAGCCGAAACGCGTTACCAACTACGCCACGCCACCAGCTTACGACCCATGCAGTCTCTATGCAGAGTACGTGATTGGCGCAAGACTCACGAAAGACCGGAGGCAGCCGAGATCTGCTGGTGACTCGTCGTTCCGTTGGCGTTGACAGCATGCTGGCGCAAGTAATGCTTGAGGTCGCCGTAGATCGGGTACTCTAGAACTATAGCGTTCAGTCTGTCATCACCCTGCTGAGAGCAGACGGCGATCAGACGCACAAGATGCGTGTGCTGGAGACGACTTAGTCGCGACAACTCGCGTCGGAACGACGTTCTGTACAGTTATAAACACCTTAGGGGCTCACAGAGCGACGTAACTGAACTGAACTGAACTGACACGGTTTAGTTTTTGACGAACTGACCAATGGGCAAGCAAGGCGAGCTCACTGGTCATTGGTTGACGCGTACGTAAGCGTATAGTCAAGTAGGTCAACGACGTCGTTAGACGGTGCCTACTGTAATGCATTGCTGCTTACCCAATGGTCAGTCCATCAAAAACTAAACTGTGCCGGTTCAGTTCAGTTCAGTTACGTCGCTCTGTACGCGCCTTTACTCGCTCAGGCCTAAACTCCACTTGCTTCGATTTGTTATAGATTTGTACAACAAGTCGGTCCATCCACCAAAAAAAATCGAAATACCACAAACAATCCACGTGTGAAGATATTGTATAGATTACTGTACGACTTGCAGCTCGATCTCCAACGAGTCTACAACAAACGGAAGTAGTGGACTTTAAGCTTAAAATGTCAGCAACAACGGGCTTATATATAGAAAGCAAAGCAAAGTAGGTTTACAGTACGCCTGCACGGGCGATTGGACTCTATCAGAAGAAGGCAGATTGGCTAAAATTTCGTATAATCACGAATGCACAAGATTAGCAGTGTTTGGGTAATTTATATCTCGGAGCTGAGAAACTGGCGTCGTTATCGTTAATAGTAGTGGAAAAGCAGTAGTAACTAGTAAGACTAAAAAGCAGTCAGAGCCCGCACACCTCCGCCAAGGCGATGTTGTTCGCTAGGTGGCAGTACCATCTTCGGTTTTGCAGCGGTTTCCTTTATGCCCCATTGAAAGCAATGATAACGAAAATTTCAAAGTGATCCAGAATCCAGGATTCCTTCCGAATCACCCCCAAAATTGAATCACATGTAGTTTTTGCCATTCCCGACAAACCCTCAAAATTTCAGGAAGATCCGTCCAGAACTTTTTGAGTTATCTTGGTAACACACAGACAGACAGACAGACAAACAAACAAACAAAGTCTGGCAAAAACATTACCTCCTTGGCGGAGAGAAAAAAGAGAATAAAAGAAATAGCTAGAGAAAAAGGCAGGACGAAATAGCAAGGGATGGAAAGAAAGTACAGGGAAAGAAAAGAGGAAAGGAATATATGATATAGGCCCTACGCTAACGCCATCATCGTCATCATTAACACATTATCATCCATCATCGTATCATAATGCTTAATAACGGCTAGTGTCAAAAGTGTGAGGAGAGAGACTAAATGATAGGTAACGCTGACCGTGTTTGTTGACTGGCATCGCGAGACAACGTTATGACGGCAACGGTCTGAGTCTGACGCTGGTCACGAGATGTCGCCACTGCAGCCGTTTTCTCACCCAATTCACATAACACAACCTACACGCAATATATGCAGCAGTTTATACACGAAATACGCAAACTGGCTATAGACGAACATAAGTAATTTCAGCAAAATTATCAACATGACCACAAAAACAATGACAAGTAAAGTCAGTTAGGCCTACACTTGAAACAAAAGATAGTAAAATGCAGCAACAATATTCCACGTCCCATAATAAACGAGTAAACGAATCCGCAATATAAGACCTACATATTCATAACAAGACATATTACAAACACACAAATAAAACATGAATGCAAAAAAAACAAAAAGAAATAAAAACAATTGCAAAACTTCAACACAGAGTTGTGCAGTTGTAGATACAAGTTTGCGCAAAGAAAACTTTATATACGCTGGCTGATATATACATTATCAGGGCTTTGCCAGTGGCGTAGCCAAGGGGGGGCCACGGGGCCCAGGCCCCCCAATCATCCAGACAAAACATAAACACACGTTTAAACTGCACGAAATTGGTCAATTTGGTCAGTTTAAAATGATTAAAATCGTTGACAACAGATCTCATTTTTAAAGCTAAAATGCACCCAATTCGATTTCGACTGGGGCTCCGCCCCAGACTCCGCTGGGGGAGCTCACAGCGCTCCCCCAAATCTCTTAGCTGGATTTTAGGGGTCCTACTTCTAAGGGAGGGGAGGGGAGG
>Ga0056128_1011880_pt1 | contig 10693 bp, 8 predicted proteins | sample WorMetLIZISLAND2_FD_71113 | JGI IMG/M metagenome (GOLD analysis project Ga0056128, IMG submission 71113) | Marine gutless worms symbiont microbial communities from Max Planck institute for Marine Microbiology, Germany - Olavius geniculatus... ... | reverse complement strand
ACTTTGGCATGACTGTAATAAAGGTGTTGTATTTTATCCCAAATTCCCGCAAATCTAACTCAAACAGCGACAGATTTTCGTTGTACGATTTTGTTGTATTGTGAGCTATAATTTATTATTTAATACATTTCTGATGCACGGTATTTGATGAAACAGTTTGCATATCTTACAGCGTAATTTGTGACATTTTTTTGATGGCGCTGCCACCTCAGGAATCGGTTTACAACATCCAGCATTAACTAACACTGATTGATTGCATTGATTGAGTTGTTATATTTTTACGTGTGAAAGCAGCTACTGCTTTCATGGCATCTTAGCCATCGCATTTCTGTCCATTTGTCTGACTGTTTGTCCATCCGTCCGTCACGCGGGTGGATCAGGCAAAAGCGGTGCAAGCTAGGATTACCAAATTTTCACCGTCGGCTGCACGTAACTATCGTTATAAATGCGATCCATAGGCATTTGGTATTTGTATATTAACTTAGCGTGAACACCGCAATTTTTAGCTAAACTACTGAACCGGAACTGCTATAGGCTTTCACACGTCTCATGAGCATTAGCTTAAATTTCTTGTTTGCTTTATTTAATGTGGCACAGTGTGTTGTTATTATTTGATGCACACACAGCTGAATTGAAAATTAAGGAATTTTAGTGTAATGTATATTGCTGATGCTTTTTGTTTTACTTTTAGGTATGTCAGTATTGGAATGGAAGAAAGACATCTTCGAAGAGTTCAGAGAAAAATTCTTAAAGACTTATTTAGTTTGTATTTACTTGTCGTTATAAAAACATGTTATTTCATGTCATCTGTGTCATGTTTTGTATCACATACAGTGAAGCATGATCTGTTTAATAATTTAATTATAATTATAATCACTGTAACAGACAAATAATTATGCATGACAGCAGGTACTGCTGTAGCGCATCTTAGTTATCGCAATTCTGTCCATTTGTCTGTCACACAGGTGGATCAGTCAAAAACAGTGCAAGCTAGATTCACTAAATCTTCGCTATCGGCTGCCTGGAAGACTCTAGTTTCAGGATCAGTAAAGCTTTTTCCATAAATTCAAAAGGGGTCACCTCAGCGAAGGCACTAAATGAGGGGGTGGGAAAAATTTACAATTTTTAGCCAATACGTTGCTGTATCTCAGAAATGGTGCGATATAGGGTTAGGTTACTATTAATCACTATAGAAAGTTGTACATGGGCGATTGGTACTGAGAGCAATGACCTTGGATGACCTTGAACATTAAAATAGGGGATTTTATGGATTTTTTGGCGATTTTGGGCTGCGAGACACATTTCAAGAGCGAATTGCGCCAAAATCGCTAAAGACTGATCTGGACAACCTGCGTATAAAAAATTTTCAGCATTACTGGTAACTGTAGATTTCAACGGTCCAAGTCGCGACTCCCTATGTTCAAGGAGGCCTGTGCACAAAAGCATCAAAGAGGGGTGTTTTTTAAATGTGCGCTTTCAGCTGCTGTCAGTTGCTGAGATCAGTGAGCTTAGATTTTGTTTGCAGTGGGCCTTCAAACATGCACCGCTGTCGCGCATTCCCATTTGCGTTAGCTGGGCTTTTCTTGTTTTACTCAAGTCATATGGCTAGTCAAATAGTCATGCTCTGGTGATGCACTGTTTATTGCCTTTTTTTATCATCAGCCATATAGGCAAGGCCACTGCGAATTATTTTAGTTTCTGATCTTTCCAACATGTTTAACTTCAGTCTTTTGTGGACAATGGCAGCATGGTTGTCTTTTGCAACTATTATAGAGACCTTAGAACACTGATGCTGTGAACTGTACTGTGCGACTTAATTATATGCATTTGTTAGAAAGTAAACTGAAATGAATTTGTTTTTGAACCTTTATTACTGTACCTTTGAATAAACTCATACGTTGAAACAGTAACTTAATAAAATACCGGTAATTGTACTAGCAAAGTACCCTACGGGTGTGTTACTTTGCTAGTGAAATGAACGCACGCAAGAGTTTGGGAGGGCTTGTACGCAGTATGTGGTATGCGGTCGTAAAAACGTGCAGAGGGCGCCACTGATCCAATTGCCAGCGTGAGCCGGCACACGTTGCAGAGACTACGAAATTCATGGCAGGCCTTAGGCTGGGACCTTTAAGTGGCCGTCATTTACCAGATGTCGCCACGAAACTGCAGAGCACTATACTGACATACTGACGAACTTGACAGAATCAGGGGGGAAAGAAGACCCGGCAAATCAACCACCGCCCCCTCAGGCTGCTCGTGGAAATAGGTGGGGGGCATGGTGGGGGTCATGTACCTAAGGCCCAAGGACTCAAATGCTGTGGTCGGGTCAGCGACTGTGCCTCAGGAAAGGCACTAGAGGGGGCTGACAGACAAACAGACTTTTCGTCCATTATAGTAAGATTTTGATGAAGTTATTTAATTTATTAACTTTATTACAATACTTTACGTTGTCAATTTGTCGTCTGTGCTGCAGAAAGATGTTTCTTTTTATTGGGTTCTCATTGCATTTTCAAAGATTTGTACACGCGATAGCAGAATGCATCGCGTGTCTTAGCCAGCATCTAGGCATCCATCCATCTGTCTGTTCGTCTGTCTGTCACACTCATGATCTGTATCAAAACGGTGCAAGCTAGGATTATGAAATCCTCACTCTGGACTGCCCTAAGGACTCTAGTTTTTACTGACAAAATTTTGTGCCCCTGGGTGAAAGGGTTCCCCTCGAATGAGGGCATCAAAGAGGGGTACCCCCTTAAAAAAGACGTTATTTTGCCACTGTTGTCTCTTATAGTGTGAAAACGGTTGCAGATAGGTACAGACTAGCTGCATATCATAACAAGCACTGATGACAGGCTTTTTAGATTTGTCGACGTTGACCTTGAACCCCAAAAGAGGGGTTTTGTTGAATTTTTCGCAGTTTTCGGCTGCAGCACACATTTCAACACTGAATTGTGACAAAATGGCTGGAGATAGACAAAGACAACATGCATACGTAATTTTCAGCATTGAACGTAGATTCTAGTTGTCCAAGTCCCGACCCTTTAGGTTCAAGGAGGCCTGCTCAAGCTAGCATAAAACAGGGGTACCCCTCTAAAAAGTGGTTATTTCACTGATATTGCTTCATCTAGCATGGAAACAGTTGCAGATAGGCACAGACGTCCTGCTTATATGATAACAAGTGATAACACTAGTGATGAGCTTCTTAAAAGTGTCAACATCGATGACCTTGAATGAACTTGAACCCCAAAATAGGGGTTTTTCAGTAATTTTTTTGGCGATTTCGGGTTGCAGCACACATTTTAAGAGTGAATTTCGTATAAAATTATTATTATTTTATTGCATGCTGTACACTGATTGCCAAAGTGGCAAGACCGCTGCTATCGCGAGTCACGTGAGCTTTGCTCAAATTACTTGTCTAAGTTAGTTGTCATAGAACTTAATGGCTGGTTTTTCCATGCAGAGGTTAAACGTAACCTAAAGCTTATCATGTTTGTGGAAAGCTGGCTCATAGTGATACAGTGCAGTGATGGTATCTGTGTCTTATGTGTTTGCTCGTAGACTGGCTGTATGTTTTGGCCTTTAGTACAAGTGGTCAATTTTCGATATGCACCACCTCACACTCGTACAGCATTTGTTGCCAGTGCCAGTTTTTTCTGGTGTATTATCCTTTCTTACTTCAAATCTGCAGACATTCTTCGTAAGTTTTCACATATGTCATTTACTCTTTTTCCTAACTTTGTCTCTTTGTTGTTATTGATTTTGACTATTTTTTCAAGGCCCATATATCACATTTTGCACAGCTGCTGTAAAGTAAAATCATCAAGTTTGCAAAGCACAACTTACATTATTACAGGTATACTATTGCACGTACTTGCACGAAATTTCATATGCGAGCTAAGTTTGACATTATAGCCTCCCTGATTTTCTTCAAATGTTCTTCTGTGACAGCTGTGCAAAAACGCCTGTGATCTGGCATTTCTTTGTAAGTAATTTGTGTTAAGTGGTGTAACCTATATTATTTTGTTTGTTCAGATTAGCTAAATTTGCAAAATAATAAATTACAGGTGGGTGCCCTTGTCACTAGTCCTCTTTTTTTTGTATATGCTCCAGTTTATTGAAGATAACATACTAAATTCATATTTATTTATCATTTATTAACTGTTATTTCTGCATTAAGTCATATTAAAAATTAGGATTATTGAATGTAAACCATTATTATTATTGTCAATGGTTGCACTGGTTTGTTTGTATGACAGCGGATCATAGCACAGTGGAATTACATGTTTAACTCAGACATCATGGTGGCTTCCTTCAGAGATTTAATGAATATCAAGCCATCTTGTGATTACCATGATCACTGCTGATTGTTATTCGCATTTACCAACTGCAATTTGCTTCATATCTGCACCATGAGTATGTGATCAAATGAGAATGACAGTATTTCATTTTCGCACTTTTTGCACAAGTTTTTAATGAAATGCATTGGTGCTCGTTGCCACAGCATAAGTTAAATATGCTGTATTGTTACTATGCGAAGTTGCTCGTTTCGTTCTGTAACCTTGTGGAAATGGGTAACTGCTTGCAGTCAATTTGTTGCAGTTCTGTTACCTTCACCAGTGGTTATATTCTGACCCCACTTGTTTTGTCCATCTCTCTGTCAGAATAATGGATTTTGGTTAAAAAAATTTTTGGAGGGATAAGGCTTGGTCCAAGGACCAAGTGTGTACATTTTGGTATGACAGTTTTGATGAATCTGAAAATCCAGATGTGGAAATTAGTCCTTAGTGCTCACTCTTGGTGGAGGTTTTATGCTGTCCGAATGCTTTTTACATTTTATGTGATACCGTTTCGCTTTCATACCAGCAGTCATATAACTGTGATGTTCATTTTGTGATCCATGTAGTCTCCAATTAGTCCTTTTATGCTGTGATATATATTGCTGTTTTGTACATATACATACATTATATACTGGTGTACGAGTCTAGAGTGTCGTACTATTAGGTTGACCACTTTCCAGACCACATGAAATTCATGACTTCTGCCCGACTTTTCCTGTCTATTTACTACTTTTCCAATAGGGCAGGCAAAGATTCATCGATATACTATTTGACGTAATGGTCGACAGTCATTGCTTCACATTAATTAAAAACAGGCCAGGAAGCCCCTGTGTTTTCAGGATGTATCACTTTATGTATTGTCTGCTGCTGTATTCTGTAACAGCTATGACACATGAGCATAGTGAGCAAAAGAAAATTTTTAAAGAAAAAGTGAAATTATGCAATTGTTGGGAAAGTTTCGGGGCAGTTTTTCATGACAAGATTTTTTCCTTTTCCCCGACTCTCACTGAAATCCGTGACATTTCCATGTTTACCAGACAAGTGGTCCCCCTGTATGATGTATTATGTTTCAGTATTTTCCTAATTTCCTCGTTCAGCAATTTTTTTGAATTTTGTCATTTTTTACAACTCCATGTCATTCTACAATTCAAAATAACAGCCATTTGTGCATTCATTCATTTTCTTTTGCATGATTTTCCTAGTTCTTGATTTAGTTTTTGAAAGTTATAGAATTTAAAACTATAATTTTCCAGGTGAGAAAGTTATGTTGTTAGGCCTAAGTGCTGGAAATCATGGAAAGTAAACTAAACTGATTTTTGGACCCATGTACATTTTCAATCTTTATATGTACTATCATTGATTAACTATGTATTCTGTGTATTTACAGCATTGTCAGTTGAAACATGCTACCCTTACTCAAGGTAATCGATTTACTAAATGTCTTGAAAATCTGACTTGTTCAACACAAGACTTGACAAAACATTTGACACAAACAGTGCTAGTAAGTAATAGAAAGCCACTTTCATTGTTCTGTGTGCACCATGAATCTATGATTGTCTTTTTTGTACTATTGTATGTATATATTGCAACTGCACTTGCACTTCCATGGCACATGCAATAAAGCAAAGCTTCCTTGTACAATGAATCTGCAACATAACTGTGTTCTATTTGCTTTATTAGGCAGCAGTACTTAATACACTCATAGACAACTGAGAACATGAATATATTGCTACATACAACATCGAAATTCGACTGCATTAACAAGACACAATCTAACAACAATACGGTAACAAACTCTGCCTAAGACTAGATACACACAACACATCTAGAACTTGGGAAATGCTGTCAAGTAAAATGCTCTAGATATTTCACGATAAATCACGTAAAAGCATACACACAAGTAAGCTAATTATACTTAAACACAAAAACAATAACAAAAAAGTAATAAATTAAATAAAGCTTCTGCAACAGTAAATCAGCAATACAAAACAAAATGAATGTAAAAGTAGCAGTCGAGCACAACCCTCTTGTCTTCAAACACGGGCCACTACACGTGTTCATTCATGAGACACTTGGGCAAAGCCAAGTGGAAAAGCTGAGTTTATTACATAACAAATGCACACATGCTCTAAGACGTTTTGTTTTTGTTGTGTGATCTTATGCATTGTGGGCCGCACGATAACTAACTGTGGGCCAGGTGTGGACCATGGCTGGATGCTGTGTTCCATTAACTTGCAGGAGTGTTAAAATATCACACGAGATCAACAGGAAACAACTGTGCGATAACAACTCGCTACTATACATGTATAACAATATCATACATACATGTATTATAACACCGTTAGTAGTCTGTCTTTTTACAGTAAGCTGGAAAAAGACCATACTACAGTACATACATCGACGTTACTGTGATTACATGCTTTGGAAATACATCGATGACAATGAGCAAGATACGTGCAAGTCAAAAAAGCCATCGATGCCATCTATAAACTACAGACTAGATTGCTTCTACTGAATGTGAGTCAGCGACAGTTTTGCCCAGTATTAGACAGAATGAGAACCAACAGTCATAACAAGTGCAACAAATTATCGGAATATGTTGCTTTATAAATCAGCACAATAATGCTAATAACATTCTAAACAGCAATGGTGCACAAACTTTTTTCAACCAAGGGCCCCACTCAAATGCAACTTGAAGCCACTAGACTAGGCTAGATAAGTGCAACAAAACCTGAGCTTTTTGCAGCAGAACCTATCGCGGTCAGATAACAAGCTTCAAACTACAAAACAGTCTAATAATTTTTGCACACAGTATATTAAGAAAATGCGCAGCAAAACGGTACGCACAAACATTAAGCAGGGTTGCTTGTGATTCAGTGAATGCGAAAACAGATGGTGTTTTGCTCATAACAACTTTTTTGTATTCATACTGCAGTACACAAACCCAACAGAGTACATATTATTTCATGTTTCGTTGGTTTTCTCTTGAATGCTGCAGGCCAGATGCAATCTTCCATGCCTGGTCTGCGAGCCACGTGCATAAAAACAACATGCCTGTGGCCCACAGGCCAAACAATGTGCACCACTGCTATCCAGACTACAGCTGTAGCAAAAACAACACATACCAGAAGCTACTAAAATATACAGTACAGTGAAAATTTAATTATTCACACTGAATGGACTAAAACAGTGATTCAGGAATGTGGAATATAGACGGAATTATTGGCGCAACACAGCAGTTGACACAGTCGAAGACTACGTTAGCCGACGTGCACAGTACAGCTGAGATCACGTACAATCTGTGACAAGTGACAACATATTCAAACGAAGCCGAAACTAGCAATGCTGAAACACGGCGCCCAGGTGAGATCTGTCGTAAGGACTAGAACAGTTCACGTAGTCTGTGGTCCTACAGCATGCAGTAGTGTACTAACGTGCAGCTCTACTGCGTTAACTGTACACCGTGGCGAATCCAGACTGACAGCGGAGGGAGACCTTGTCTACTGTGGTCTGGCGGGAATTGACGGACGATCTGGAATACCAGGGGACTGTCCAGCACCAGGACGTCTGCAATTCATACATACTCGACTGTTAATCATCTTCTCATAGCAAAATGCTGGCAAATGCTTTTGTATTAAATTATTTACAATGATTCAAGAACTGCTACAATCACCTGTGTAATAACATACTCAAATATCTAGTTTACCTCTTCGGTTATCAACAGCACTTTCACCTCAATCTCCAGAAAAAATTAGAGAAAACTACTGGTACACATTATAGATCGTATGTAATATTTGTCTAGCAGTGCTAAGCTACAAGCATACAAAAAGTGGTTCGTAGCAACTAGAACATATATACTTTATGTAAATCAAATAATGAGAAGTTTTGGAAATGATTAGCTTGGATCACTGCAGTGAATGGTGGTCTTGTTGAACGCTATATTCAAGTACACTTCATTACAATGGCTGAAGCTAACTGCTTTCAAAAATGTCCGACCACATGTACATTCCACTTTATATGCACCAACCTGTATAATACACTGTATCGCAAAAAATGTCCCACTTTGCGATTGCCTATATCTTCACCAGATATTAACCAATTTTCAAAATTCTTTCACTGGTACATTCTGTGGACAATTAGCAATAAAGTGATTATTGAATAACCCACCACATGTTAACTGTGTCACTATACTACCTTGTTGTAAGAAAAACTATCAATCATAGACAGCAGGCGTGTTGGTGAACAAAATACACCTCTGACCAAAAATGCAGTGAATGATCTGTACGATACTAAACTTTGTTAGATCTGTTTCTTTGGATATCTGGCGTACTGAATGACATGTTTGTTTCTGGCCTTTGTGGTTTATCAAGCGTACCATTTCATCCACAGTGATCACATTCTCTTCAGTACGTGTATGCTTCAGTCTGTTGGTTTCATGCCTTTGGTCGGGGCTACATGTTTTCCCAAATCTCTGTTAATAACATTCCCAATCTTTCCCTGTCGCAGTTTATCTTCAAAAATTCTGCCAGTATTCTCTGTAAACTGTATTTTTTGAATCAGTGTAAGTTCCTTATCAGAGCCTTGTCTCCAATGCTAAATTGCACATTATATCACCGGTATATCATCAGCGTATTGAAAATTATTATTTACGACAATATAATCTGCTTTTGTTTACAAACATCAAAAATGTATGTAACACTAAACAAAATTTAATTTTTGTATGAAAATTAGTAAAAATTGTTTCAGAAGATGATTTTTTGGCATATGTATTATAGTGATTTTAGTGACTTGAAAATTTATGTTTCACATGGTAGTGTAGCGACACAGTTAAAGTGTGGTGGGATATTTAAAAACTACTCTATTGCTAACTGTCCAAAGTATGCGCCAGTGAAAGAATTTCGAAAATTGGTTAATATTTGGCGAAGATATGGAAAATGACAGAGTGGGACGTTTTTTGGGGACACAGTGTATATACACACAATCATATTCTATAAGTCACTGCTTACGACGGCACGAGCGGTGCGGGAAGGTTGCCAGCCGCTGGAGTGGGACTTGGCCCGGTGCGTGTTGGTATGGTCGGTGCAGCGCGGGCTGGAGCACCCGGTGCCGGTCTCTGTGGCATCGAAGGGTTTGCAGCAGCAGGAATTGACTTGGACCCCGCCACAGACCTCGGCGATGGTGGCCTATCATACACACAACTCAGCATTACCACTGCCATGCCATCCTCTCAAAGAAATCAACAGCTATTACACATGCAGTTATCACTAATACACACTGCCGACAAAAGGAAAGCGGTAAATTAATTTCCTTCCGCTCACGTGGTACACAAAAAAACAGCAAATGCAAGCCGCAAGCACCAAATGTAGTAATGCAGCTTCAGTGGAACAAGCCAGTTCTGAACAATGTTACAAACTTCCACTCTGTACAGCTTCAGTTCTGTTAACAGTTTAACAGCATTAAATTCAGTTTTAATTTGACCAGCCAACTTCTAATTTCATCACTGTAGTTACAAAAGTTCACATATGGCCAAAAGCAAACTTTGTGTAGTTCAGCATAGCAAATGAAATTCAAAACTACTTAACAGAAAAGAAACAAAGACTAGTAGCTACAGGATCAGCAAGAACTGAGTTGGTTGTAAATACACATTTCAGCAAAAAATAATATCAGTCACTAACATCATCTATAACTAACAACTACATGCATAAATCCGTGAAAATAAAAACAACAAAGTGGTAAACAAAACAGAGATCGTGCACAAATACATCACATATGCAGACGGGGTAAATGCTGAGGAAAGGTCTGCAAATGGAGATGGCGGGCGGGCTGGTGCCTTCCTTGTAATCCACGTGTCACCATCACCACGATTACTTGCATCCATCCTAGACAATAATGAGTGACTATATCATGCAATGTGCTACTTCTAAAAAAAAATAAATATGTGAAAATTCTAAAGGTGTCTAGAATTTCCCATCTGCAAGCAGCAAAGTTATGCCAAAATGTTAAACTTTGGTTAAAAATGCAGAAACAGAAGCAAATCAAAAACAATTTTTTTGGTGACCTGCAGTCAACTTTTTGTGCAAAAACTAACGTCTAGGACATGAAGTCTAGACAACATCTTGCACCACAACAACCCATGTCTACACTGTGTCCCAAAAAAACTAAGCAGATTTGTTTTTGTCAAAACTGCGTCAAATTTCCACCGATTTTGATAATTTTTGGCAGAAAGATGGCAAACGATACAAATATATGCGAGGTGCACTCATTTTCCACCTCACCTAATTTGCATCATCACCTTACCGTGTTAAACGCAAATGTTCCAAATTGCTACATAATGCCGAATGTTGTTATCTGCAATAAAC